>FLSH01453243.1_pt1 | contig 28777 bp, 20 predicted proteins | sample 1550441 | NCBI WGS metagenome assembly FLSH01 (sample SAMEA4031756, study PRJEB14383) | metagenome | biome: human; feature: oral; material: saliva | place: Philippines | collected 2014 | reverse complement strand
GACATACCGCCCACGTCGGTGCTGACCAGCGGGATGGACGCAGCCATCGCCTCGAGCGCCACAATCGGCTGACCCTCATTGTAGCTGGGCATGAGCAGCAGGTCGAAGCGGTCGAGCATCGCACGCACGTTCACGGTGCCGTGGAAGGTGATGTACTCGCCCATGTTGAGCTCTTCGATGGTGCGCAGGCACAGCTCGTAGTACTCGGGCAGGTGGTCCTTGGGGCCGAGCACGTCCAGGTGGAAGTTCACCAGGCCCTGATCGCGCAGCACCGCGAGGGAGCGAATCAGGTCGGTCAGGCCCTTAATGGGCACCACGCGAGCGATGAACACGAAGCGCCACACGTGGCCGCGACCCTCAGCGAGGATGCGGGCACGCGCCGCCTGGCGGGCGTAGTAGGCTTCCGCCACGGACTCGATGAGCATACCGTTGGGCAGAATGATCGCGCGGTCTTTCTCGCCCTCGTTCATCTGGTCGATGGGCGCACCAATACCGCGTGCCTCTTCCAGAGCCTTGGGGTACAGGTAGGTTGCCATGTCGGCGCTGGGGTAGCAGAAGCGTCCCATTTCGACGAACCAGACGGACCAGGCACGCTCGTCGAGGGTGACCGGGCCCAGGCCGGGGTGCTCACGCTCCTCGTTGAGGAAGGCGTAGTCGGTGGTGACGGGCTTCGCCATGTTGCGTTCGAGCTTGGTGTTCACGGTGTCGCGAATGTAGAGGTTGTGCTCGGTCAGCAGGAAGCTGGTGCCGTGGTCACGTGCGGCTGCGGCGGCGATGAGTGCCGCGTAGCCGGTGGTGTGGGCATGGTAGACGCGGGCGTGCGGCATCCGCTCGTGCAGGAGCGCAAAGAGGATGGAGACGAAGTCGCGCACCTTCCAGAAGAGCTCACCGAAGGGCACCTCAGACAAGAAGCCCAGGCCCGCAATCGCCTGCATGAACTCGCGGGTTCCGAAGAGGCCGAAGAGGTTGTAGCTGCGGGTTGCGGGGTTGATGCCCTCGTCGTAAAGCTTCCAGAGGGGGTTCACGTCGCCGGCAATGAGGGCGCTGAAGCCGTCCATGAGGCGCTGGGTGAGCGCCTGACGCTCCGCAAACTTCATATGCAGTGCGGAGGGGTCGCAGGCTTCCGCGAAGGCGTCGCGGTTGACGTCCAGGCTCAGGTACAGCACCTTAACCCACTTGACGTTCTCGGGCATGCCGTAGAGGTCTTCGTGGGGGGAGTTCTTATCCCAGGCGATGTGAATAATGCCGTAGGTCAGATCCGGGTTTTCGCAGACGATATCGTGCACCACCGCGGACACACCACCCTTGAGGTAGGGGTAGGTGGATTCCATGATGATGGCGACGTCAACGTCCGGGTATTCGGGGTCGCTGTAGTGGGGTCCGGGAGCCGGAAGCTGCAGCGGCGCGTAGTGGTTTCGGTACATCTGTTCAGTCATTGTCGTATGTATCTTTCGCGGACCGTGCGGTTCTTACCAGGCGAGGGCTCGACGCCAGAAGAGGGAGTACTCGGGTGCTGCCCACGCCTGACGGTAGACGCGGTAGCAGACGAAGGTGAGCACTGCCTCGCCCACGATGATGGGCAGGTAGCCGGTCTCGTTGGGCAGGATCATGAAGGAGATGAAGAGCAGCACCAGGTGCGCTGCGGAGAGCAGCTGCACGGTGACGTACATGGTCATGTACTCGATCTGGTAGATCAGCAGTGCCACTGCAACGAAGAGGAACGCGACGACCAGACCGGAGAGCGCCAGCGGGTAGGACTGCGGCAGGAAGATGTACATCAGGATGCCAGTGACAATGGCGCTGGCGATGTAAATCAGCAGGGAGTTGCGGATCGCGCGGTTAGAAGCGCCCAGAGCCTTGGAGGACTCCTCCTGAACACCCTTGTAGGGCAGGCGGTCGAAGATGGTCCACAGGTGCTGGATGCTTGCGTTGACGCGGTCTGCCTCCACCACGAAGAAGTAGTTGTAGGCGATAACGCAGGGGATCAGGCTCAGGTAAATCGCCACGACGTTGATTTCGCCGCCGGTGACCAGGAAGAGCATGTACTTATCGGCCCAGATGATGGAGCCGGTGAAGAAGCCGCGCAGGGCGTCGAGTGCAATGTCCTTGAGCGGGATGCGCGCGAAGTGCAGCAGGTGCACCAGGTCCTTACCGAGGCTCACCAGCAGGATGAGCGAACCAACCAGCGGCGGCAGGAACCATTCTTTCGGGAAGAAGAGCAGGGCAAGAGTGTAGCCAAGCCACGCGATGAACCAGATGATGCGGTTCTTCGCGAGGTTCGGGATGACCAGCAGCTGCGCGAACGCAATGTTGAGAACGCCCAGGACAAAGAACGCGCCGAATGCAGTCGGGGTCCAGTGCAGTACGAGGGCGACCGGTACGGCGAAGATCAGTACCAGCGGCATGGTCATAAAGAAGAGGTAAAGCCAGTTGCGGGTGAACGCGGTCAGGTCGGTAATGTCCTGGAACTGCGGTTCGGACATGCGTGCGCGTACGGCTCGCGCTTCGGCGCGCTTGAGCTGGTGCTCAAGGGTTTCAGCGTGAATGCGCAGGCCTTCGCGGGCGTCCGCAATCTTCTTGTGCTCCATCTGGATAGCACGGTACAGGGGCAGGCAGGCCGCCTGGCTGAGCCAAGGAACGGTAATGGACGCTGCCAGGATCACCTGGATCAGGGGGACACCATCGAGGTTGTACCGGTTAATGGTCGGGGTGACGATGGGGAAGACGGTGGTCAGCAGTGCGACCGGAGAGACGTAAAGCAGAAAGTTAATGAGGAGGCGCCATACGCTGTTGCTTTTTTCCTCAGTACCGTGGTTGGTAGACAATCTTGCAGACTTTCAGTCGATAATCGTAAAGATTAGGGGCAGTGTGTTTTTGGTTGGTAGCACCGCCTCACGTGCCGCAGAGTGGGGATTCGTCATGCCGAGAAGTGCCAGGTCCCCATGGCTTGCGCTGATGCCGCCGTGAATCAATATACGGCATATATCAACTAAAACCTTTGGTTTCCTTAACCCTCTACTTGATATTTGAAGGGATTTAGAACACATTTCTACACTGCATTTAGTGTAAAAACGTATCGTTCCTTGTCAGAGGAGGTTTTTCTGCATAGATTTTGCGATATCCCTCCCCCTGTACAAATTCCCCCTGTGCAAAAGCATCCCGGCCCCTCCGATTGGAGAGAACCGGGATGCTCTAAGCAACCCTAACGGGCCTTAGCTTTTTAGGATGCGCTCGAGAGAGTACGCAGTGCCACGGACACTACAGCCAGGCGCGGGTGACCGGTGACGTCCGGAGCAGCTTCGCGGATCTCCTTCAGGATGCGGTCAATGTTGCCCACGCGGGTCGGGTGGCTCTCAATCCACTCAGCCAGTGCCTTCTGGGCGCCGTCAACAGTGGAGAAGTCGCCCTTCGCGCCCTCAGCCACGGACAGTGCCAGCTCTGCAGCGGTCTCGTAGAGGCTACCGCGCAGTGCCTGACGTGCCAGGATCTCCCAACGGTCGCTACGGGGCAGCTCAGAGATGAGGCCGAGCAGCTCGTCCACCTTGAAGCGGTCGTAGGTTGCGAAGTAGACCGGTGCCAGCGAGGTTGCCTCGAAGTCGTGGTCGCGTGCGGAACGGATGACGTCCAGCAGGGCGTAGCCCTCGAAGCCGCGAATCCAGATGACGATGAGTTCCTCGGGCAGACCCCATGCCTCGCCTGCGTCACGCTTTGCACGAACACGCTCACGGGAAGTACCGGAGAGGTACTCGGGCAGGTTGTGGCGCATCTCGACGACGGGGCCGAAGGTCTCCAGCAGCTCGGAGATGCTGGTGCCTGCAACTACCCCACGCTCGGTGATGAACCAGCGGACTGCACGATCCAGAACGCGCTGGTTGTCACGCAGGACGGTGAACCATGCATCCAGCGGGGTCTTCGGGGGCAGTTCGCGGTGCAGCTTAGCTGCGGTGCCCAGCTCGAAGAGCTCGCGAGCGACGATGAAGGCGCGTGCGACGGAATCGATACCGACGTTGAACTCCTCCATCACGCGGTATGCGAAGGTGATACCGCCGATGTTGACCAGCTCGTTAGCGACGCGGGTGCAGATGATTTCCTTACGCAGCGGGTGCGAATCCAGGTGCTGACCGAAGCGCTCGACCAGTGCTGCCGGGAAGTAGCTACGCAGAACGCCTTCCAGGTAGGGGTCGTCCGCGAAGTCGGTCTGCTCCAGTGCGTGGGTGAGGTAAATCTTCACGTACGCAGCCAGGACGGACAGCTCGGGGCGGGTCAGACGGTCGCCGGTGGTCTCCAGGCGAATATCCAGCTCCTCGTCGGTGGGCAGGAACTCGACGGCGCGGTTCAGGCCGGCGTGCTCCTCCAGGTCGTGCATGAGGCGCTTGTACAGGTTGGTGCCCAGGAAGGAACCGTGGAACTCACCCTGCAGCAGAACGTTCTGCTCGACGTTGGTGCCGAGCACCTTGCCGCCCACCTCGTCCTGCAGGGACTCGATGAAGGCAGCACGCTCTTCAACGGGCAGTTCGCCGTGTGCCACGAGGCGGTCCACCAGAATCTTGATGTTGACCTCGCGGTCACTGGTTTCCACACCTGCGGAGTTGTCGATTGCGTCAGTGTTGAGGATGACGCCATTGCGTGCAGCCTCAATACGACCCAGCTGGGTGAAGCCGAGGTTACCACCCTCGCCAACAATCTTGGCGCGCAGGTCCTTGCCGTTGACGCGCAGTGCGTCGTTAGCCTTGTCGCCCACCTGTGCGTTGGTCTCGGTGGAAGCCTTCACGTAGGTACCGATACCACCGTTGTAAATCAGGTCGACCGGTGCCTTGAGGATGGCAGAAATCAGCTCGGTCGGTGCCAGCTCGGTGACGGACTCGTCCAGGCCCAGAACCTCGCGCACCTCGGGGGTAATCTCAATGGACTTCAGGCCGCGAGAGTACACGCCACCACCTGCGGAAATCAGGTCGCGGTTGTAGTCCTGCCAGGAGGAACGGGGCAGGTCGTACAGGCGCTGACGCTCGTCGAAGGAGACAGCCGCGTTGGGGTTCGGGTCCAGGAAGATGTCGCGGTGGTCGAATGCTGCGACCAGGCGGGTTGCCTTGGAGCGGAGCAGACCGTTACCGAACACGTCACCGGACATATCGCCAATGCCGACTGCGGTGAACTCTTCGGTCTGAGCATCGTGGCCGAGCTCAGCGAAGTGACGCTTGACGGACTCCCACGCACCGCGTGCGGTGATGCCCATTGCCTTGTGGTCGTAACCGACGGAGCCGCCGGATGCGAAGGCGTCGCCCAGCCAAAAGCCACGCTCCAGGCTGATTGCGTTTGCGGTGTCAGAGAATGCTGCGGTGCCCTTATCCGCTGCAACCACCAGGTAGTAGTCGTCAGCGTCGCGTGCCACAACACCCTCGGGGCGGACAACGGTCTCGGAGCCGTCATTGCCAACTGCGAGGTTGTCGGTGACGTCCAGCAGGGAGCCGATGAAGACCTTGTAGGACTCGCGGCCCTCGGTGATCCATGCGTCGCGATCCACTGCGGGGTCGGGCAGCTGCTTGGGGTAGAAGCCACCCTTCGCACCGGTGGGGATGATGACAGCGTTCTTCACCATCTGTGCCTTGACCAGGCCCAGAACCTCGGTGCGGAAGTCGTCACGGCGGTCCGACCAGCGCAGGCCACCACGTGCGACGCTACCGAAGCGCAGGTGAACACCCTCAACGCGCGGGGAGTAGACGAAAATCTCGAACTTGGGGCGGGGCAGGGGTGCGAAGTCGATCTCCTGCGGTGCCACCTTGAATGCGAGTGCCGGGCGGTCAGCCAGGTATGCGTTGGTGCGCAGGATAGCGCGAATCACCTTGCCGAGGGAGCGCAGGTAGCGGTCAGCGTCCAGGGTGGGGATCTGGTTCAGTTCCTCAACCAGGGCTGCTTCGATTTCCTCACGGCGTGCGTTGCGCTGCTCATCGTTGAGACCGTTGTTCGGGTCGAAGCTGACCTCGAAGAACTCGACCAGGTGCTTGGTGATGGCCGGGTTAGCGAGCAGGGTGTTCGACATGAAGGACGGAGTGTAGCCCAGGCCCAGCTGAATCAGGTAGTGGTTCAGGGCACGGAACAGACGTACTTCCTGCCAGGTCAGGCCCTCAGCCAGAATCAGGCGGTCCAGGGTGTCGGACTCGCGCTCACCGAGCAGGTAGGCGTTCAGTGCATCCTCGTACAGGGAAGCCACAGCGTTTGCGTCCACGCCCTCGGGGAACTGAACCCCAAAGTCGTAGAGGTAGCCGTAGTCTTCGCCGTCCTCAGGCTTGAACTCGTAGGGCTTCTGATCAACAACGACCAGGCCCATATTCTGCATAACCGGCAGCAGCTCGGTGAGGGTGTGAGGTGCGGACAGGTAGGTCTTCAGTCGGGTGGTGTTGGCTTCGCCGGCTTCAACCTTGATTGCGGCGGGCTTCTGGCCCGAGAGAGATTCAAGAATCACGATATCCTCGATTGCTTGTTCTACTGTGTAATCGGCTCGGTAGGCTGCGCTCGTCGCATCTGCCCAGGCTGATGCGAGTCGGCGGCCTGCCGCTCCGGGTTTCCATGCCTCAATAGCAGCTGCGGTTGCTTCCACCCAGGAGCGGGCGGCTTCTTGCAGTCGCTTTTCGAGAGCTTGATGATCCGTCTTCGGCACATCGTTGGGGTTGGTGAGTCGAATGCGGAAAAATAGGCGCGCCAACGATGAGGAGGACAGGTACACCTCATGGTCGATGGCGCTAAGATCAAATTCCTGTTGGAACACCCGCTGAATTCGCGCACACACGTTCGTGTTGTAGCGATCCCGAGGCAGGTACACAACAGCGGAAATAAACCGGTTGAACATGTCAGCGCGCAGGAACAGGCGGGTCTTGCGGCGCTCCTCCAGGCCCATGATGCCGCCGAAAGTTTCGGTCAAATCATTAGCGGAAGCGTGCAGCAGTTCCAGGCGGGGGTAATCCTCCAAGGCACCCAGAAGCGCCTTGTCAGAGTAAGAACCGGGGTGGTAGCCGAGGCGGCGGCGCACCATCGCGATACGCTCACGCACCAGCGGAGTCTCAATAGCGGGCAACGCGTACGCCTGGCGGGTGAACAGACCCAAAATGACGTACTCACCAATCACGCGGCCGTTCAGGTCGAAGCGGCGCACGCCAATGTAGTCCAGGTAGTCGTTGCGTGCGACCGTGGAGCGGGAGTTCGCCTTCGTGATATACAGGGGGCGCGGGAACAGGGCGCGTTCCAGAGTCTCACCCGAAAGAGGGATGCGGCTCTTGCCCTCCGTGGTGCGCAGAATACCGAGCGCCGAACCGGGACGGTCCACCAGGGAAATAGCGCCGGAGGTGCCGTCCAGCACGCGCTCCTTAACGCCCATGAACACGAAGTTGCCGCGGGCCAGCCAGCGCAGGAAGTCCTGTGCCACCTCCACGCGGGAGGCAGGCTCCACACCGCGCGGGTTGGCGGCGTAGGATTCCTCGCCATGACCCAGGGTGGCGCCGCGCAGATCGTACATTGCCTGAGCCATGTCGAAAACGCGGGTGACCATGGCATCCAGATCGGTGTGGCAGGCACGCACGTCAGCGAGGACGCGCTCAACTTCCTTCTCGCAGCGGCGCTGATCCTCCTCAGTGAGGTAGCGGGTCAGGCGGACTGCAATCCAGGATTCAATAGCGACCGTGGTGCCCTCGGGGGCGTTCTCGCTGAGCTTGAGGGAGGGCACGCCGAGGGTCGCGGTATCACCGCTGGCGAGGTTGCCGCGCATGCCTGTGCCGCGCAGGCTCAGGATGGCACCTTCCGGGTCACGTTCTACGAGGAAGGTGGGGTGAAGAATGGTAACAAAACCACCAAAGTGCGTTGCGAGGCATGCGGTCAGAGAGCTGACAATATGCGGCATGTCGTCGGTCGCGACGTACAGGGTGGTGTTGTATTCGTCGTTGCGGGCAGCAACAACGGGGGTCTTAGGCACGCGGATTCGAGCTAGCGCACGGTGGGTGCGAGCCAAATCCTCTAACTCTGCCGGGGTGAACTCTTCACGCTCATCTTCGGGGCTGTTCAGGAAATACTGCTCGACCCATGCATCGGCGCCAGCGAAGTGTGCCATAGCCTTGTCAGTCATTGACAATCTATCCTCCGAATATCGGTATCACTTCACTGTGACGGTGTCTGTGTGGTCTCATGTGCGCGCCGTGGCGCGCGAGCACTTATACCAAGCTTATACCTTTGAGATGTTTCTGTCAGACATATCGCTCTTGTGGAGGTAGAAATTATTTTTATCTTCTTCCCAAATCCAGTGCGCATTTGGTACGGGTTCAAGAAAGTAGGTGCATCTTAGGGGGCGGACACGTACAGTGAAACTATGAGTTTGCGTACTGAATCTTTCCTGGTGGGCCTCATTGGTGACGGCATCACCTCCTCCCTGACCCCTCCCATGCACGAGGCGGAGGCGGACGCGCGCGGGGTGCGCTACCTGTACCGCCCCGTCGACCTGGACGCCCTGAACCTGGAGGGCGCCTCCGCCCCGGCGCTGCTGGATGCGGCGGCACTGCTCGGCTTTAACGCGTTCAACATCACGCACCCGTGCAAGCAGTCGGTCATGGAGCACCTGCACGAGCTTTCGGATGCGGCACGCGCCTTGGGCGCGGTCAATTGCGTGGTAATTCGTGAGGATGGCACGTTCTACGGTGACAACACGGACTATTCGGGGTTCATTGCGGGTCTGAAGCGCGGCCTGCCGCAGGTGGCTCAGGATCCGGCGCGCCTGGAGCACGTGGTGCAGTTGGGTGCTGGCGGTGCCGGTAGCGCCACGGCGTACGCGCTGTGCCGTCTGGGCGTGCACCGTCTGAGCCTCTTCGAGCATGACGCGGCGAAGGCGCAGGGGCTTGCGGAGCAGCTGGGTGGGCTCTTCCCGCAGACCCGGGTTGAGGTGTTGAGCGACGATGAGCGCCTCATTGAAGCTCTATTGGAAGCTCAGGGTTTGGTGAACGCAACCCCGGTGGGTATGCACGTGCATCCGGGTATGCCTCTGAGCGAGTCGGCACTGAGCGCCGGGGTGTTGCGTGAGGGCCTGTGGGTTGCGGACGTCATCTACCTGCCGCAAGAGACGCAGCTGGTGCGCGCGGCGCGCGCCTCCGGGTGCGAGGTGCTGACGGGTGGCTACATGGCGGTGGGTCAGGCGGTGGATGCGTTCCGCCTCTTCACTGGGCTGGAACCGAATGCCGAGCGCATGGCGGCGCATTTTGAGACGCTGATTGCGGCACAGCAGGGGGTTTAGAGAACCAAACGCAGGGAACCAAATACAGGTGGGGCTGGATAGATAACTATCCAGCCCCACCTGCGTTTATTCTATATACGGAATATATTGTGCGGGCTATGCGTCCAGCTCCGCAAGGGACTTCTTGTAGCCCTCACGAGCCGTCAGCGCACCCAACGCCACGAGCACGCACATGGCGACCGTGAACACGGCGGGCAGCACCGCGTTATGCAGGTCAGCACCGGCGAGGCTGGTCGCCACGGCGGGGGCGACGCCTCCAGAAATTGCGAAGCCAATCTGGGTACCCAGCGCCAGACCGGTCACGCGCACGCGGGTCGGGAACATCTCCGCGTAGAAGGCGGGCCACACGCCGTTCGCCATGGAGTAGAGCGCACCGTGCATAAGCACACCGTAGGCGAAGATACCCACCCAGTTACCCTCGGCAATCGCGCCGAGGTACGGGAACATCACCAGGGAAGAAGCAATCGCGCCGGTAATGAACACGGGCTTACGACCGATCCGGTCGGCGAGCATGGCGGCGAGCGGAATCGCAATCAGACCGAGGGTATTGGAGGCGACCGGCACCAGCAGCATAGTGCTGCGGTCAAGGCCGTAACCCTTGGTCGCGAAGGAGAGCGCGAAGGTCGTGAAGACCATGTTCACGGTGTTGACCATGGCGCACACGGCGATGGTGAGCACGGCGCGCTTGTGGTGCTTGAAGACCAGCATGAGCGGGGATTCGGTGAGCTTTTCGCGCTGCAGGTAGGCGGGCGGCTCAGAGAGGGTGCGGCGAATCAGCCAGGCGGTCACGACCACGAAGGCGGAGAGCCAGAAGGGCACGCGCCAGCCCCAGGTGAGCAGCTGCTCGTCCGGCAGGGCGGCGAAGGGAATGAACACGGCGGTCGCCAGTAGCGAGCCGAACTGGGTGCCCTGCAGGGTCCAGCTGGTGGTGAAGGCGCGCTGATGCTCGTTGGCGTGCTCCAGGGAGATGGAGATGGAGCTTGCCTGCTCACCGGCGGCGGAGAGGCCCTGAAGCATACGGCAGGCAACCAGCAGGGTGGGTGCGATAATGCCCGCCTCACTGTAGGTCGGCAGGCAACCAATCGCGAAGGTGGCGGCACCCATCAGGAAGAGCGTGAGCATGAGGACGAATCGGCGGCCGTAGCGGTCTCCGAGGGGGCCAACGATCATGGCACCGAAGGGTCGCACAACGTAAGCGACGCCCACAACCACCATGGACTTGAGGATGCCAATGGCGGGGGTGTCTTCGGGGAAGAAGATGCGGTTGAGCACGATTGCGGCGGCGGTGCCGTAGACGGCGAAGTCGTAGTATTCGAGGGCGGAGCCTATCCAGCTGGCGAGGGCGGCTCGTCGTGGTGATCGGGCGGGCGCGTCGGTGCGTCGGCTCATGGGTGGCTCCTTCGGTGGTGTACCCGTTGGGAGGGGCGGGGTCGCGGTGTGGGCGGCCCGTGCGGTCTGTCAATGTGCCCTTTTAGTCTAGGGAGCGGACCGCCCGTTTTCCATAGGTTAACCTAAGTTCCCAGAGTGTGAAGTAGGAATAGCGGGCTGATACCCCTAGCCCCAGCCAGCTCATAAGCGATAAAGAAATGAGTGGTTGAGCATAACTATTCGTCTGCTCAACCCCTCATCATTTATTAAATATTCCCCATCTCAGCGTTGCCGCTATTCGACGCAGAACGCGCATGCCATACCATCGCAACCACATGTACTAGCAGACCAATCATCGGCCCCGCATACAGGGCAAGAAGAGTGCGAGTCAGAAGAGGCAATGGCGACACCGCCACCACACAAGCAACCGCAGCCGCCAGCACCCAACCAGCCACATACGAACGGTGCATATTCAACGCAATCACCAGCGACCCCGACAGCACCAGAAGCGCCAGGAAAGCAGAAGCAAACACCAGAAGTGCAAGCACCGGAGAAGTCACCACCTGAGCGTACGCTTCAACCTCTGAAGGCTTCGGCGGATAAAGCAGACCAAACAGCCACGGTCCCAGCACGTAAGCCGCCGCAGCGCCCACAAGACCCACACCCAACAGCGCACCAGCAGGCTTCGCAAAAGCACGCAACGGATGATTCTGTTGCTTCAAGAAAGCAGACACCGCCACGCCCTGAAAAGCCTGCAAAGGAATCATAATCGGCGAGCGCGTAATCGAAATCGCGAGAATCAGAACCGCCAAAATAACCTGTTGCAACGGGTCATTTGAATCGATGCTAACGTTCAGCAGAAGCGGCAAGCCCATCATAAGAACCGCGTTAGCGGTGGACGACCCCATCGACAGCGTGTAGTTATACAGCAGACGACCCGCGGAAACATCCGCACGAGAGCTAAAAACTCGCCGAGCTTCTGGAAGCAGAAGCACCATCAGCAGCCACAGAAGCACCGGAGAAACCGCTGCGGCTTCAAGACCGATTAGATGTGCAGAGACCAGACCGACCGCGCAGATAGCTACGATACGCCAAATAGCGTCGAACCCCGACACACTCGCGAAGAGATACCAGCTTTCCTGGCCAGCAGCCGCACCGTAGAGAGTCATGTGCATAGCGTAGAGAGCCACACCAACACTCAGGAGAAGCACACCGCTAAACCCGCTCAAGGGAATCTGAGCAGAAGCCCACAGAGGGCTCGTTGCTAAGGTCAGGCCGCCCACGATAAGGCCTACCAGAGCACCCACGGGGGCAATACGTGCACCAGCTTTACCATCGCGGCGTGCAGTGCCCACAGCGCGGGTAGCTTCCTGCTGGATACCTACCACCACGCCGTAGAGGGCAAAAAGAAGCGACCAGAAGAGAAGGAATTCCGTCAGGCTTTCGCCCTCAAGAAACCGTTTCACAATAACGGTAATTCCCAGAGAAGATAGTGCAGCTAAACCGGACGATCCCAAAATTGCCATCGAATGACCACGAGTCATTTTCTTCGGTTGGGATTCTACCGATGATTCCACGCTATCTCCGTTCTCTGCTGGTCGCACCTATTAGATTGAAGTCTTTACTTTACGACGTGCTCGGCAAGGTTCTTAACACCCTGCCACTTCTTCGCCAGAGCCGCCTTCGGCAGCAGAGTCAGCGCGTGAGCACGCGAAGAGAAGCGAATACGAGCCACACGAGCAGCCTTCGTCCAACCCAGGGCAGTCATCTCTTCAACCATGGTGTTGTAGTAGCGGCGCTCCTCCTCGAAGCGGGTGCCCTCCAGGGCACGCCAGGACGAGTCAGAACCACCGTGGCGGCGGTACATGAACGCAACCTGCGGGTCGTAGTACAGGGAGCCGCCGCGCATCGTAATATCAAGGATCAGCGCCATGTCCTGGATAACGTTCAGGCCCTCGCGGAAGCCGGTGCCCACAATAGCGTCCTTACGCCAGCCCAGGGACGGGAAGTAGAACCACGCGCCGCGCAGCAGGGAGGTAGCCAGCTCCTCACCCTGCAGAACAGCCTCACCCTTGGGGCGGTAGAACGCCTTAGTCTGCTCCACCAGAGTGTTCGACAGGCCGTTGTTCTCATCAATCACGACCACGCCGGGCTGGAAGATGGACGCCTCGGGGTGCTTAGCCGCCGCATCCACAAGCCACTGCACGTAGTTGGGGAGCATCACGTCGTCAGCACCCATGACGGTGACCAGCTCGTTCTCCACGAAGGTCAAGCACTTGCGGTAGTTCGCGTTCGCACCCAGGTTGGTTTCATTACGCATGTAGGTGATGCGCTCATCCTTCAGCGACTCGAACCAGCCGGGAATCGAGTCGTCCGGGTAGCCGTCATCGACAACAATCAGGCGCCAGTCCGGGTTGGTCTGACCGACCACAGACAGCACAGCCTGCTTCATCATGGCGACGTCGCCGTAGTAGGGGAACAGAATATCAACGGTCATGAGGTATTACTCCAACTCACAAAAATGGAAAGTCTCGACAGTAAAGCTTTTAAGAATCCTGCTGGTTACGCTTCTTCGCACCGGAGGCACCCTCCGGCTGCTCCTGAAGCGCCTTCAAAATGGCAACTTCCTCAGCCAGGATGCGGGTCTTCTCCGACAGGCGCGACAGTTCCAGGGTCAGGTGAATACTCACGCCCATCAGCAGCAGAATCGACAGGAGGAACAGCAGATTCACCGGCAGGGCGACGCCCACAAAGTCCGCCACACCGTTCAGAAGAGTCGGGAAAGCACCCAACACAATGATGATGGCACCAATAATCAGCCACAGGGCGGCGTACCGCTCCTTCATTCGCTGGTGACGCACCTGAATCACCACGAAAGTGCAAACCAGAATGGCAAGAATCAAGAAGAAAACACTGGCGCTCACGGCTACTTCTCCTCGGGGCGGCGGCTCACCGAAATACCGTAGGCAAACAGTGAACGAACCAGATAGACAGCAGACTTCAGCGGACCGGAGGAGGGGGTACCTCCCTGGCGTTCACGCATATGCACCGGAACCTGACGCACCCGCAAACCGTTGCTAATCGCCATGGCGGTGATGTCGATCGTGTCACCCAGGTATTCGGCGGGCAGGTTACGGCAGTAGAAGTCGATACCGCGGCGGTTAGCGATCTTAAAACCGCTGGTCACATCCGTGAACGGGGTACCCGCCGCGCGGGTAAACAGGAACGACAGCAGACTCATCGCCCACTTACGCGGACCCGACACCTCGTAGTCCACCGCACCATCGGCAAAGCGGGAACCAACCACGATGTCGTAATCCTCCACCGCCTCAATAAGCGAGGGGATGCTCTCGGGGTGGTGCTGACCGTCCGAATCCACCTGCATGGCGTAGTCGTAACCCATGCGCTGCGCGTACTTGTAGCCGGTACGCATGGCGGCGCCCACACCCATGTTGTAGGGCAGGTCAATCACAAAAGCACCCGCCTCACGAGCCACAGCGGAGGTGTTATCGGTGGAGCCGTCATTGACCACCACCAGGTCCACGAAAGGCACCGTCTCCTGCAGCTCAGTAATAGTGCCGGGCAGTGCTTCTTCCTCGTTCCATGCGGGCATAATCACCAGCGTACGAGGATACGTGCGGGGGGTAATAGGCGATGTGGGAGAACCCATAGGGCAGCTACCCCTCCTAACAAATGTGTCTTACCGTGCGTGTGAAAGCCGGTATGCCCTAGTGGACATACCGGCTTTCATCATATCAGTGGTTCCGCAGTATCTCAGATTTAGCGCCAGAATGCAGACCACTGCACGAATTTCTGCAGATGCGTTCACCCCTGTAGGAGCACTGAGACACCGTTTAGTTATCGCACGCGCTAATACGGTACAGAGTCATCGGACCCGAAGAGTACACCGGGGTCAGAACGTCCGTACCGATAGCAGCAACCATGCCGTCATAGTTCTTCTGCTGGGAGGGACCGAAGTTGCCCTGGTTCTCCAAGTGCACGTACCAGTGGACGTTGTACTCGTTCACGACGCGGCAGACTTCCGGGTTCGTGCGGGCATCCTTCAAATCCTTCAGGATTGGCTCATACTTCGGGGAGGTCTGGAACTCGAAGTGGTAGCTGGTCAGGTGACGGTCAGCCAGCGCGTAAATGTAGGCGCTACCGTCCCAGGGGTTGTTCGCAATGACGTCGCCCTTGGGAACGATCTTCTGGATCTCGTTAATGACGTTCATCTCATCCTGGTTCAGGATGTCGGAGGTCGGGGTCACCTGATACCTGTTCGCCACCTGCAAGGTTGCGTCGTGCATTGCCTGGGTACGGGAAGACAGGCCCGCAACCGCGAGCACCAGCACCATGGAGGCACCCATCATCACCGGGGCAACCTTCGCGTGCTTCTCACGCGGAATAGCATGCATGATGCGCACGAAGAGGCCCTCCACGGCGCCACCCAGACCGATACCGGCAAGAAGCACTGCGGGGAACACCACCAGAGCCGCCAGGCGGAAGTGGTCGGTGTACCAGGGAGCAACCATCAGCAGGCGGAAGTCACCGCGCGGCACCGAAGCCGCAACAATCCACATGTAGCCGACGAGCATCCAGCTGCCAATCAGCCACAGGTTACGGCGCTTGTACAGCAGGTAACCAACACCCCACAGCGCCAAGAAACCCAGCAGATATGCGGGAGCAAAATTACCGCCCAGCGGGTTTGCGTTCTCCAGGCCCAGGAACAGGAACTGGTAGACCGCCTCGCCCTCGCTCATGATGGCAGTCCACAGGTCACTCGCCTCCTCGCTCGGACGCAACGTCAACCAGATACTGACGCATCCGGCGATGAGCGCCACCAGCACGCCGGTACCCACCAGACGCTCACGCGTGGACGCGCCGCGTGAGCGCAACACCTGCACCACGCCACCCAGGAGCATAGGCACCGCAAACACGGCGGCAGAAACCACGGCGTTCGGATGCACCAGAGCCAAACCGCCCAGGCCCACCAGAATCGTCAGCGACAGGGACAGCACGAAGGAATACTCGCGGCGCACCATGAGCTGAATCATGTGCAGCAGCAGCGCCACGAACGCGGGCAGCAGGGCGTAACCAAGAAGGTTCGGGAAGAGCACACCCCAGAACAGCAGCAGACCGGGGAACGCAAAGAAACCGCAGGTCAGCGCCGGAATAGCGAGCGCCTGCAGGGGGCGCAGATGCGGAATGCTCAAGCACATTGCCACCAGGGAGCAGGGCCAAATAATGCCCGCCGCCAGCAGAATCATGACAATGGTTGCCGTAGCGATGCTCGTGCCGGTCGTGCTGTAAATCAGGTACACGAAGTCGTGCCAGCCCGCAGGATAAAAAGTAGGTTCCTGATTCGCAGCGGCAACTGCGCCCATGGTCAGGCTGGAGGCGTCGCCGTGCTCCTGAATCCAGCGGATCGCATTCATATGGAACGAGTTATCGAGGGTCTGCGAGAACGCCTCGGGGCCAAAGACCATATGCTGGGTTGCGTGCAGGGTCAAGAAACCACCCAGCACCGCGCCGATAATGGGCCAAGCGAGGGGCACAGTGTTACCCGCCCAGTTCTCTGCCGCCTCGTTAGAGGCATCAGGTACGGCAGAGGACCAGCGGCGGCCCACCAGGTGCATCACACCCGCGGCGGCAGCCACCATCACGGCGGCGACCGGCACAAAAGAAATCAGGCTCCACGGAATGCCGGTCTTACCCAGCACAATCGCGGAGACAGTCACCAGGGCAAAAGTCAGCAGCGGCGCATAAAAAACACGCAGACGCGCAGGAACACGCAACGCCCAGCCCATCGCATAGCCCGGGCCAAAAGCCAACACGACCGCAAAAAGTAGCAGCGGAATAGTTGCCAACCAGCTCATTAACCCTCTTCTCCCCACAGTTCACGCACCGAAAACCCCTCAAATACGGGGCGCGGAACGCTTTTGAGTACCTAGCAAGGATACCCCAGAGCCCTCTTCACCCCCGCGAAACCCCCGCAGAAGAGAGGCGTAGCACCCACAACCCGCTACTCAGACCCAGAAGCGGGGCAGATGCGGGGCAATCGGCGGAGTGCATCTTCGACGCCCCCAAACGACGAAGAATATGACGTAATATTTCACGCCCCGCGTCATGAAAGGTATACCTAAGAAACATAGGGCAATAAATAAGGTGTTCAGCACCCATTAGCTTTACTCTGAAACATATCTCCCCTTAACTAAAGGGTCGCCCAGAGCAAACACCCCAGGACGAACCCTCAAACGCAGCCGCAGAAGAAAGGGTCGATTATGACCGAAACCATTGCAGCACAGGCACCCCTCGCCGACACCTCCGAGCAGTTCAAGCTCGCCTTCGGCCACCAGCCCGCAGGCGTCGCCATCATCACCGCAACCGACGAAAATGGCGCACCCGCAGGTTTCACCGCCTCCTCGCTGACCTCCGTCGCCGCAGAACCGCCCATCATCGCTTTCTCCCTCAAGGCCAACAGCGGCTCCGCAGCAAAGATCGCGGCAGCGTCCTCCTTCCTCGTGCACATGCTCGACGCTGAGAATGTCACCCTCGCGAAGAACTTCGCAACCCACGACTACCCCCGCTTCGACGACCCCAGCACCTGGGAATTCGTCCACACCGGCGAGCCCCTCGTCCACGGCGTGCGCCGCGTACTGCGCGCAACCCCGCTCAGCCGTGTTGAGGCTGGCCCCGCACTCGTCTTCACCGCGCAGGTTGAAGAGTTCATCCGCAACGATTGCGAAGGCACCCCGCTGGTCTACCACTCGCGTAACTTCCACGCGCTGGGCGACCACTCGAACGTGAACAACTACATCATCTAACCCCGCGCAGGGGTCACGGGGCGGTATTCGACGACCATGAGGCGACGAATACCGCCCCGCGGCGTACCCTGAACATAAAAGCGCACCCAATACAGCTCAGAAGGAACAGTCATGACGGCTCAGCCCACCCAGCCCGCATCCCTCCCCTGGCTCGAAAAGCTCATCGCAATCCCCACCGTCTCCGGAACCTCCAACCTGGAACTCATTGAGCTCATCGAAGCCGAATTCGCCCGCTACGGCTACAGCGGCGTGCGCACCTACAACGAGGACGGCACCCGCGCTAACCTGCTGGTCACCATTCCCGCCGCTGACGGCACCACCCGCGGCGGGCTCATCCTCTCCGGCCACACGGACGTCGTACCCGTCGCCGGTCAGGCATGGGACGCCGACCCGTTCACCCTGCGCGTGGAGGGTACCCGCGCCTACGGCCGCGGTGTCTGCGATATGAAGGGCTTCCTCGCCGTCGCACTCTGGCTGCTGCCGCGCGTTGCCGAGGCGAAGCTGCGCACTCCCCTGCACTTCGCGTTCTCCTACGATGAAGAAATCGGTTGCGTCGGTGCGCCCTCCCTCATTGAGGAGTTCGTGGCGCGCGACCTCGCCCCCGACTACGCGATTGTTGGTGAGCCTTCCAGCATGCGCATTATCTCCGCGCACAAGGGTGCGCACCGCGGCCGCGTCACCTTCACCGGCGTGCCCAAGCACGGCTCCCTCGCCACCCACGGCGTGAACGCGGTCGCCGCAGCCGGCGAATTCATCACCTTCTTCACCGACATGGCGGACCAGTGGGAAGAAGAAGGCCCGTTCGACGAGTCGTTCATCATTCCCCACTCCACCGGTAGCGTGAACTTGGCAACCGGCGGCCTGCAGTACAACATCGTCGCCGAGCAGGCGGTCGTGGAGTACGATGTGCGTACCCTGCCGCAGGTGACCACCGAGTCCTTCGTGGAGCGCATTGACCGTGAGCTTTCGGAGGTGATCCTGCCCGATCTGCAGGCACGCGCCGCACGCGCCGAGAAGCTGACCGGCGCGGAGCCCGGTAGCCTCACCTCCCGCGTGGGCGTGAAGCACGAGCTGCTCGCCGCCGTACCGGGCCTGGGTACCGCCGATGACGCGCCGCTCATCCACCTGGCGCACGAGTGGCTGGGTACCGACGGCGTGCCGCAGAAGGTCACCTACGGCACGGAGGCGGGCCAGTTCCAGCGCGCCGGCGTGCAGAGCATCATCTGCGGCCCCGGCGATATTGCTCAGGCGCACACTCCGAACGAATGGATTGAGCTGGAGCAGCTGAGCGAATGCGAGCGCTTCTTCGAGGCGATTCTCGACTGGGCGAGCGCGAAGTAGCGACCGAGTAGCAGCCGAGTAGGGGCGTAACAGCCCACGCGCAGCGGCTCGCGCAAGCCGCCCAGAAGCCGCCACAACCTGAAAACCATAGAATCTGCCCGGGTCCCCCGTATGGGGCGCCCGGGCATTCTGTGCTGGCGGAAGGTGGTGTAGGCGGGGTTCACGTGTTGATTGATACGTGTTGATTGATTGGGGGGGTTTATTCGTGAGTTTATCCGTGGATCTATTCATAAATTTACCCACGGGTTCAACCACGAATTGAGGGACGAGTCCAAGGTGTGGACTATGCCCGGTTTTCCCCTCATTTTCCACATTTATTTTTAAACGAAAAACCCGAAAAACCGCTTATGTCTAAGGGTGAAATAACACCAAAGTATTGCCCTTCTAGGGGATTCAAGGTTCCATAGATGCCAAAGGGTAAACACGCCACCCAGGCGGCATAATCCACACAAAACCACACCTCCCTCACGCTCGGCACTGCACCACCCCGCAGTTCACTATCTGAAGGACACCCCGTGTACACCATTAGCCCCTACCTCGCCGAATTCTTCGGCACGCTCATCATGTGCACCATCGGTTGCGGCGTCATCGCCAACGTCGAACTTCGCCGATCCAAAGGCCACGGCGACAACTTCTTCACCATCGCCTTCGGATGGGGTTTCGCCGTCACCTTCGGTGTCTACGCCTCCCACGCATACTCCGGCGGCCACCTCAACCCCGCCGTGTCCATCGGCCTGGCAGCCTACGGCGAGTTCCCCTGGGAGAAAGTCCCCGGCTACATCATCGCCCAGGTCCTCGGCGCAATGGTTGGTGCCGGGCTGGTCTACCTCAACTACCTGCCGCACTGGAAAGCAACCGCCGACAAGAAAATTAAGCTCGGCGTTTTCGGCACCGTGCCCGCTATTCATAACTACTTCACCAACACCCTCTCCGAAATGATCGGCACGTTCATGCTGGTCTTCTCGGCACTGTACACCGGTGTGAACTTCAAGCCGTCCATCAGCGGCGGTGTAGAACTCTCTCTCAACCTCAACGACGTGCTCAAGCCCCTCGCCTTCGGTTTCATGGTCGCCGTGCTCGTCATCGGTCTGGGTGGTCAGACCGGTTACGCACTGAACCCCGCCCGTGACTTCGGTCCGCGCCTCATGCACGCTCTGCTGCCCATCCACGATAAGGGCACTTCACGCTGGTTCTACGCATGGGTTCCGATCTGCGGCCCGATTGCCGGCGGTTTCATGGGCGGCGCGTTCTTCAAGCTCTACTACGAGGGTCAGCTCAGCCCGTGGCTGTTCGTTTCCAGTGCCCTGGCGGTTGTGGTTCTGCTCTTCGCGTGGTGGGCTAATAGCCACCTGTACCGCGCACCCAGCGCCGAGGTCATCCCCGAGTTTGAGGACACCCACGCTACCGCGGCGGCACGCGCGGCAACCTACACGCCGACCGGTTCCATGCCGGTCCTGCTGCCCGAGGAGGTCAAGGGCAACCGCAGCACTCGCGTTGTAAACCGGGTGACCGACGAGTAGTCTTCCCGTTTGGGAACTTCCCTGTATAGGGTTTCATCTAAAAACAGCGAACCCCTCATTTTCATAACCTGAACAATATAAGTCAGGTTATGAAAATGAGGGGTTCGTTGCGTCGACCCCGCGGAAGAAATTTGGGGGCTTTCAGAGGCTTCTACGCGGCGGCAGTAGCCATTGCCAGCACCCGGTCACGCTTAGCCGCGCGGCGCTTCCGAATCGCACGCACCACCCAGATGCAGACCGCACCGAGAACCGCGCCGGCAGTGTTATTCATAATGTCGTCCACATCGAAGGTGCGGTAAGTGAAGCCCGCCAGACCCCAGTTGCCGGTCAACTGGCTCAACTCAATGAAGCTCGAGAGCGCGAAGCCGCTCAGCGCCGTGGCGCGCAGACCCCAGCGCAAGCAGCCCGCGGTGAAGAAGCCCAAGGGGATGAACATCGCAATGTTGAAGAAGAGCTGCGCATACACGGTGGTTGCGAAGCGGCGCAGACCCATGCCGTTAGTCAGATCCCACGCCTGTTGCCAACTCCAACCCACATAGAAACGCGGGTAGTACAGCTCAGGGTTCGTGACGCTATTTGCGCTACCAATCGGAGTCAGCGTCAAAGAAAGAATCGAGGCAAGGAACAACGCGAAGGAGGCGGTCAGCAGGTACTGGCGGACGCTGTGCGGTCGACCGGTCTTCCTAGCGCGCAGGCGCATACCAATAAAACCAATGATGGAGAGCGCGATAGTGAGCGCCGCAATCTCAATGGCGAAAGTGCCAATCATGTGTTTATTCAGTAGTTCCTGCATGCTGTGTGTTCCTTAGGTCGTGAGAGCGAGTTATATGCACTCCACCTGTATATATGCCCGTTCTAACATATATTCTTGGTGGCGTATAGCGGGTTCCTGTTCACGCCCGCCGCATATTGTTCACCACCAGTGTAAAAGACGGCTCTATGGCTCACCCTAGGCGAAACTGTGAAAAAGCTGTACACGCACCCGGCACGCCATGAAAACCACCCCAGTCGGTGCCATCAGTACAGAACATCCGGCGGGAACACCGGCGCAATATACCGACCGAACAGCAACACAAACAAGAGCGCACCCACAATCGCAGCCACCATCGCACCAACCACCTGCACCAACCACAGCATCAGAAACTTCACCGTCTTACCCTCAGAGCGGGCGGTCAGCGCCTCCACCATGGCGGTCGAAAAGGTCGTAAAACCACCCAGCAGACCGGTCGTAATCACCGTGCACCAGAACGCCACCTCTTCCGTAGCGTTATAGTGAACCCCCAGCGCGCGAGGATTAGACACCGGCATAATCAGCAGCCCGTACAGGAACGAACCCACCAGATTAATGACGAACACCGGGCTAATAATCGACGACTCCGTACGCAGGCGAGGCGACATCGCCTTATCCACAAAGAAGCGGGTCATCGCACCCAAACCGCCGCAGAGGAAAACCATCAGAGCAAAAAACATTAGCGACCCTCCTCACCATCACGAGCAGGCACCAGGCGGGATGCCACAAAACGACCCGTCAGCATGCCCGCTGCGGCGGCAACCAAACCACCCACGAGCAACACCAGAAGAGCAAGCGCCATGTACCCTTCGTGCACCGTGTACGGCAGAAAAATCGTCTGCGCCAAAACCGCCGCAATCGACGAATACGTCGTGTAGCCGCCCATCATGCCGGCACCGAAAAGCAGGCGGATCGAATGAATCCGCTCCTCACCATCACGGCGCGCGTAAGCATTCCACAGCACCGTCAATAGGCCCAACGTGAACGAGCCCAGTAGGTTCGCCACCAGCACGCCGCCGGGAGTGTTCACGCGGCACAGCGCACCCGTACCGCCACCCAAAAAGACAAGAAAAGGGGCAGGCACACGGCTCAGAACGCCTCCTATCCCCTGTCGGATACTCGCGCGGTTCCTCATCACCGTGCACCTGCCCTTTCACATCGCATAAGTCTTTAGAGAGCGCCGTAGCGCACACTAAATACTTTACCCTTACCCGAGTTTGTTACCCGAGTCAGTAGCGGCAGACTCGCGTTCATGCTGAATCTTCTCACTCAGTTTCACCGTCGCAATCGCCGTGGACCGATCCTCAGAAACCATACGGTAGCCGGAGGTGAAGTCGTAGAGCTTCTGCTGGCGCTCCAACTGCTCACGCTGCGCCGGCAGCTCACTCTCGGTCTTCTGCAGCTGGTTGCGCTGCTCATCCAGCTTCTTCTGGCCCTCAGCCAGCTCATCCTTCTTCGAGGCAATTTCTGTGCGACCCGCATCAACCTGCTTCTGGCTCTCGGTCAGGGTCTCACGCTGCTGATTGAGGGCATTCTGCTGTTCGGTCAGCTGCGCCTGCTGGGCGTTGAGCTGCTCAATCATGGCGGCGGGTGAGCCTGCCGCCTCCGCCTGGGCGTAGCCGTCCTTCAGCTGTGCCTGCGCGTCGTCCACCTGCTTCTGTGCGGAGGCGAGCTGCTCCTGACCTGCACTAATCTGCGCCTGTGAGTCGTCGAGCTTCTTCTCATTGTCGGCAATCTGCTTCATGCCGTCTTCGATTTGCGTTGCGGCGTCGTTGAGCTGCTTTTTGCCGTCCTCAATTTGGGAGGGGGCGGCATCAATCTTGGCGTGTGCCTCGTCGAGCTTAGTTTTTGCTTCTGCAAGCTTGGAGGTGGTGGTGAACGGGTCGGTGACCGCATCCACGGAAGGCACCTCACTGGGCAGCGCGCTCAGTGCGGCGGAAGATGCCTGCTTCTGCTCTTCGGTGAGGGCGGTGCCGTCACCGGTGGTGAGGATGATCTGGCCGGCGCCGCGGTTGGCGCTGGGGAAGCGCTGGGCGAGCTCGTCGGAGAGCTGCTGGGTCTGGGTTCCGGGAATGCTGAAAGTGTTGCTGAGCTTGCCGTGGAACGCGGTGTAGGCACCCGCTACACCGGCAATGATGAGTGCCCAGATGAGGCTGACAGCCCATGCGCGGCGGGCGGCGGCTTCACCGATGCGGTAGAGCCATGTAGCCATAAATTAGTCCTTTTGAAGTTGAGTGAGTGAAGAGTAGGGAGTGGCGTATTGGGTGTGCGGTGTTTGCCTTGTAGTTTTGCCCTGCATGACGAACGCTGTTCCTTGTTTTTGGGCAAAAACACCCCGCCCCGGGCACCTGCAGGTGAGGTGCCCGAAGCGAGAGTGTTTGAGCGTTGACGCTATGGGGCTTAGCTTGCGAATTCGCCCTGGACCAGACGGCCCAGGTAGTCGAGTGCTTCGAGGACACACTGGCGCATTGCTTCAATGGCGAGGGCTTCGGGGTGGGTGCCTTCGGGGGCTTCCGCCGCGACCTTGGCCGTCATTTCTTCGGCGCGGGTGAGGTAGTAGTAGACGCCTTCACCGATGGTTTCGGAGAGGTTGGAGGCGAAGACTGCCACGCGCAGGTAGGGCAGGTCGGGGTACGCCTCGAGGTACTGCTCAAGGAAGATGTCGTAGGTGCGCTCGAGGATGACGTGCGAGTATTCTTCGAACTTCGCGGGGCTGTCCATTTCGAGGGCGTAGAGCAGGTGCGCGAAGGGTGCAATGTACTCTTCGAGGGTGCTGCTCATAAAGACCTTGCGGGCGATGGAGAGCATTTCGGCTTCCATGCTTGCGTTTTCACCGGAGATGGTGAAGTCGCATTCTTCGAAGATGCGGTTGAAGTACTGGTTAAGGCGGGTAACCAACACGTCGTCGACGGACGCGAAATGGTTAAAGATGGTGCGGCGGGAGACGCCGGCGCGTTCGGCGAGCGCTTCGGCGTTCAGCGCACCGTAGCCGCCTTCAAGGACGAGGGATTCTGCAGCTTCGACAATTGCGATGCGATTCTCCGCCTTGCGGGCAGAGCGCTTATCTGCAATGTTTGCGGGGGATTCAACGAGTTTTGCCATAGTTTCACAATACGTGCAATTTGCACTGCCAGCAAATAATAAGCGGGTTAGATTCACCACATATCTGCACTGGAGGAAATAACTCTCAGGTGTAGCTTGAAACTTTACGCGGCAATGTTCATCCGGGATTTACCGCCCCGACCCCGCCGCACCCTACGATTCGGCGGATTCCAGCGGCAATCGCACCGTAAAGACGGTGTGTCCGGGCTGACTCTGCGCCTGAATTGAGCCGCCATGCGCCTGCACGATAGCCTGCACGATAGCCAGCCCCAGGCCGGTGGTTCCATCCGAGCCGGAGCGCGCCTTATCCGCACGCGTAAAGCGGTCAAAAATTTTCGGCAGGAAGTCCGGGGCAATACCCGGGCCGTTATCAACCACCGAAATCACCGCCTCACGGCGGGTGTGGTCCACAGAAAGCCCCGCAATCACACGCGTTCCCTCGTCCGTGTGCTTGCGCGCGTTCGAGAGCAGATTCAGGATGACGCGCTGCATCTGCGAGCGGTCCGCAACCACCTCGACGGGCTCATGGGGCACATCCAGGTGCCACACGTGGGTGCGGGCGGCCGCCTGCATATCCGAGGTACATTCGACGAGCAATTCAGTCAGGTCCACGGTTTCCAGCTTGGGTTCACGCCCCTCATCCAGGCGCGCGAGGGTCAGCAAGTCCTCCACGAGGCGAGACATGCGCTCGGTCTGCGAGTCGATGCGGGCGAGCGAGGACTGCCCGGAGTCACTGAGCGGTTCGGTCCAGCGCAGCATATCGGAGTATCCCTTAATGGCCGCCAGCGGCGTGCGGAGCTCGTGCGAGGCGTCCGCAATGAAGGCGCGAATCTGATGTTCGGTTCTCTCACGCACCTCCAGCGCCGAGTTCACGTTATCCAACAGCTGGTTGAGGGCGTAGCCCACCGCGCCAACCTCTGTGCGAGGGTCAGAATCGCGGGGCTCCACGCGCACGGCCGATGAAATCGTGTGTTCCTCAAGATCCAGGTGCGCCACATCCGTCGCCACCGCGGAGACGCGCTCGAGCGGCTTCATGGTGCGGCGAATAATGTAGGATCCAGCCACGCCCGCACCCACCATCACGGCGATTGACCCGATGGACACGACGATCACAAAGATGGTGAGGGTCTGCTGCACGTTATGGAGGGGGATGCCAACCACCTGCGCGTCGGAATCACTGCTTGCCTTCGGGGTAATCTGAATGAGGTAGGTGCCCGCCTCCAGCTTGACCTCACGCTCTTCGCTCTTAGTGGAGTTCAGGGCCAGGGTTCCAAGGGTTACCTGGTCGTTGGCGGAGAGGCTCTGAATGGTACCGTCACTACCCAGCTTGCTGGCGATCTCGACCGACCCCCCGGAGTCCACACAGGTGATGAGGGTTCCCGAGGCCTGACCGGGCGCGAAGATGGACTTATCCTTCTTCAGATCGTCGCAGTCCACTTCTTCCTGCTTACCATTGAGTGAGGTGGGCTGCACCACGCGGTGACTGGTTTCCTTGAGGTTGCTTTCAGCCTGCTGATAGAGGGAGTTCTGCAGGGTGACGTAGGTTGACAGGCCAATGATGAGGCAGGCCACACCAAGCGCCACCACCAGGATCGCAATGAGGCGCGAGCGCAGGTGCGGCACGTACCCCATTTCCTCGGGGGAGGCGTCGGGGTTCTTCATGCTCCGCCAAGCCGCGCGGAAGCGAATGTAGAGGTGCTTCATCGAGGCTATGCGCCCCAGACCGGTACGTCCATCACGGGTGTCACCGGTGCGCAGGCGACGGGTGGGCTCGGCATCGAGGGAGCCAGAGTCGCCGGGCGTGTAGGCGCTCATAAACACCTTTCTTTCTATATTCTAAATACGGAATATAACCACTGTGGCGCGGTATTTCCGGGGATACTCGCATATTCCGGAACATACCGCGCCACCTGAGCAGATAGTGCGGAACGGATAGCACCTACCCGTTCCGAGACGTTGAAAAACGACGTTGAATTACAGCGCCGGACGCAGCACGTAACCGGCACCGCGCACCGTGTGAATCATCGGTTCGCGGCCGACGTCAATCTTCTTACGCAGGTACGAAATGTACAGCTCGACAATATTGGCTTGGCCGCCAAAATCGTAGTTCCAGACGTTATCCAGAATCTGGCTCTTGGAGACCACGCGCTTCGCGTTTTCCATGAGGTAGCGCAACAGGTCAAACTGGGTTGCAGTGAGGTTGATCTGCTCGCCGCCTCGGGTGACCTCGCGGGTGTCCTGGTTCAGCACCAGGTCGCCCACCACCAGCTCGGCGTCATCGATGGCGGCCACGCCGGAACGCTGCACCAGGCGATGCAGTCGAATCATGACCTCCTCCATGGAGAAGGGCTTGGTCACGTAGTCATCGGCACCGGCGGCCAGGCCCTCGATACGGTTATCCACCGAGTCCTTAGCGGTCAGGAACAGGCAGGGCACCTCGGGGTAGAACTTGCGGATGCGGTTGAGCAACTCCAGGCCGTCGAAGCCGGGCATCATGATATCCAGCACCAGCACATCGGGCCGCCAGTCGCGGGCAATGTTCAGCGCGGAGGGGCCGTCGCCGGCGGATTGCACTTCCCAGCCAATCATTTTCAGAGCCATGCTGACGAGTTCTTTCAGCATCTCCTCGTCATCGACGACGAGGGCCCGGATGGGGCTACCATCCGGATGTTCCAGGGCGGGAAGGTTCTTTGCGATTTCGGTTGCTTTACTGCTCATAGGTCTAGGGTACCGCGAGGAATCTCACTCGGGCGTGCCGAACGAATATTTTCGCGGCAAACATATGGAATGCATGTACCGGTCACAGCTGATACACAGATTGCAGGGATTTCTCTTCGGGCCAGTCCGTACCCCCTTCAGTCGGCCGGTCTCTTCTGTAAAATTTGTACTAGATTAGGTGACGCTCACTCGCTTTTTGCGGTGCCGCCACCGGCTCTTTTTCCGGGCGTTACGCACCGATAACCGACCACCACACGACCGTCGCATCACCGCAGAGGAGGGCGCATGCGCATCAGCCGCATCTATAACAACAATGTCGCCCTCACCGTGAATCACCTCGGCCAGGAGGCCGTGGTAATTGGCCGTGGTATTGCCTTTGGCAAGCGCAAGGGGCAGATGATTGATCCTGCCGCGGTCGAACAGACCTTTGTGCCCGAGCGGGGCATGTCAGGCAAGCGCCTCAGCCTGACCCTTTCCGAGATTCCCGCCGAGATTCTGTCCATCGCCACGGGTCTGGAATCACGCGTGCGTGCTGACGGGGTGCTGGAGCTCTCGAATTCTTTCATCATTCCCCTGGCTGATCACCTGCACTACGCGGTGATGCGTGCCCGCGAGGGGGTGCGCGTGGACTACCCGCTCGCTCCCGAGGTGACGCTCCTGTACCCGCGCGAGGTGGAGTACGGCCGTTCGGTGATTGCCGCGGTGCGCGAGCGCCTGCAGGTTCAGTTGGATCCCGGCGAGGCCATTCCGCTGGCGTTGCACCTGGTCAACGCGCAATTTGCGACGGCGGATATGTCGCAGGCCTTCCGCATGACGGAGGTGTTCGCGCAGGTTTTCGAGATTATTGAGGCCAGCTACGAGCGCACACTTGACCCGGATTCCGTGAGCGCGGCCCGCTTTATCACGCACCTGCGCTACCTCTTCGTGCGCGCTAGTCGAGAGGGCGAGCCCCAGGAAATTGATGGTGTCTCGCAGCCGAGCCTTTTGGCCGCTCTGCGTGCGGATGCGCCCCGCGCCTTCGCCTGCGCGCAGAAGGTTCTGCTGGTGTTGCAGATGCAGCTGAATCATTCGCTGACTCGGGACGAGCTGACCTATCTGACGATTCATATTGCCCGCCTGGCTCGCGAAATGTGGGGTATCAAGGAGTAACGGTCGGCACCGGCCGGGGTGTGGCCGTTAAAGGCGGTTTATTGTATTCGTGAATATTCGGGATTACGAGGATACATGCTGGCGGGTGCCTTCATCGCGCTTTAGCGCGTCGAGTAATTTTTAAAAGTGGCGATTTCAATCGGGGCGCCCCAGAAATACCATTCCGTGGACAGACCACAGAAAAATGTTGGGTTTTTCTAAATCCCACACGTTTTACTATTACAGCCTCCCCTGCGAGGTATTTTCCTTGTAAATATTTTTCCGCTTTCTTGGATTTCCGATATTTTATGTCAAACGTGTGACAGATTCATCCAGCGACTCACCTTTAAAACATCAATATTTCTATTTTGGGGGCGGAATAGCGCTTCTTCTCACTATCCTCCGAGCCACTTCAAGCTTTTCTTCTCGAGATTTTCGGACGCACTAAAAATAAGCGTTTTGGAGCCCGGAAACCCACATTCCAACACCGATAAAAACGTCACGGAAACCTAAAGTGCGCATCCTTGAAAAAACCCACAAAACAAAAACCGAAAATGCTACCATGCGAGGGTTACGGGACCCTGAACGGGGTTCATAACACACACCCAATACGCATACGAGAGGACCATTATGGTCACCATCATTGTGGCGGCACACGGCGAGTCGGCCCCGGCTCTGCTGAAGACCGCCGGCATGATCCTCGGTAACTTCGAAAACGTCC
>FLSH01094153.1_pt1 | contig 29143 bp, 18 predicted proteins | sample 1550441 | NCBI WGS metagenome assembly FLSH01 (sample SAMEA4031756, study PRJEB14383) | metagenome | biome: human; feature: oral; material: saliva | place: Philippines | collected 2014 | reverse complement strand
ATTGCTACCTTTGTCATGTCAGATTTTTGCTTACTTATTATGTTTGTAGCACCAAGATAGGTGAAATTTCTGACATATCCAAGTGTTTTGAGAACTTTGTTTCTCAGACACTTGGAGTTCTCACAAGAATTTATGCTGCGGAATTAAGGAAATCAGAAAAAACAACAATTTCATGAATAATAGATTTCTATTTTTAAGTATATCTGCTATAATGCTATTGACAGGTAACGTTTGCTCTGCGCAAGTTACAGGCACAATAGTTAATAAAGAGAAACAGCCAGTCGGTGATGCCTCTGTTACACTGACCTGCAAGGGGAAACCAGCTAAGAGTATTTCTACTTCAAACAAGAAAGGAATATTTAGTGTGGAAACAAAAATGCTCGAAGGACAAGACTGTATTCTTGAAATTAAACATGCAGCCTATGCTCCCTACTTGCTTTCTTTACAGAAAATACCGAAAGCGATAGAGCTTGATACAATACGACTGGAGGAGAACGTTCTCGAAGAAGTGACGGTCAAGGCTGATAGATTTATCAATAAAGTGGATAGAAAGCTATTGTTTCCATCTCAAGATATCATTAAGCGTTCAAACTCTGGCTATGATCTCATAGATAAGGTTAATTTACCCGGTATTTATGTAGATATGGCAAACAAAAAGGTAGAGAAGCGTGGATCGGGAAGTGTTCCTGTTTTTATCAACGAAAAGCGTGCTTCACAGGCCGATGTCGTTGCCCTGCGACCTGATGAGGTTGTGCGTATAGAGTACATTGATAATCCTGGTGTAGAATTTGGGCTGGAGTCACCCACTGCTATCATTAATTTTGTCGTTAAGCCTCGTGCGAAAGGGATGTCTATCGGTTTTAATCTGAATGATGCTGTGACGACATTGAATGGACAGAATTATATCTATGCTCAATATAATCACCGTCTGTCCAAATGGGGAATTTACTATCAGAATGACTTTACAAATTTAAGTCGAAGATACATTGACCAAACGGATACCTATATCTTAGCTGATGGAAACCTTCACGAAATACGCCGTGAGGGAATGAATACAAAATTAGCATACGCAAACCATGATTTCGGTATTACCTATGATTTGACAAAGAAGGGGCAGTATACCTTTATGGCACAGGTAAGCTCTCACTTCTATAATAGCCCAAACAGAGGTCACCGTCAACGAATTTTTGAAACGGGTAAGCCTACATATTACGCTTTGACTGAACCTACAGAACATTATTTCTCGCCTATAATAGATTTGTTCTTTAGACGCTATTTTAAGAAAAATCGTACATTGACTTTCAATTTAGTAGGTACCATGTATGACACGAAATATGGATATAGCTTTAAGACCTTCGATAATGAAGATTTTGACTTGCCGACATCACAATATGGCTACGATACAGACGGCAAACGGTATTCTCTTATTGGTGACGTGAAGTATAGTCAGCCTTTGGGTAGGTCCAGATGGACTTCAGGAATCAGTCACCTGCAGGGCTATACCAAAAATAAATATACAGGGACTTCTGACATTATCAATGATATGTACAACAGCAGTACCTATCTTTATTCCCAGATCTCAGGAACATTCAGCAACCTACGTTATTTGGTTGGTATAGGAGGTAGCTATCAATATTATTCGCAGGGGACACAGAGTTATCATTACTTCCTTTTACGCCCATCCCTAAGTCTCAGCTATCCTTTTCTGGGCAAGGGAAACATACGATATGTCTTCAATATATCTCCCAATGCACCATCTTTGGCTAATCTGAGCAATAACAGACAGCAGTCGAATGAATACGAATATCATGTAGGTAATCCCAACTTAAAACCTTTCAGCAGATATACACAGACGCTAACCCTCTCTTACGAGCATAAATATTTCTATATTGAAAATACAACGGGACACACGTATAGCCGAAAGCCTATCTTAGAAGAAATAACGAGAAATAGCGACGCAAATGGGAGAACATGGTTTGATTTTGGCTATGAACAGCAGAAATCTGCAGCCGACTTTTGGAATTATACTAATCTTCAACTTTATGTTATACCCAATGTTCTGACATTGGATGGCGGATTCTCGTACCTGCTATCTCGTTGCGTAGGAAATAATTATGCCCACAACTTCCATCGCCTATGGGGATATGTTGGCTCGAAGCTATTTTTAGGTAAATGGAACTTCAGAGCTTCTTGGTCTGCAAAGGAAAGAAACTTTAATGGGGAAAGTGAGAATACCACAGGTCAAAACATAGAAGCACAAGTGAATTATAAACTGACCCAAAACCTTTCCATCGGTCTTTATGGCTCTCATCTATTCCTAAAAAATGGCTCTACTTTCGGAGAGGCTACGCACTCTCAATTCGTCAAGAAAGATTTAACTGTATATATTCCAGAATGGGGAAATATGATCTCCTTGAATCTAACATGGAATCTTTCACGCGGACGTAAATATCAATCAGATCAAAAGGGAGTATGGAATCGTGACAGCGAAACAGGAATATTTAGAGGTAAGTAACAATGTTTATTACGAAGAGTCTGAAAATATGTTACCAACGTGATGCAATGGATTGCGGTCCTTCTTGTTTGGCGATTATAGCTAAACATTATGGACAGCAAGCTGATAAGGAGCAATTGCGGAAAATCTGTTCCTTAGGCAAAGAGGGTGTTTCTCTTCTTGGTATCAGCAAGGCTGCAGAAAACCGCGGTTTCAAGACCATTGGAGGACGTTTGAGTTTTGAAATTTTATCCCAAGAAGTTCCACTGCCATGTATTGTCCATTGGAATCAAAACCATTTTGTCGTTGTCTATAAGATAAAAAAGCACAAAAAGGGGAAATACTCCATTTATGTGGCAGACCCAAGCAAAGGACTTGTAAACTATACGAAAGAGGAATTTTGTGAGCATTGGGTAAGCACTAAAACTGAAGGAGAGGAGAAAGGTATTGCCCTGCTTCTCGAGCCGACGGAACAATTCTACGCACAAAAGACAGAGGATACTATCCCCACGCATAACCGAGTGAAGTTTCTTTGGAGCTATCTCAAGAAATACAAGCGTTTCTTCACGCAGTTGATACTCGGTCTGTTGCTCGGCTCGCTGCTGCAACTCATTTTCCCGTTTCTCACCCAAGCCATCGTAGATACGGGTATCGGGGGAAAGGACATCGGTTTCGTATGGCTGGTTTTGTTGGCTCAGATGATGCTCCTTTTCAGTCGAACAGCCATTGACTTCATCCGATCAAAGATACTCCTGCACATCTCCACCCGTATCAACATCTCGCTCATATCGGACTTCTTCATCAAGCTGATGAAACTGCCGATGAAGTTCTTCGATACAAAATTGATGGGCGACCTCCTGCAACGCATCGAGGACCACCGCCGTGTGGAGCAATTCCTCACATCAAGCAGTCTAAATCTGCTCTTCTCCTTCTTCACATTTCTGGTCTTCGGTGTCGTCCTTGCTGTCTATAATCTCAGCATCTTCCTTGTCTTCTTGTTTGGGACATCGCTTTACGCAGGCTGGATAATTCTCTTCCTCAAAAAGCGTAGACAGCTCGACTATAAATACTTTGAGCAGGCTGGACGCAACCGTAATGTAACCTACCAACTCATTGGCGGTATGCAGGAAATCAAGTTGCAGGGGTGCGAGCAGCGCAAACGTTGGGAATGGGAGGACGTACAAGCCAACCTGTTTAAGGTCAATCTGCAATCGCTCAATCTGCAACAAGTGCAACAGGCAGGAAGCATCACCATCAATGAGGTGAAGAACATCCTCATTACCGTACTTGCAGCCACAGCCGTGATACACGGAAACATGACACTCGGTATGATGCTGGCGGTGCAGTACATCATCGGACAGCTCAACAGCCCTGTGGAACAACTTATTCAGTTTATCTACTCATGGCAAGACGTAAGCATCAGCCTTGACCGCATGAACGAAATCCACACCGAGACCAACGAGGAAAATGTCGAACGGACACGTACCGCCTATACGGACAAGACCACCGAAGGACATTCCCTCACGATAAAAGACTTATCCTTCAAATATGATATCTACAGTCCGAAAGATATTCTATCCGACATCAATCTCTCTATTCCCAACGGCAAGGTAACGGCAATCGTGGGAGCGAGTGGAAGCGGAAAGACAACGCTCGTAAAACTCCTTTTGGGATTCTATGAGCCACTGAATGGAAACATCGAGATAGGCAATGCCAATCTGAGCGAATACAATCTCGGTTGGTGGCGGAGCCAATGTGGAGCCGTGATGCAGGAGGGGTATCTCTTCTCCGATACCATTGCGAGAAACATTGCCATTTCGGACGACGGACCCGACATCGAGCGTATCCGCCATGCTGCCCGTGTGGCAAACATAGCCGACTATATCGAAGCCCTGCCATTGGCTTACAACACGATGATAGGACAGGACGGACAAGGCATTAGTCAAGGGCAACGACAACGCATCCTTATTGCAAGGGTAGTCTATAAGAATCCAATGTTTGTCTTTCTGGATGAAGCGACCAATGCCCTCGATGCCAACAATGAACGAGCCATTACAGAAAACCTCTCGGAGTTCTACAAGGGAAAAACAGTTGTAGTAGTGGCACACCGCCTTTCCACTGTTCGCGATGCTGACCAAATTGTAGTTTTGGATGAAGGTAAAATTGTAGAGGTAGGTACACACGAGGAACTGACTGCTAAACGTGGTAAATATTTTGCCTTAGTAAAGAATCAATTAGAATTGGGTAACTGATATGGAAGACCAGGAAAAGAAACAGGAACGGAGTTTTGAACTTCGCAGCGAGAAAGTACGCAGCATCGTGGGGCAGATACCCTCTTCACTTGTCCGATACGGCATCACCGCCATTGGGGCTGTATTGCTTTGTCTGTTAGCCGTAGCCTATTTCCTGCCCTATAAACAAGTATATTCGGGTACGGCTACCATACACAAAACGGCAACCACACCAGTGGACAGCACGAATATAACCATCTTGCTTAAGTTTGAGAACAAACGCCCAGACAAAGTGAAGGGACAAATAATTTGTCTGCAATCTCCATATAGAACGTTTGCAGGACAGATACGAGACCTGTCTCCTGTCCGAGACACTTTTGAACGTCAGAAAGCTATTTGCCGTTTCAAGGTAACTGAGATAAAATCTGTGGAAAACCAGACGGTAGACTTTCAGATAGTAAGTTCATCGGGCAATCTGCTGCAAAAAATGCTTGGGGGAATATAATCCCATCACACATTCCTTATCTCTCTCGATAGTTAATAGTTAAACTCACCGTCTGCTCTTGTAAGGCGGTGAGTTCTTTTGTCAGATGGATAAGCTCCTGCAACAGGTTTTGTGTCGTTGTTTCCCTCTCGGTGATGTGGAGAAAGCGCACCACCTGATTGTAGTTTGTGCCAATCTTATGTACTTGGACTGTGAGTTCGGAGAACTTGCGGTAATATTCCACAGTATTAGTATCCGACAAAACTTTTTGTACGTTCATATCTTTTTGGTTCTGCGGGATTTAGTGTGAATTAACATGCCGTATCCCGCATTAAGCGGCACGAAATTCGTATCTTTGTAGTCAGTATGAAGAAATCAAGACCATCGGCAGAGGATATGGTACTGCCGAACGCTATCGGATAGCGATTCTATTCTTCTATGGTGGGCTAGACATATGTTAACTCACACTAATTACAGTAGAACCTAGGATATTATATATGAGCGAACTAATTTTACAAAATCCATAGTTAAATGAAAGTTACGGTATTTTTAAATAAAATAGAATTAACTCTTAAGGAATATAGAACTTCTGAGTTTATAGTGACAAATTGTAGGAAACTGAATAAAAGGATTCTTTTTCTACTATTGGTTGTACTTTTTCCTTTATATATTTTCTCCCAGAATATTACAATATCAGGGAAAGTGCTCAATGCTGAAAATAAAGAAATAATGCCAGGCGTTAATATAAGGCTTTGCCAAAAAGACAGTTTGGTATCCGTCATACACACAGATAAGAAAGGAGAATTTTGTTTTCGGCATTTACGGTCGGGTGACTATCTTTTAGAGTTTTCTTCGCTTGGCTTCAATAATCTTCAGTCTGCTGTTATAGGATTAAGTAAAGACTACAAACTGAACGATGTATTGATGGAACCTGCCTCTTATCAATTAGATGAAGTGGTAGTGGCTGCTGAAAATGTGAGACAAGGCGTGGATAGACTAACATTTTTCCCTAATGAGAAAATACGTCAAAGTAGTCAGGACGCATTGGATGTTATGCGATTGTTGAACTTGCCCGACTTAAAGTTTGACATTGTTAATCATTCTTTTATGTCCCTAAAGAACGGGAGCGTGCAGATTCGTATCAACGGTGTAATCGCTTCGCAGACCGATTTAATCGCAATTCAACCCCAAGACATAGCCAATATTGAATATATAACTAATCCGGGAGTTATTTATGGCGATGGTGTAGCAGCAGTTGTTTTGATAAAAACAAGAAAAAATATGTCGAACTGGCAAATTGGAGGACGCGTTTCACAATCTCTCTCTGCGCTCATCGGCTCACAATATGCCTACTTTAACCTAAATTTCTCTCACGATCATTTCTCATTAAAATTATCTGATTCGTACAATTATGCCAACGGAATATACAGCTATATAGACAAGCAATTGCATTATCCAACCCGTCTATTAGCTTTCAAGAGCATAGGAAGCTCCTCAAAACAACGATTGCTCAACCCTGCCTTGCAGTTTGATTTTACCCATTCTTTTAAAGAAAATAGTTTCTTAAGTATCAAGACGTTCTTTGATTTGAACCGCTCCTATCCTGCAACAGCCGTATCTACGTCTTCTATAGCCGGTCAATCTTTCTACGATGATTACTCGAGCAAAAAAGATAAAGTTCGGAATGCCGCCTTAGATGTTTATTTTTCTAATGGTTTTAGCAATGGTTCAGAAATAGTTGCAGATTTAAGGGCGACTTATATTCATACGGACTATCAGCAAAAATATTACAAAAAATATAACCAATCAGGTTATAACAATTACGAAAGCACGTACTTTGCCACAGGGCAGCACCGTTCGTTAATAGGGGAAATCAAGTACCAACTACCATTATCCAAGCAATACAGCTTGGTAATCGGCTCTCGGAACGAACTTTCTTCCACCCGAAATGACTATACAATAGACCACTTAGGGAATCCATCTTCGCTTGATTTTTTCAACACTTACAATTATTCCGAATTCTCCGGAAGACTAAGGAACTTCTCTTATACTATAGGAGCAGGCTTTGCCTTCTACAAATTGAAGAACGATAATTTGCATAGACATTATACGTATTTTCGTCCTAAACTAAGTCTTCGATATGCTTTCTCGAAAGAATGGTCGCTCCAGTACTATTTAGGCATCAATCCCAATGAGCCAGAACTTGCTCTTCTTTCCAATGTAAAACAACCCATCTCAGAGTATGAAGTACGTGTTGGCAATCCAAATCTAAAGCCGTATCAGGCTTATACCAACCAACTTGCTTTGAATTTTATTAAACATAAAACTTATCTAAGCTTATCAACGTATCTTCAATACAACTCATCTCCATACCTCGAAAATCAGGTTCTTTATGATTCAGATTCTGAACAATTCATTTACTCGATGAGTAATCAAGGACATTTTCTACATTCTCAGACCAGACTTTATGGTAGTCAAAAGCTGTTTAATGACAAATTAAGTCTCTCCAGTTATGGCATATTGAACCATTATGTGAATCATGCTGACAATTACAGTAATCATTTCACTGCCTTTATATGGGGAACAACTGCAAGTTACGACATCAAGCATTGGGGAATAGCTGCAAGTTTTATTTCACCTGTACGTTTTCTGTTCAATCAGATAAAGACAACACAGCACAGTAATTTCCAACTTTCTACATACTATAAAACAAATAGATTGCAAATCAACTTGGCAGTCAATAATCTATTTATGCCCCACGCATACCTTAAAAAAATGGAATTAGGTAGCCAACTATTGCAATCTAAAGCAACTGAATATGTTAGATACAATAATAACTATGTAAACTTGACGATTAGCTATTACCTTAGTAAAGGTAAGAACAAAGAGTATCATCATAAAATACAAAATGAGGACAGGGATTCGGGAGTAATGAAATGATAACAAAGAGCCAAAATCAGGGCTTGTCCCCCTACTATAGCAATACTCCCTAATTATCTGTTTGGTAATATTGGTAATATGTTCATTGACAAAAACAAAATAATCTTAGCTTTGAAAGAATTGCTGATACAGATTATGAGATGACTACAGATTATGGAGTTGTATGCGTAGAAACCATTCTCTTCCATAAGCATACAAAGGAAAAAGATATCTACCAAAAGCAAGAAAAATCACATATCAGGATAAGACCAAGAAAGGGAAAATCAGATTAATATCTCTGCTGACCAATGATTTTCAGATGTCAGCAGAAGATATAATAGCTATCTATAAGAAACGATGGCTAATAGAGACCTTATTTAAGCAATTAAAACAAAATTTTCCTTTAAGATTCTTCTATGAAGAGAGTGCGAATGCTATAAAAATACAAATATGGATTACGCTTATAGCCAATCTGCTTATAACACTTGTGAAGAATAAAATAAAGAGACCCTGGAGCTTCTCAGGCTTGGCTACAATGATAAGAATTCTACTTATGAGTTATGTATCAATACAAAGTTTCTTTGAGCTGCAACATAGAGATTGGGAAAGATTAATTACCCAGGTAAAAGCCCCGCCAGAGGAGCTGTCATTGTTCTAGGGGGGCTTGGTATTTGAAATTAGAACTATTCATGCGTATTTCAGCAGGGTTGGGAGAGAATATTGCAGCATATAGTGGTTTTATCGGACAGCAATACTTAGGAATAAAGAAACACTTTAGGAAGAGAGCTTCAACAGGAGAACATAGCTACCACACTCTTGTAAAAAATCCTTACATACCACCAAACTAAGACCTTTCAAAAAAAGAGTATGTCCTCCTCTATTATCGAGTTTGTAACCTACAAGAAATCAGCACATTACATACAGCATAAAAGAAGACGCCCTTCTTGCTTTAAGAAGGGCGTCTTCAACACGCAAGAAGGGCATGTTCTCAAATACTGTCAGGCCTCTTCTTGTCGCTTCCTCAGCCTCTTCACGAATGGAGAAGAGAGTGATTAGCGAAAAATCTCAACATTCTCTATCTGTCCTATTAATGGTTTTTCTTCCTCTATCCGTATTCTTGTAGAACCTTCCCTGCATTCTCTTCTCACAGCGAAGCACTGAAATTTGCACACAGGCAGAGCCCACAGAAAAGTGAGCCCCGCCCTCTCTATCGCTCAAAAGGTCCTCTTATTGTCCATTAACAGGCAGGAGCGTCACAGTAAGTGTTACTACCTCATGACCATCACTATCACTGTCTGTAATTAGCAGCTTACCTTTTTCGAATTTAAGAGGTAATTGCTCTTTATCGGTAAAGCCGTCTTCTTTCTCAGAGACAGCAATTACTAACTCGTTAGCATTTGTCCATTGCCAATAATTCATCACATCTTCATTACTGCGACTATTGGTTACATAATACGAACCAGCGTGTGTGAACGTAACTGTCTGCAGTATGTCAAAGTCTTTGAAATCATCTAATCTCTCTTTAGCCAACTTGAGTTTATCCTTATACTCAGATGCATCAATAGCAGCCTTCAGACCGTTTTTAACGTCATTAAAAGAAGTTGTCGTAGCCATCCCATCATAGACTTGCTTACCATCATAGCTCACTGTGAGGTGTAACTGAGAGAATTTCCACGTGCGACACAGATAGTCAGTGTTCTTATCAGACGGTAACACCCCTGCTTTCTCTGCTGTCAACTTTGATACCTTACCCTTATTAGTCAACTGAAGACTGTAAGAAGACTTATTGATTGGAGTGATTGTCAGCTCACCAAAGCCATTCAACACATAACTATCCCCCTTCTTCTCGTAGCTACCAGAGAGGATTTCGTCATCTTTTGTACCCAAGATACTGGCATTCTTAACGATGAAATAACGTCCTCCCTCAGATAGTTCAATACTCTTCCAAGCAGACCCAAATGTTGTCACCTTGTATCTCGCAGCATCAGCAACGTGCGATGGTTGCTCAATGATAGGTTTTTCTACATCATCGTCCGAACTGCTACATGCTGTAAAACTTAGTGTTGTCAATGCTAACAAACCCGCTACTAAAAATTGTGGATGTCTCATATCATTTTCTTTAAGTATTTGTTTTATCCTTTGAAGTCATCTAATCGCTCATTTATAAGCCACCTGTACCTAATCAACCCTTGCCAACCTATCTTGCTAACAAAGGATTAAGCAATGCTAAACTCATATTCTTTTCTTTAGATAAGGCTTCTATCTATTCAATTAAATTCTATCAGTCGCAAAGATAAAAATACTTTCGTTTACTATCGCTCATTAGCCGTTAAAAATAAATAAACACTCGTCTATTTCCCTCAAAACCAAGTATAAATTCGTTTGTCACCTCCTTCAAAACACAGAAACAGGCTCTATTGAAGATGTTTACACCCCACCTTACAGTAAAGAAACAATTTTGAACAGCTGAAGACGGAGATGAAAAAAGAGCCAGATAATTGACAATCAATTATCTGGCCCTTACTTTTGTGCGCCTAACAGGACTCGAACCTGCACAACGTGAGTTACTAGATCCTAAGTCTAGCGCGTCTACCAATTCCGCCACAGGCGCATAACGATTGCAAAGATACGCAATGTTTTGGATATAACCAAATATTTGGGAATTTCTTTTATATCCCTTTCCTACCTATGTGACATTTGTTTATAAATAACCTTATGACATTTGTTTACGAATGAAATAAAAGATATATCTTTGCAAAAATAGATGGGTTGCTAAATAAATCTCTCCTTGCGCCCATGTGTGATCAAGATACCTCATGAGAAAGAAGGGGCTGATTTTACGAATAGCCAACAATGATCTTAACAATATTAATTCTTTAACTAACAAACTATTGACAATGAAAAAGACATTATTAACTGTTTTATGTATGGGCGTTTTGTGTGCTTCAGCTTCTGTAGTTTACAATGGTACTGGTGAAACTGGCGTAATGATGAGGCAGAATACAGTCTCCGTTAAGCCCGTTCCTACCAAGAATGCTTTGAGTAAAGATGAGCGTGCCGCTATCTCACTCATTACCTCTATGTATAACACAAAAGGCTTTGATAATACTGCATACCTAAAGAATCATTGCACTAAGAAGCTGCTGAAGGTGTTGAAGGCTGCGTATGATTATGAATATGACCCACAACCAGATGCTTATGCTGGTTGGTTGTTCCGCTCTGGTGCCCAAGACGGACCGAATGATGCACATAAGGTTCTGCGTGTTGTGAGCCTTGGTAACAACTGGTATCAGTACACTTTCTTGGATATGGGCATAAAATGTACCAATAAGGTAAAGGTTATCAAGGTCGGTAACAAACTGATGTTTGACGAGATTAAGCAAGGTAAAATATAAAACATAAAGACCTTTCAGAACCTCCCAGTCTCTCCTTTTAGAGGGATTGGGCGTTGGGAAGGGTCTTAATCACCTTTCTTGCAAACTCTATAATCGTATCCTTGCCTCGTGCAAAGTCTTCAGAAGTGAGGGAAACCTTATAGTCAGGATCAATACCAAACTCTGTCATCTGTCTATCACGGTCGTACATCGGACAAGCAGAGAAGCGTACAGCCCACCCGTTAGGTAGCTCTGAGGTAAAAGGCAGACCAGCCCCACCACCAGTACGGTCGCCAACAATCTTGACATTTGGGCAACATTTCATATACTTTACAAACTCGTTAGCAGCAGAGAAGACGCTACGGTTGGTCAATACAATGACTGGTTTATGCCAACGAACACCTTTTCCTGGTTTTAAGTATTGCGGTTGTAACGAAGAGAAATCATCATGTCCCTTCCCTGTTTTATGCTGTAGGTAGCCAACGAGTAGTTCCTCGTTTGTGAAGCGTGCAGCTAATATTTCAGCATTTGAGACACTCCCTCCTCCATTATTTCTTATGTCAATTATCAGACCATTGCAGGGCTGCAAATGAATGAAGATATCATCCAGATTACCAGCGCCAATGGCCCCTTGGAATGTCTCACAGCGCACATAACCGATGTTATCATCAAGGACAGTATAATCTAAGCCGCTTGCAATGAGATAATCTGTCTTGAGGTAGATCCTTTCTAACGAATCAGAATAGTTCTTGGGATAGTCTTCATGCCACGCCCAGTAGCGTCCTACATCGAAAGAAGTGTACAGATTGACGTGTCCATCCTTCAGTTCAGAGAGCATATTAGTCATCACCTCGAACTGTTGCTTTGCTGTCATAGAGTTATCAAACTGACGTGCATAACGACTGTGCACCTCCTGCCAGTCTATTCCTTTCTGTGAGAAGAAACAATAGTGCTCGTCGATGATTCGCCACAAAGCCTCGAAATTGCCTTGTGGACTATCTGATAGCTGGTCGTTGGTGACGCAACTTGTCGCAGAACTGAGGATGATCAGTGCTGAAATCAGTACGTATAGGAAGGAATGAAAAAGTTTTCTCATGGGATAAACTTATTGATTGAGAATTTACGAACAATACCAATTACGAGGAGATTACTCCATACATGTTGGCGTAGCCGATTGACCTTCGCCTGCTGGTAATCACCAAGATAGCCTACACGGAAGGTCGTATGGCGGAGCGTGAAATCAAAGGTAAGCTGCTGGCGGAGCGACGGAGCAGATGCAGGTGTTGTGATAATAAGATTATGGTCGTAGTTGTCACGTGTAAAGATCTCGTAATAACTCTGTCCGTAATTAGGCGAGAAGGCCAGTCCGAGGAGCGGCACCTGTACCTCATATCGTAGTTGGAAAGGATGCTTGAGAAGGTGGGAACGATAAGCAGCAACGGCCGTCGGCGCAATATTCACTTGTGCGTAAGCCTGTGCAGGATTGTTAGAATTACGCATATTATAGAGGAATCCGAGTCGTGTATCAATTCCTCCGCCCACTTTTAGTAGCAGTTCTCCTTCGCCAACGTTCCATTTTCCCAAGGCATACAACCAGTTATACTGAAAGTTGTAGAAGCCACCTAATTCGTTGTTGTTCTCCTTTCGATTACGAATAGACACGATTTGTGCTTGGTGTATAAGTTCTCTTGACAGCTTAGAGCCGTTCTCACGCTCAGAATGGGAGACATAACGAAGTTCTGTCCCAGCGTATTCTTCGGGTGTGAGGTAGGTGTCGAGGACGTTTACAGCACCAATTCCCAACATCTGTGCATTGGTAATCACCTTGTTACTACGTAAGGTGTCCTGTGCAAACGCAGCCGTTGGTGTTGCGAAAAGGGTTATTGCTGAAAGTGAAACACAGCCAAATAAAAATGTCTTTAGGTTCATAGGCATGATAAAGAAAATAGGATGTAAATACAAGTCAAATAGTTATTTATAGAAAACTGATAGGTGATAATATGATTAGGTATTTATAAGTAAAATGATGAAAGGGGGAGTGTACGAGGTGTACACCCCCTTTTCAATAGTCTTTTTATCATACAGTTTACTCATTGTCGAAGAGGTTCAGCTGACCAGTAATCTCATCAATGACCTGCTGCTGAGACTTACCAGCATCTGGATCGAGATTTTCCTCCTCGTTACCCATTGTTGGGTTCTCCTCCTGCAGGTCGTCTTCAGAGTTCTCATCCTCATCCTTCTCCTTTTCAGGGAAGCGTGTTGGCGCCAGTTCTTCAATTTTATCAACTGTCCAAGTAGTCAGACGTTTACCCTTTGCCTTAAATCCCTTCACACCCACGAATTGTTCAGCATCGACCTCCTCAGTACCACGTGACGCATCAGCTCCACCGTATGTTATCTGAATACGAGGGAAGGCAACGTCCGTTAACAGTACCATCTTGGAGTTAGGATTGTCTCCGATAAAGTTCTGATGACGCTTGTTAGCTTCCATCTGAAAACGCTTCAAGTAAGGATAACCCTGATTGTCGGCATCAAAGATGACAGCCGTCCAAGGCTTGTCGGAATCAAATTTCTCTATACGCAGAATGTTGTCTTCATAATGATTAGCCGAGTCAAAGTTCGTGATATAGAACTCTCCGTTCTTAAGAACGACCAAGATACTATCTTGATCAGAGAACTCTCCGAGATAACGACCATGGTCTTCGTAGTTGATACGGTTGACATCTGGGTCGAACCAAACCTTACGACCACCTAATGTAGAGTGTCCGTGACTCTTAAGTGAGATACGATGAATACTCTCCTTGGTCAGCAGATTACCCTTTGCGGCACGTCCCTTGATAAGGATGTTAGCAAAGTCACGCTCCATAAAGATGTTCTGCTTCTTCTTATCAGGGTTTGGGTCGAGTGTAATCTTTATCACTTCCGCCTCACCATTAGGGTTAGCCGTGAAATAGTTAATCTTAGAACCAGGCGTACCGAGGGTTACGTCGTATTCTTTATCACGTGTGATGGAAGTGACGTTGAAACGTTTAATATAATAAGGTCCTGTCTTTCCGTCCCGATAAACTACATTATAGATGGTGCGTTTATCATTCTTTTTGAACACTTGTACGTGGAGTACGCCCTTACCAACAAAGACTTTGTCGGCTATTCGGATAACCTTATACTTACCATCACGGTAGAAGATGATCACATCATCAAGGTCGGAACAGTTCTGAACGAACTCCGCTTTCTTAAGACCCGTACCAATGAAGCCTTCTTGTCGGTCGATATATAATTTCTCGTTAGCGTCGACTACCTTAGCCGCAACGATAGTGTCGAAGCTCTTTATCTCTGTACGACGTGGATGATCCTTACCATATTTTTCCTTCAGGTGTGTAAACCACTCAATAGTGACACGTACCATCTCACTGAGATCTTTGTTAATCTCAGCTATCTCGGCCTTAATTTTCTGTATCAACTCGTCTGCCTTGTCCTTATTGAACTTCAGAATGCGTTGCATCTTGATTTCTAAAAGACGGATGATGTCGTCACGTGTCACCTCACGGATAAAGTTCTTCTTATAAGGCTCAAGTTTTGAGTCGACGAAATCAACAACTTCGTCAATATTTTTAGCCGTCTCGAACTTACGTTCCTTATAGATACGATCCTCGATAAAGATACGTTCAAGGGAGTTATAGAACAACTGCTCTTCCAGTTCATGCTTACGGATTTCCAGTTCAAGTTGCAGTAACGCCTTCGTGTGCTCGGCTGAATTGCGCAATACATCCGATGTTGTCAAGAACTCTGGTTTGTTATCTCGGATGACACAACAGTTCGGTGAGATATTAACCTCACAGTCGGTGAAGGCATAGAGCGCATCGATTGTCTTATCGCTTGACGTACCCGGTGTAAGATGGAGTTGAATCTCAACCTCCGAAGCTGTCATATCCTCTACCCTACGAATCTTCAGTTTGCCCTTCTCAACAGCCTTGGTAATAGACTCTTGAAGCGTGTTAGCTGTCTTCGTAAAAGGTACCTCACGGATGACAAGCGTCCTATTGTCGAGTTTCTCAACCTTCGCACGTACTTTCAAAACGCCTCCTCGCTGACCATCATTATATTTCGAAACATCAATGCTGCCCCCCGTTGGGAAGTCAGGATAGAGATGGAACTCCTCGCCACGCAGGTAGTGAATGGCAGCATCGCAGATGTCGTTAAGATTATGTGGGAGTATCTTGGATGACAAGCCGACGGCAATACCCTCAGCACCCTGCGCCAAAAGCAGTGGGAACTTCACTGGGAGCGTAATCGGCTCTTTGTTTCTTCCATCGTAAGAGAGCTGCCACTCCGTTGTCTTAGGATTGAAAACCGTCTCTAAAGCAAACTTAGACAATCGTGCCTCAATGTATCGGGGTGCTGCTGCACGGTCGCCTGTAAGAATGTTTCCCCAGTTACCTTGTGTGTCAATGAGCAAGTCCTTCTGTCCCATTTGCACCAAGGCATCACCAATAGAAGCATCACCGTGAGGGTGGAACTGCATCGTATGTCCCACGATATTAGCCACCTTGTTATATCGTCCATCGTCCATTCGCTTCATAGAATGGAGGATACGACGCTGTACAGGTTTCAATCCATCCTCAATATGAGGTACGGCACGCTCAAGGATTACGTAGCTGGCGTAATCCAAGAACCAGTTTTTATACATACCAGAGAGATGATGCACGGCAGAAGCATCAAACCTATCAGCAGGCTTGTAATCAGAATGAGAATTCTGTTCCTGGCTATCTTCACCAGGAGTAAGGCCGTCCATGTCTTTTATTTCGTCATCCATATAGTTCTTGTTTTATCTCTTTAAGAAGCAAGCTTCATAAGACTGCAAATGTACGAAAAAAAAAGTAAATAGGCAAATTATAGCTTATTCAAGTGTTCGAATTGGTTTTCTGTTTGCAGCCTACGCTCGTTTCGCCTGTGTCATAGCCCTCCTCCATGTGTCACAAAGAGAACAGCAGATAACAAATGGAGACTTTAGCAGATGCCACATCTTGACTCCCAACAAACCAAAACTTGCCTTGTTAATAATCGATTTAGGCGAAAGTTTCGCAGTAAACCTATTCTTTTTCGGCTAAAAAAGCGTAACTTTGCGTCAAAAATTAAGGTATAAATAGATAATTATGGCACAAGAGGATGTTTTTAAGAAGATTGTAAGCCATTGTAAGGAGTATGGTTTCGTCTTCCCAAGTAGTGATATTTATGATGGTTTAGCAGCTGTTTATGACTATGGTCAGAATGGTGTTGAGCTAAAAAACAATATCAAACAATATTGGTGGCAGTCAATGGTATTGCTACACAGCAATATTGTTGGTATCGATGCATCTATCTTTATGCATCCTACTGTATGGAAAGCAAGTGGTCACGTTGATGCTTTCAACGATCCATTGATTGACAACCGCGATTCTAAGAAGCGTTATCGTGCTGATAACCTCATCGAGGACCAGATTGGTAAATACGAGGAGAAGATTGCGAAAGAAGTAGCTAAGGCTGCCAAGAAGTTTGGCGATGCCTTTGATGAGGCTAAGTTCCGTGAGACTAATCCACGTGTCCTTGAAAATCAGAAGAAGCGCGATGACCTCCATGCACGCTATACAGAAGCAATGCAAGGACCAGACCTTGAGGCCTTGAAGCAGATTATTCTTGACGAAGGAATCGTTGACCCAATCAGTGGTACAACCAATTGGACGGACGTTCGACAGTTTAATCTTATGTTCTCTACCGAGGTGGGTGCATCTGCTGATGCTACTAACAAGATTTATTTGCGCCCAGAGACAGCGCAGGGTATCTTTGTGAACTTCCTCAACGTACAGAAGACGGGTCGTATGAAATTACCTTTCGGTATCTGTCAAATTGGTAAGGCTTTCCGTAACGAGATTGTTGCACGTCAGTTTGTCTTCCGTATGCGTGAGTTCGAACAGATGGAGATGCAGTTCTTCTGCCAGCCTGGAACAGAGATGACATGGTTCGATTATTGGAAGAAGCATCGCTTGGCATGGCATGAGGCACTTGGTATGGGCGACGATAACTACCGCTTCCACGACCACGAGAAATTGGCTCACTATGCGAATGCTGCAACTGATATCGAGTTCCACATGCCGTTTGGTTTCAAGGAGGTGGAGGGTATCCACTCTCGTACGAACTACGACCTCTCTCAGCATGAGAAGTATTCTGGCCGTCAGGTGAAGTACTTTGACCCAGAACGCAACGAGAATTACACTCCATTCGTAGTAGAGACTTCTATCGGTGTTGACCGTATGTTCCTCTCTGTTATGTGCCACAGCTATACAGAGGAGGCATTGGAGAATGGTTCAAGTCGTGTTGTTCTGAAATTGCCAGAGCCATTAGCACCTGTTAAGTGTGCGGTTCTTCCATTGGTTAACAAGGACGGTCTACCAGAAAAGGCACAAGAGATTGTTAACAATCTTAAGTTCCACTTCAACACACACATGGAGGCTAAGGACTCTATCGGTAAGCGTTATCGCCGTCAGGATGCCATCGGCACTCCTTTCTGCGTGACTGTTGATGGTGATACACTGAAGGATAACACCGTTACGCTACGTTATCGTGACTCTATGAAGCAGGAGCGTGTACCAGTTGAGAAGCTGCGCGAGATTATCGAAGACCGCGTATCTATCACCTCATTACTGAAGAAGATTGATATTGACTAATTTAAGAGAAAGGTAGCAGAGCAGGTTCTTTTAGTTCTCTAAAGAGCGTAGAAACGACTGAAGAAGAACAAGAGAACCTGTCCTGTCAACTTTTTTCAGCCAAATAACAGACTATGACAAAGAATATTAAGACCTTGATTGGTGTTTTCTGCTTAGGTGGAATGATGCTGTCTGCAGGCCTCTTCACCTCATGTACTGAGAATGATGATACTGTAGAAGAATATGCTAATTGGCAGTCGAAAAACGAGACCTATTGGGATAATCTATACACGACTACCCAACAGAAGATTAAAGGTGGCGACACTTCTTGGAAGATAATACTTAATTACACCTTCCAAAATCAGAAGCAAACTACAGGTTCTGCGCTTACTTATCGTCCAGAAAACTATATCATTGCACACGTAGAACAGGCAGGGACAGGCACGACAAGTCCGTTGTATTCTGACTCTGTGTCTATGCACTATATGGGTCGACTGATTCCATCTACGACTTATACCTCGGGGCTTATCTTTGATAAGTCATGGTCAAGCAACCAGTTCAACGCTGCAACATCACGCCCTGTACACAGCTACATCGGACTGACATACGATGCTAAGGGTAAGCCGACGAGTCTTGTCGATGGCTTCACAACTGCCTTAATGTCAATGCACCGTGGCGATCATTGGACTGTTTACATCCCTTATCAGTTGGGTTATGGTGAGAAGAGCTCTGGTGTTGTACCAGCTTACTCAACCCTCATCTTCGACTTACGACTGAATGATTTCTCTCATCCAGGCGTGAAATTGAAGGATTAAAAGGTAGCATAAAGGCTGCACAAGAAGGTCAGAACGAGTTTTAGTCTTATAGTATAGGGACACAAAGTCTTGTGTGTTCGTTTTTAGAACAGAAGTGAACAGACGAGATTGATGTCCCTTTTTCTCTTTTTATGAGCTACCCCTCCTTCTATGACGTCTTCTGCCTCTCCCTTTCACGCATCTTTCTTGATTTATTACTTAGGTTTCACTCGTCAGATATCATAGTAGTTCCGTGCATTTATCCTTCCGTAAATCCGTCACAGATAGGCTTCTCACCAAGATTAGAAGTGGTGAGATGATGAGCAGGAATGAGAAGTTTAATCTCATTATCCAACTCAGCATCCCATCTATCTTAGCACAAGTAACAACGGTACTGATGTTTTATATCGATGCTGGAATGGTGGGGTCGCTTGGTGCAGAACCATCAGCAGCCATCGGACTTGTCGAACCAGCCACATGGCTTATCTTCTCTTTAGTGAGTGCCGTGACGATGGGTTTCTCTGTACAAGTGGCTCATTTCATTGGTGCGAATGACTTTCCAAAAGCACGTGCAGTCATGCGGCATGGCTATGTCTTTGGGCTTTGCTTCTCGTTGTTAATGCTACTTATCGCCTTCCTTATTGGTCCACGTCTCCCTATATGGCTCGGAGGAGGAACTGATATACAGCATGATGCAATGGTCTATTTCCTCATCTTCTCCTGTATCACACCATTTCATCTGATTGAATACATGTCGGGAGCTATGCTTAAAGTGGCTGGTGACATGCGTCGTCCAAGTATGATGGCTATACTGATGTGCGTGTTGGACGTTATTTTCAACTACTTCTTGATATTCCCTACACGTACTATCTCACTCTTCGGGATAGAGCTGACGATGCCAGGCTTTGGTGCTGGTGTTGCTGGTGCGGCCCTCGGTAGTCTCTTAGCCTTCGTCTGTGTCGCTTTGCCCTTGGCTTATTATGCCATCTTCCGCAGTCCTATCTTGGCATGGAAACAAGATATTGAACGCTTCTCATGGCGATGGCAGTATATCTGGAACGCACTGAAGATTAGTGCACCAATGGGTTTACAGTACCTACTCATGAATGGTGCTCAACTCGTATCAACGATGATCGTGGCTCCTTTGGGCAACGTTGCGATTGCAGCACATTCGTTTGCTATTACAGCAGAGAGCTTATGTTATATGCCTGGATATGGCATCAGTGAGGCTGCCACAACCTTAGTAGGCCAGAGTGTGGGGGCTGACAGACGTGACCTCCATCGTAGCTTCGCATGGATGACAGTCTTTCTGGGTATGATAGTCATGGCCTTCATGGGTGTTGTGATGTATATCTTTGCCCCAGAAATGATAGGCCTCTTATCTCCTGTTACAGCCATTCAAGACTTGGGAACTTCTGTCCTCCGCATCGAAGCATTTGCTGAACCCTTCTTTGCAGCAGCCATCGTGGCATATAGTGTCTGTGTCGGAGCAGGTGACACATTGAAACCTTCGATGATTAATTTAGGTAGTATGTGGCTTATCCGTCTGACATTAGCCTATTGCCTTGCGTCCCAGTACGGTCTGCGTGGTGTGTGGTTTGCAATGGCTGTCGAGCTTTCTCTACGTGGTATGATGTTTATCTTCTATCTTTTCAAGCGTCTCCAAAAGACTTAAACAAGGAAGGAATGACTAAAAAATATTATCGTGAATCACCCTCTTATACGTAGATACGTCAATAGGAAAAGATATATTATATATAATAAGGTGGAAAGAGACATGCGAAGGGAGACTTTCCAAAAGATTAGAAAATCATACCCTTGTGTCTTAAAGAGGATGGAAACATCCTATGAGCATTGTTTAATAGGAAACATTTGTTGGTAAATTAGCCCTTCTTCGTTGCCCTTTCTTCGTGCAAAAAGGAACGAGCTATATAACCACTTTTAGCCCGTTTTATTGTCTAAAACGCTGAAAAAGATGTTGAAAAAGCACTTTTTTACCTAAAAATTAGAATTTTTTCTATGAAATAATGTAGTCTATTCAAAAAAAGTGCTACCTTTGCACACCGAATATAATTAAGTCGCTAAAATTAACAGAATTAATATTAAGCATTTATGAAAAAGTTTTTGATTGCACTTTCGATGCTCGCTATGGGTATCACAAGTACACAAGCTCAGGTAGCTTACGAGAAGGCTAAGGCATTTGACAACATTTACCTCGGCGTTGAGGGTGGTGTTACTGGTCCTCTTAATTTCAAACATTTCGCTCCAGTTAACCCTGTAGCAGGTCTTAAGCTCGGTAAGCAGTTCAGCCCAGTTTATGGTGCAAACCTCGAGGGTCTTGCTTTCTTCGGTGACAACCGTTGGCAGACTGGTTCATTAGGTTTCTCTAACAGCCACACTGTTGTTCGTGCTATCAACCTCGGTTTGAATGGTACTATCAACTTCACAAACCTTTTCTGCGAGTACAACCCAGACCGTCGTTTCGAGGTAGGAGCTGAGGCAGGTATCGGTTACTGGATTACTTACGGTGACAAGCACCTCATTCAGACTGGTAACACTGGTGATGATACAGAGTTGACAGCTAAGACTGGTCTTACATTCGCTTACAACCTTGGTGAAAAGAGAGCTTGGCAGCTTTATGTTGAGCCAGCAGTTCTTTGGAACCTCACCCACGGTCCTGGCGATGCTATTCAGTTTGGAAAGCAGGCAGCACAGCTCGGTCTCTTCGTAGGTCTTAACTACAAGTTCAAGACTTCTAATGGTACTCACAACTTCAAGGTTTGGAATGTTGGTGAGTTGAACGATGAGATTAACTCTCTCCGTGACCAGCTTAACGCTAAACCAAAGGAGGTTATTAAGGAAGTCGTTAAGGAAGTTGTTAAGGAAGTTCCTGCACAGACAACTCAGACTCTCTGCATTGACAACTTGGTATTCGTAACATTCGCTCAAGGTAAGTACTTCCTTACAAACGATGCTAAGAAGGCTCTTGACGAGGTTAAGTCTGGCCGTCACGTACAGATCGTAGGTACAGCTTCTCCAGAGGGTTCTAAGGCATTCAACGACCGCCTCTCTCAGAACCGTGCAGACGTTGTTGCTAAGTATCTCCAGAGCCGTGGTGTCATCGTTGATGAGGCTAAGGGTCAGGGTGTACAGGGTGTAACATCTAACCGTTTGGCTGTTGTTTACGTTAAGTAATCAAGCTAACAACTCACTAACCGACAAAGGTTAGTTGACAAAAATAACTGATAGGGATGGATCTTTAAGGTTCATCCCTATTGTTTTTATATACACTTATCATCCCAGCCTACAATCTACTCACTATAAAAACTTTGCAGAGGACTTTGCTGAAGACGAACGAAAATAGCAATAGAACCACTACTATATCTTTGACATGATAATCGTCCCCTATCCTACTGCCCATTACCATCTGAACCTATAACACCTTATCTATAGTAAGTCTCCATCCAATAAAACTCCTTTTCATTGCTGTTAACCTCCTGCAAGCAGGTATCTTATTAGTTTATAGTAAGATTACACGAAGCCTTATGAGTAACCGCATAACACCTTAAAAACATTTCTTCTAACAAGTAGTATCGCTGTCTCCATGTTTGGGTAATCAATATCAAACATTCATATAAGGCTCGTTTTGGGATAAATAACAGAATACCTCACTGTTTTATTTTGCTTTTTAAGCTATTTAGCGTACCTTTGCATTGTTTTCATGTTATTCGACAATGTCAAAGGAAAATAAGTTCGACCTTCTAAATAAAATACAGTCACCTGCCGACTTGCGCAAGTTAACGTTAGATGAATTGCCAAGATTATGTCAGCAGTTGCGCAAAGATATCATTGAAGAGGTTGCCGTCAATCCAGGTCATCTTGCCTCCAGCTTAGGAGCAACTGAGATAACGGTAGCCTGCCACTATGTTTTTAATACTCCAGAAGATCGTCTCGTTTGGGATGTGGGACATCAAGCATACGGACACAAGATTCTTACTGGTCGACGTGAGAACTTCTGTAATAATCGTAAGTTAAACGGATTAATGCCTTTCCCCTCTCCTTTTGAGAGCGAATACGACACGTTTACTTGTGGGCATGCCTCTAACTCTATCTCTGCAGCATTGGGTATGGCGGTTGCTTCTAAACTGACGAAGCAGCAGCGTCATGTGGTTGCCATCATTGGTGATGGTGCAATGAGTGGAGGCTTAGCCTTCGAAGGACTGAACAATGTCTCCAGCCAACCTAATGACTTACTTATCATTCTGAATGATAATGACATGTCTATTGACAGAGCTGTGGGGGGTATGGAGCAATATCTATTAAAGCTCGATACCAACGAGACTTATAACCGACTACGCTTCAAGGCATCACAGTGGTTGCGTGATAAAGGTCTACTAAATGACGAACGTCGCAAAGGTTTGTTACGCTTTAACAATGCGTTAAAGTCGGCTTTATCACATCAGCAGAACATGTTCGAGGGCATGAATATCCGCTACTTTGGTCCTTTTGATGGTAATAACGTTGAGGAATTAGTACGTATCCTTCGCCAGTTGAAAGACATGAAGGGACCAAAGCTACTTCATCTGCACACCAAGAAGGGAAAAGGATACGAACCAGCTGAGAAGAGCGCAACGGTATGGCATGCCCCTGGTAAGTTTGATCCAGAGACGGGCAAGCGTATTGTGCAAGACAGCAGTAATGAACCTCCTAAGTTCCAAGACGTGTTTGGCAAGACACTGTTAGAACTTGCCAAGAAGAATAAACGCATTGTTGGAGTAACGCCGGCCATGCCAACAGGTTGTTCGATGAATATTATGATGGACGTTATGCCTGAGAGAACATTCGATGTTGGTATTGCTGAAGCCCATGCTGTGACTTTCTCTGCAGGCATGGCAAAGGATGGGTTGCAGCCTTTCTGTAATATTTATAGTGCATTCTCACAACGTGCATACGATAGCATTATCCATGACACTGCTATCCTCAATCTTCCTGTTGTTATATGCTTAGACCGTGCTGGCTTGGTGGGTGAGGATGGTGCGACCCATCATGGAGCTTTCGACATGGCCTTCTTACGTCCTGTTCCAAATCTTACAATCGCTTCCCCAATGGACGAACGTGAGTTACGTCGATTGATGTACACGGCACAGTTGCCAAGAAAAGGCACCTTCGTAATCCGTTATCCACGCGGTAAGGGAGTGCTAACCGATTGGGAATGTCCTCTCAAAGAGATTGAAGTGGGAACAGGACGACGTATCCACGATGGTTGGGATGTGGCTGTATTAAGTATCGGTCCTATCGGCAATGATGTTGAAAAGGCTGTTAAACTGGTAGAGGGAGCAGAGTCGTCTACCTCAAATGGGCATTGTCCGTCAATAGCCCATTATGACATGCGTTTCCTAAAGCCTTTAGATGAGAAAATCCTTGAAGAGGTAGGCAACCGTTTCTCACGCATCATAACGATAGAAGACGGTGTGCGTAATGGTGGTTTAGGCTCGGCAGTAACCGAATGGATGAGTGATCATGGTTATACACCACATATCACTCGTATGGGAATGCCAGATCACTTCGTAGAACAGGGAACTGTTCAGCAACTGCGTGAAATCTGTGGAATAGACATAGAAAGCATCAAGAAACAGTTGTTGGATAGCAACGAATAACAGACCATTCCCCTACTACCTACTATATACTCCCTCGTATCATCTCTAAAAGAATAAGGTATGAAAATCATAATATCAGGCGCTTACGCCATAGGAACCTATTTGGCAAAGCTACTCTCACGTAACATGCAAGACATTGTGCTCATGGATGAGAACCCAGAGAACCTGGAGAAAATCGGTAATGAGTACGACTTGCTTACGATGGAATGCTCTGCTACGAATATTAAAGGCCTAAAAGATGCTGGTGCAGAGCATGCCGACCTCTTTATAGCAGTAACGCCAAACGAATCGGCTAATATTGCTGCCTGTGTTATAGCACACCAGTTGGGTGCTAAGAAGACGGTAGCACGTGTTGACAACCCTGAGTATGTGGAAGAACAGAACAAAGAGCTCTTTCGTCAGATGGGTATCAACGATATCATCTATCCGGAGATTCTTGCAGCAAAGGACATCATCAACGGTCTAAAAATGTCTTGGGTGCGCCAGCGTTGGGATGTACACGATGGTGCTTTAGTGATGTTAGGCATTAAGGTGCGTGAGAGTTGTGAGATTCTTAACCGCCCTCTGCGTGAGATAAGTGGACCTGACGACCCTTATCACGTTGTTGCTATTAAACATAACGAGGAGACTATCATCCCAGGTGGTAATGATACGCTACAGTTGTATGACCTCGTTTATTTCATGACCACAAAGCAGTATATCCCATACATCCGTAAGATTGTTGGAAAAGAACAATATGTTGACGTACAGAATGTTATCTTCATGGGTGGAGGCAAGACTGCTGCACGTGCGGTGAAAATGTTACCAGAATACATGAACGCAAAGATTATCGAGCAAGACCCTGCCCGCTGCGAGGTTCTGAACGATGTCTTCAATGAAGACCGATTGGTCATTAATGGTGATGGTCGGGACATTGCGTTATTACAAGAAGAAGGAATACGCCACACACAAGCCTTTGTGGCGCTGACTTCTAACGCTGAGACGAATATCTTAGCTTGTCTGACAGCTAAGCGATTAGGCGTTCGTAAGACAGTAGCATCAGTTGAGAACTTCGATTATGTGGCTACTGCAGACGGTCTGGATATTGGTACGATTATCAATAAGAAGGCGCTTGCTGCCAGTCATATTTATCAGATGCTACTCGATGCAAACGTAGAGAACGTGAAGTTTCTTATGTCTGTCAATGCTGATGTGGCTGAGTTTGTACCCAGCCCTAACTCGAAAGTGACTCGGAAAGTTGTCCGAGAGCTTAATCTTCCAAAGGGAATGACCATCGGTGGACTCGTAAGAAACGGCGAAGGAATGCTTGTTTCTGGTAACACACAGATTGAGGCTGGCGACTCTGTGGTGGTGTTCTGTTATAATGTCGATATTAAAAAGGTAGAGAAATTGTTTATTTAACCATGCTTAATCTGAGACTTATTTCCAAGATACTTGGCTCGTTGCTATGGATAGAGGGTGTATTGATGCTCGTTTGTCTATTTGTGGCAATATTATATCAAGGCACCGATATCATGCCTTTCGTGTGGAGTATTCTAATAACATTGGGTGCGGGTCTGTCTTTACGATTGCTTGGACGCAATGCCGACAACCTCTTGGGACGTCGTGATGCTTATTTCGTTGTAACGGTATCTTGGATATTCTTTACGCTCTTCGGTACACTACCTTTTATGTTGAGTGGTGGTATTAAGAGTTTCACAGATGCTTTCTTTGAAGCAATGTCAGGCTTTACGACGACGGGAGCATCCATCATTGACTATCCTGAGTATCTCCCTAAAGGACTCCTCTTCTGGCGTTCGCTAACGCAATGGATAGGAGGATTAGGTATCGTATTCTTTACTATTGCCATCCTTCCCTCTATGGTAGGAGGTTCGGTAAAGGTGTTTGCTGCCGAGGCTACCGGCCCTATTAAGAGTAAGCTACATCCCCGATTGAGTACGAGTGCTAAGTGGATATGGGTGGTTTATTTAGTTCTAACCATCACTTGTATCCTCTCCTATAAGGTTTGTGGCATGGGATGGTTCGATGCCTTCAACTATTCAATGACCAGTACGGCGACGGGAGGTTTCTCTACGGAGAGTGGTTCTATCGCTACTTTCCACTCTCCTACAGAAGAGTATGTCTGTGCCTTATTCTGTTTCCTCTCTGGTGTCAACTTTACTTTATTGTATGCTTCGGCTGTGGGGTTGGACATCAAGAAACTTATAAAGAATAGTGAGTTCCGTTTCTATACGATTATGGTACTGGCGTTTGCCATCTTCATCGCAGCAGAACTTGTCTATCGAAATCATTATGACATAGAACACGCCTTCCGTAGTGCACTCTTTCAAGTGGTGTCCTTTATTACTACGACGGGTCTCTTCAGTGATGATGCTGGTAAATGGCCTCATGTTACGTGGGTAGTCTTGGCTGCTTGTATGTTCTTTGGAGGCTGTTCTGGTTCAACAAGTGGCGGTATCAAGAGTATTCGTGGCGTAATGCTTTTGAAGGTGGTACGCAATGAGTTCCGCCAGATTCTACACCCGAATGCAGTCTTACCAATGAAGATTGATGGTGTAAACATCCCACAATCTAAGCGCGTGACTCTTTTGGGCTTCGTAGGACTTTACCTCATCCTAACTCTTTTCTGTGCCTTCACAATGATTGCAGTTGGCATTGATAACACGAATGCTATCACAATTACATTGAGTTCTTTGGGTAATGTTGGACCTACTTTAGGTATGGAGATTGGACCTACCATGTCATGGGCACAGCTACCAGACTTGGCTAAGTGGATTTGTTCCTTCCTTATGCTCGTAGGTCGTTTGGAGTTATTTACAGTCTTAGTACTATTTACTCCGGCCTTTTGGAAGGAGAACTAATGATGGATAAAAGCCTTTATCAGGATCATACTCGTTTCAAGATGATACCTCATAAAGGCTTTTATTTTTCCTCTACAACTGTCATAAGCAAATTATTTTCATGAAAAAAAATATTTATCTTCACGAGAAAAAATATTTCTTTTCATGAAGAAAAATATTTATTACCGTGATAATAAAACATTGACGACTGTCGTCTACCACTTTCTCCCCCTTCCTCTTCCTATCTTATATCACTTAATAATTCCCCAAAACACGCTGAAACCACCCCATAGAAAGGCAGAAAAAGATTCAACACAGATGGTAGAAACAACCAAACACACCTCTTATCAGACTTTTAACAGTATTTGTGTTGGAGTTCTGTAGAGAATTTGTATTTTTGTAAACGATAAACTTAAAACAAGTACTATGGTGATTTCCATATAATGGAGGTCCACATACAAAACAATAAACCAAAACGTACTACAATGAAAAGAAAGAACTTATTATTTTTAGCTATTGCATTCCTTGCAACAATCTCATTAGCCTCTTGTCTTAACGACGACTATGAGAGCAAGGCTAAACTGCCATCAGCAGAAGAATTGAAAGCGGCAAGTAAGTTGATTCAAGGCTCTTATCAAGGAAAGATCTATCAGTATGGTCTAAATGATAGGACTGGCAAATCAGAGAAGAAAGACTCAGTGAATAGCAGCTGGGAAATCAAAGATGACTCCACACTTGTTATACGAAATTTCCCAAGTAGAATGTTAGCAGCTAACATTAAGGACTCTGTTTTAAGAAAGACAATAGCTGCTTTACCAGACCAGGAAATCAAGTGTGCCATCGGGGTATACAGTGTGAAGCCTATTCTTTTCCTTGCTGCTCCTTACGCTATAAACTTAGGTAAGATGACATATAAAGGTCAGGTACACGATATTAGTATCCATTTTCGATTTGACCCAAGCTTTACTTACGGTGGTTACGATACTGAATCAAAAACGTCAGCTTGTTACCTAAAGGGAGTAGGTGTGTTTGTTGATGGTGTATTCGATGATTTAGCTACAAGCCCTCTGACTACTTTCCTTATTTACTCTAAGCCAAAGTTATAGGAATAAGGGCCTTATAATAGAATTAATAAAAGCCGAGGGAAGTCCGTATTTGACTTTTCTCGGCTTTTCTGTGTGCCAACATAGACACTATCATTCCGTCTGTCACCTCTAAGCTGTCACATCGTCTGCCATTATGTCAGTCCTCTTCTATTGGCATATCATTTGTCTAATTATAGGCGAACGACGCTGAAAGCGATAGCAGCAGATAGTCATATCTGATAAAGCTACAGCGATAAGCGTCAATAACTGAATACGAATAATAATAAAAAAAAGATATACAATTATGGGAAAGATTATTGGAATTGACTTAGGAACAACAAACTCTTGTGTTGCTGTATTTGAAGGTAACGAGCCAGTAGTAATTGCTAACAGCGAAGGTAAACGTACAACACCTTCTGTTGTAGGCTTCGTTGAGGGTGGCGAACGTAAGGTAGGTGACCCTGCTAAGCGTCAGGCTATCACAAACCCAGAGAAGACCATCTACTCTATTAAGCGTTTCATGGGTGAGACCTACGACCAGTGTAAGAAAGAGGCTGAGCGTGTTCCATTCAAGGTTGTTAATGA
>FLSH01003522.1_pt1 | contig 29872 bp, 35 predicted proteins | sample 1550441 | NCBI WGS metagenome assembly FLSH01 (sample SAMEA4031756, study PRJEB14383) | metagenome | biome: human; feature: oral; material: saliva | place: Philippines | collected 2014 | reverse complement strand
ATATTTATCATCGCTCTAAAAGGATCCAGAAACTTTTTGGATCGTCTATAATATTAGATAATCCAATAATCTTTTTTGATTTAAAGCGTTTATTGCGCAAGTCATTTAGCTCTAGGACACATCCATTGCAATATACATAGAATTTGAAAACCATATCAAGATTTAGGATATGAATGACTTCAGTGACGCTGTTTAATGTTGGTGCTTTGATAAGTGCTTGCTTTACATCAATTCGCCAACAATTAAATCCCCATAGCCATTGATCCCATTGAGGTTCACCAAATAATTTGGTTTCAATATCTTTAAACAGACCTTTCCTCGCATGATATTTTTCCCATGCTTGAATGCAACATGTGAAATCAACAGTACACATGTAATCAATCAAATACAATCCTCGACAAGCACCATTCATGTGTTGCAATTTTGCGATCAATACGCTTTTTTCGGCGGCACTCAATATTGTGCTACGTCTTAATTTTCTAATGAGATCAAGTTTATTAATAGATATTACATTATCCATGAATTTCACACGCTCCTTATAATTTGAAATCGTTATTGATATAATGATTTAACTCATCCATCGTTAGCTCGATGTCATATTTCTTTTGAATATATTGATGAAGTTTATCCATGATATCCAATGATGGGTCTAAGATGAAATCGTATTCACTTGTAATACTATCTTTTATCTCATCAATATTAATATCCGATTCTTTTAATAGCACGGAGATATTTTTATCATTGATAAGAATATTTCTTAGGTCCTCTTTAAATGAATCATCAATATCTTGTGGTAAATTAAACTTCAAACGAATACGACCATAACGTTCCCCCGAGAAGATGTCTGCGTGTTCTGATTTAATGAACTTAATGGTATCCACAAGCCTTTCCTTGGATCGATATAAATCAGATCCTTCGTCATATTCATACGTTTTAAATACATAGGCTTTTTTGTTTTCAATGAAGGTGACGTTGGGTCCGGTAATATAGGCATATACTTTTGCCTCCTCTTCTCCAAAAGAATCCCGGAATAGAGATCCAATGTAATATACACCATCACCAAGATCGGTATGAATATGGTAATGATTAAACAAACAAATGGTTGATATCTTTGATAATTCTCCTGATTTAAAATATGGAACATGTTTTTCTTCCGATGATTGTTTGGAAAATTGCACCATCGGCATTCCTTCGACAATAACACCATGCCCAAAGATATAGTCGTAATACTTTCCCGAATACAAATAATCTTTGTAGTGTTCCTCTTTGGAATACATATACTCTTCTGGGATATATAATACGTTTACTCCTGGAAATAACTCCTCCTCTGTTACCGTATAAATTACTTTGAAATCCAATTGTTTTTGATACTCCTTAAATAGAACATATTGTCCTGAATCATGTGATTCGGTCCCATAGACGATACGTATTTTAATCCTATTCTTTTTACAAATGGATACTAAGTAGGCCATAACATCCATTGCTAATAATGTGTAATCCTCATTTACCTTCAACAATCGATGAAAATAATCTCCTAATATGATTACGCCATCGGTCTTCTTTTGTTGTAATTCCTTATCAAATATTTCTGTAATAACAGAGTAAATATAATTTGTATCTTTGATGCTCCCAATATGGAGGTCACCAAAACAAAATAAACGTACCAAAATATCACCCTCAATTATATATTCTTCATGGAGAATATATGAATATCTTTTCTATGGAGGTTATGAAAATGATCACACTTCTAAAAGCAACGAACAATTTCCCCATTAACGTTGGCATCGATGAAGATTCAATCTATATTCAATATCAAAGCGATGACGATTTTATAGAGATTGATCGAAATTGTGATTATACAATCGATGACTATAGTCGACTATTGCTTGAGTTTTTCAATAAAGTGGGTCATCGTAAAATCTATCTTGGGATGGGAATAAAAAGACTTACGGATATCATGATTATGGTTGAAACATTATTGGGGAATCGTTTGAAAGGAGCCGATAAATATGAAGTAGAATCAAAAGGCGTCACCTATAAAGTACGTTATGTTGGCAATAATCTAATCAGCATCGTACGTGTATTAGCAGATGATATAACGCATGGATATTTCGAATACACAAATGTTGGAAAACTGGCCTCGTTTTACCATACACCAAAAAGTGAAGAAGAGCTTCCAACATATCAATATATATCATATGAAGATTTTCTTAAATATTATGGAGATGCAGAGGCATCGAGTAAAATATATGAAATTATCTCAAAGAGGATTGATTACTCCTTGGGGAAACCAATTAATTTTCAACCACCCACTGAATTTTGTGGGTTGATTGATGCGGAAGATATCAATGATGCTCTAGCTACCTACATTGAGGATATGATCAAACTTCTTTCTCCAAATATTCCGGCGAGAGAAATTGGGCCATCGGAAGAAACTTTCTTCCGCCCCGTCTACGAAATATTATGTGAGAAATCACCAATCGCGATGTTTCCACGTGCAAAATATATGGAATCTTTCACCAAAGTACATCAGGTCTATTCTACAAGCCCAGCAATGCTCATCAAACTTGCCGACCTATACGTGTTGTGTATGGTGGTAGATCATGCATTCTTTAAAAATTGCAAATCATATGATTCGATTATGATCGAACATGAATCATTTGCAACGACGCTTGATCGATTCCGTCGATTCATCACGGGACTACATTGGATTATCTCAATCATCGCATATCGTCACCCATTATACTTTGTATTCTCTCTGCTTGCTTTGCTGGAAGGACATAATGCTGCGAAAAAAGCAATGCGCGACAGAGATGAAAAAGAGCTTAAGTTTGTGCTCAGAGGGAAAAAGTTTGGAGAGAAATAAAAATGAGGAGGAAAACAACATGATTGAAGAGCTTGAAGAATTATCATATTCGGATCTTACAAAGAAGGAGGATATTAATATGGCAACAGTAGTGAATGAATCATATGATGCAGCGTGGTTGTACGGATTTTTACTCCAGGATGGTTTCATTGAAAACGAGAATGTTACCGATCTATTGTATATGGGTCACTCATATATTCGTCATTTAATCCGTACGAAAGAATTTGATATGGAATATGATGATGCGAATCGGAACTCACTCTCATCCGTACGTGATCGTGTCGTTCGCATCAAAGATATCATCTTATATTCTAGGAAGTTAGAAGACGAACGTCGTTGGGTTTTGGAGGAAACGATGGGAAACAGTAAGCATGCGTTGATGACATATTTTGGCGGTGCATTTGTCATTGAGCTTGCGGCTCTATTCCTGGGCATCTTTCATGCGGAGCTCGAAGAAAAGAGAAACAAACTTCTCATGGCAAAGGATGGTCTCCAGGAGAACGCGTCGATCGAATCTCTCTTTCTGCGGTTTGTGTGTGGGTTGCGTGAGAACTACAATTTGATCGAACACCTATACTATACCGATTTCACACGTATACTAAAGATCATCATGATAGCGGAAACAAAGGATGATCAGTAATGCTACTAACACGACTCGCTACCTTAAAGAAGTGCTATGAAGCTGGCGCACTGAAGGAAAAACTTTCCTTCGATGAAGCAATTGAAATTGCTGAGTGCTACTATCATAGTCTTAAGACATATGATAAGGGTCTGCCGATGTGGAGCTTTGTAAGAAATTTTATGTCTTGGGCTTATGATGGTCATAAACTCTATGATTTCATCGTGTTTCAAGAACTTGTTTCTCGCTACCACGGAGTATATGGTGAAGATAACGATGGTTGGGATTTCGACCGATGGCTCATGGGACTAACACAAGAACAAGTCACTTCGTACTGGGAAAGCATTGATCATATGATGAAATTTGCAACCATAACGAAACTTGTTCCAAAATAAAAGGAAATGGATATGAGGGGGAATTCCCCCCTCATATCTTTTTTTATTCTATATGATATTAAAATGGATCCTGACTTTTTCTTCTAAGATTTGTAGCACCTGGCGTGTTTTGATTTCGATTTCCAGTAGTAGCACCATGATCAAAATCCTGCCAAGCAATGGATGACTCATCACCATTGAACTCATGATCATATCCACGCTGAACAAAATCCTGATTCATTGATAAGGAAAACTTACAATCCAGTGCATAACTCACTACGATTTGTAGTAGATTTACAAGAGCAAACTTCTGGCCTTTCCATTGTAAGACGGCATTCGCAGTAGCGTATTGTTCTAGCTCATCAATTTTTTGCTTCAACATATTGATTTCGGTCCAAGGACTTCCATATGAATTATTGAACGTACTTACATCTGTATACATTTCATTGGAGATATGGTTCATCTTATCCGTATCAGATCCCAATACTACACCCATGCTGATAAGATTGCCAACATATTCAATTGCAAGTTCTACCTTCTCACGTTCATAGATAATAGATGGATTCTTATGTGGATTGGATGGATGTAAATCGTCTCCATATTCTACTGGGTATGTCAACTGGTCACTCACATGACTACTCATTCCTTGACCATTTGTTGGCCCATGACCTGTATACCAATGATCATGATGATGACTCCCATCTGGATGTCCATGGGGTCCACCACTAATAACAACATGAACATTATGTGAATGATCAATCGTTTCCATTCGATCATCGGCACATTGTACTAGCGTATTAATTTGCTTTGCTGCTTCATCTTTAATATTGTTGACGACTGCTAAGGTTCGTTCAACATCTAATCCCATCATAATCAATCACCCGCTTACTTCTGGAAATTTTTCCATATACGTGATTTTGATATCGGCGTGCGGACGAATGGAGTAGTAGATCCGGGAGTCAAGATCGGTTACCAAACAATCATCTGCCAACACACCATGTTGGATGAAATCCATCACGCTTTTGGAGTAATTATCGACATCCCCAGTTCTCTTCCATGGACGAATCAATCCGAGTTCTGCCAAAATCTTCTTTTTAATACTGAATGAGGAGGGTGTCTTCTCATAGATTCGAATATGAAGTTTGCATGGTGTATTGATGTTGGTTGGAAGGTTGTTTTCTTTCGCATATGCTTCAAACCAATCTCCTGCCTCTTTAGCCCCAGGAACATACATATGTACGTACCCTCTTGTTGTATTTGCCCGTGGGCGAGCAGACGGTTTTACGATTTTCCACAACGTGAATTCCAAAGTCTTCCAGCGAATTTTTTTGATTCGATTGGCATCTTTCTGAACGTCTTTATTGAATTTCTCACTGGATACTTTCTTTCCTAGAATGAATTTGATTCGTTCCAGTGGATCTTTCGGAATATGACCAAACAATTGCTCATATAATTTATCTTCTTTTCTCATATCATCACACCTTAGCCTCATATTTATTATATAATATGATGGTGGAAACCCTCATATTTAAAAAGAGTTATACGTTATATTGAAGGGGGAATATTTCATGAATTTCATGGAGTACTCAAATGAGAAGCATATCAATATTATTCCGAAAGATGCGTTTGAAGAATTGGCACGCGAAGTGTTTCAAACCGTATCTGAAAATATTTCAAAATCTCTCGGACCTCTTGGTAGTAGTGCAACGATTCTTGACGGTGCACTAACGGAAGCAACTAAGGATGGTTACGCTATCTTTAAGAGTTATCGGTTCCATAATCGCTATAAAAAGATGATTTACAATCTCATGAAAGCTCCTTGTACTCGCCTCAATAATACGGTTGGAGATGGAACAACGACAGCGATTGTTTTTGCGTCAAAACTATATCGTCGCTATATGAATCGGAAAGGGAACCTGGAAACATTATATCGACTTCCTCGTACCTTTGTTCAAACATGGGATGATATAATTGAAGAGATCTCGGAAGAGGTCCGTAATAGAGCAGTCCCCATTGATCCAAATGATCGTAAAACGATCTATAACATTTGTTATGTTACGTCCAATGGAAACGATGAAATTAGTAATAATATCGCAAACGTTTATGCAGAAACGCCTTCTCCGGTAATTAAACAGAAGGACTCTCCAACGAACAAATCATACATTGTCCCTGTCGGTGGATTTGATTTTGAGGCAAATCTTATTGATGAAGGGTACGTGAAGAATGAAGATCTTTCGGTTGAGGAGAAGGAACCATGTATTCTTATCTTCGACTACAAGATTGAATCAGAAGTATGTGAACAGTTCCTTATTCCACTGAATGATGCGCTTCGTGCACAAAATAAGAAACTGGTTGTCTTTGCACCATTCTATGATGCATTCCTATGTAACACGACATTGAAACAGTACATGAATCACGAATATCAAAAATATGGGGCATTGAATCTAATCCTCTGCCAGTATAGTACTGGGAAGCTTCCAAAGCATCAGCTCACTGACCTAGCAACAGTTCTCCGTACATTCGTAATCAATCAAGATCTATTTAAGGATATGAAACAGGTCCTTGATGGAACATCCATTGATCTATTTATCGAAGATGTTATGGAAAACGAATCCCATTCATATTATCGTCTATTCGGTACTTGTGATTCTGTTATGCTATCATGCACCAACGGAACTCTCTTTAAAGTGAGTGACATTGAGAATGATGAACGGTATCAGGATGTTCTCAGAGCAGCGAAGAAGGAACTTGAAGATATCAAAGCAAAGACAGATTACGAAAAGCAATCTTTCGCAGCAAAAATTTATGAAGCAAACCTTCGCGTGTCACAACTTCAAATGAATAACTATATCTATTATATTGGTGCAAATTCAAGCCTACAAAAGAAGATCACATGGGATTGTGTTGAAGATGTAATTAAGTGCGTTCGATCTGCAATTAAGCATGGCACAGTCCCAGGATGTCAGCTCACCATTTATTCTGCCGCATATGATATCATGCAGAAGATCGTTGAAGGAAAAACGGATGAAGAAATTAAATCACTATCAAATGAAGATAAACTGAAGATCGTTGTTCTTGATCTTATTCAAGATGCTGTGTGTGACACCTATACGCAGGTACTTTATGGACCGGAAGGAATGGGAATTATTAAGACCATCGATATGTGGCAATACATTGGAGATGATGGGGTTGAAGAGTTAAAGAATCGAGCAATTGCAAAGACGAAAGAGATCATCACAAAATCCATTGAACAGAATCAAGTATTTGATCTTGAACATCTATGCTATGACCCAACAATCATCACCTCTGCTGAAACTGATGTCATGGTTCTCCGTGCTGCATCCGATCTTGTAAAGATCCTCATCAGTGGAAACCAATGTATTTTCCTCGATGTTGATGTGAATGAAACACATAACGAAACACAAGAAATCTATGCATAATCGACAAATATGAGAGTGGGGTTTTATCCCACTCTCATATTCTATTTTTATATATTCTCTATATAGATAATCAAAGGAGGGTTATATTATGCGTCGAGTAATAACAAGCCTTCAGGATGCATATGAACTCATCAAACATGGCGAGGATGTCATTATCATTCATGAAGCGCTGGAGTTCGGGGAGATCGTGATACTAAAAGCACGATATGTTCCTTTCGCCCGGGAACGGTATCTACGGATTCCGATTCCGAAATCCGAGGGGGCTGTCCCAGCGATCGATTCTGAGGACCATCGGGATTATGTGACAATTCCGATCTATCTAGCCGATGAAGTCGCGGAACAGATTATTGAATCCGGATGGAAGAAGCGTACCGTCATTATTGGCGGTGAATCGGTAGATTTCAAATTCGATCCGTCCATCACGGATTATAATCAGCTTATCACATCCGACGAATCGGCATGAAGAAAATAGGATGGGACAATTGTCCCATCCTATCTTTCTTTTTTATATAGATAGAATATTACTGATGGTTGGTTCCTCACCCCATATGAGCATGACTGCATCAATTAGACTCTTATCCAGATCGGATTTCTGTAGATCTTCCCGACCCCGTAGAGAGTTCTTGAACTCCATATAGGTGACTGAGTCTGCAAGTTCAACCTTTGCTCCATCCTCTAGAACAAGATCCAACTTCCTCTTGATAAATGCTACATCCTTATTGAGTGTTTCAAATGTATAATTCGCGACGATCTCTGCATGTTCAACTTTACCGATATAACGATCCAGATCCAGTAGGCTCATCATAATATTCCTCCTCATCTCATTCGATTCTTTGCATCAACAACAGCCTTTTCAATGAAGTTATTAACCAACCCATCGAGGCGTTCTTTCCCGCCGATGACCTGAAGCATGACGCCATTTTCATCCGTCAACGTGGAAGGGAGTGTTTGATACACTAGTGTTTTTGTGCTCTTCTGTAACATCTCTGCTTCTAGGTCAGTTAATTTCTTTCCACCACTTTTCATTGAATTCGCCAACTGCATATTTGTTAATACCGCAGCATTGACAATGGTTTCGATTTCTTCCAACAGGTTATTCTTTACCCGTGTTAGACTATCCAGTGACACCATTTCATTTTTTGCAATAATGGAATCACGGATTCGTTTCACATAGCTTCGAACAACCATAAGGATCGCAGACCCAATCAATACAATGACCGGGGTGATAATATTATCCATCAACGCTTTCGTTATTGCATCCTGCATTTACCCATCACTCCTTTTATGGATGGACAATCCTCTGAATCATTGCATCAACATCATCATTACTCATCGTATTCTTTAGATGTTCGTTGATATCATTTAATTTTCCATCCTGTTTATAATTCACATCACGAATATCATCGATTTTATTCTGTAGATCATCAATGGATTGATCCACATACTTTCTTGGTGCCCCGCCAAGGATCTCTTCAATTCGTGTACTATCTTTAATCATAACGATATCTGATTTCCATATATTGAAACGGAATGTCATTCGTGATCCGTGGTTCACGGCGAAGGTTCGATCCAACTTAATTACACCACATGGGACGAGTGAAATGTTTTCACACGCAAGTCGCTCAATCTCATCCCCATGAAGTTGAATGGATGTGCCATCTTTCGAGAAGTGATACAAATTATTGCAACGGTAACTAAACTGAGGGAGATCCTTCTTCTCATCATACCATCGCGGATCACGGTTCCATGGAACAACCGTTGGTGGATAGGAATAATGATAGTAGCAATTGATCACCGCTGGATAGAATAGTTCAATCTTAGTAAGACGGCAAACAAGCCAATGATACCCATGCGTAATTTCCATGATTGCAGAGGTTAGACTATCTTTGAAGTTCGTAATAATCGCACTATCGATATCATTGTTTGCTACACCAGGAAGATTGTCTTTAATATAATAATCGCGATCATGAATCGTGAGACGTTCTTGTGCAGATCGAAGAATTTCTCCGGTATAGTAATTTTCAATCTGGTAACTAATTTGAACTACCAGTTTATTCTGTAAGACAGGAAGAACATTATGATGTTTCGTTCTCATATAGAAGAATAGTCGATCAATGAGTTGTGCATACTTCATTTTGTTTCCCATTAGGGGAACGGTATGATCAATATTTACATCGACGATCGTTCGATCATATGTGTCTGGATGACTTAAAGTGATTCCATTAACGATCGTTCCTGGATCAATCTGGCGGAAGTTGATGTTCTCGAGGTAATCATCAACGAGATATGGATATCCATCAATGACAGAAAATGCATTGACCCGATCAATCCCCTCAAAATGAAAGCATTGCCGCATCGTATCATTGATCATATCAAAGTTTTGCAACATATTTGCTTCATAAGAATCCATGAATTTCACTCCTTATCGCGCGTTATACTCGTTATTCTGTGGTTCCATCAATTAAGACGGAGGATCTTCCGAATAATATAGATTGATATAGGGGTATAGATGAATACATCAATTTTACGGTTAGCATTCAATAAGTCATCCATAATATTTTTCGGAATATCATGGATGGATAACGTATCACGTTTATGTATAAATCGATGTAGTAATTTTTCATAAGCGTTGATTGGCTCAACCGATGCGTCTTCTAATGATTTAATCTGCTCTTCGTCTAAGAAGGAGCGTTCCTGATATAACGCACGAGATTGTTTTAATGAAATGGGTTGCATCACCTTCACGTCCGTTTCATACCAACGTGCAAATGATGATGCTGGATAGCCATCTCCGTCGGAGAGGATATAATGAAACTTCTGTAGATATTGTAGAGGAGCGTCGTGTTCCAACCACTGATAAATGGAATTATTATAGTATAATGGGAGCTGAGGTTCTCGCAGTTTATCGTGCAACATGACAACGTTCGTTGTATTTGGTAAATTCATCAGGGAAAATTTTGCCATGAATTCGGATCCACATAGATCAAATAGTCGGTATCCGGTAGATTGTTCATGATATAAGAAACAGTTATGTTTCTCATTATAGAATAAAGAACGATACGATTGAACCATCTGTGCAACGAGTCGTTCAATTTGTTTACGGGTAATAAAATCATCGGAACGAATGATGGGATTTTTATTCGTTCCAATTGCATTCAGTTCACAATAATACTCTGCAATCGTTCGACGTTCAAGATCTTCCAACAATTCATCTGATGTACTATGAAGACGGTAATTAATTTTATAATAACCATCTGCCTTCATTGTATCATATTGTACAGCAGTCACTTGGAAAATTCCAATCATTTTCAAATGATTGATAATAAAGAAATCATTTTGTTTTGGAATTAACGTTGCGGGAAGAATAATGTATTCTCCTTCAACGTTGATGTCTTCAATATTATGTTCATCGGAATTGTTTGGCGTTGCTTGACTTGTTCCATAGAGAGGAAAATCATTTATTTTGTTTAATCGAAGCGGAGATCGTTTTCCAAAAAGTTGGTCGATATCCTGAATTCCTCGATCCACGGTGCTAGCATCATCGTCAATCGAATAATATGTTGTTAGAATTGCTCCAGATTCTGTAATAAATCGATTGGTTGAACTAACGAGTCGTTTTTCGAATTGGAATAAATTTCCATTAATCATTGACTTTTCATCAAACACAAGTTGTGCCATATCCTCACACCCTTCGCATGTCGTTATATTTGGGTGATATATTCTATAATTGATAAGAGATAAAGAAGTTGAATACTTATAGATCTCTTATCATAAGAATATTAATATGTATAATAGTAAAGGGGTAGGTTAACATGGCAAATATTCAGGAAAAGACAACGGTCAACAGCATTTACGTGCGCACGTCTGATGATGTGGACTGCACGCAGTTGTGCCGTATTGTCCGTAACGGCCTCGACGTATTCCTCGGCATATCCGTCACGGACGGAGAGCCTGACGGGATCTATGCAATCCGTCAAGGGTGCGGGATGGATGACTTCATCTACATGATGATGAAGTCATTCGGGCCGGAAATCTTCAGCCGCGCGGCAAATTACAGTCGCACCAACCCGTACCGCGTGCGGCGCGCACATACGGATGAATCCGGTGTGCATGCCTATGTGCTTGAGTATCTCGAATACGATGATACACAGAAGTCCTATATCATGTACCAGGCGGGTGAGCCTGTACAGTTCGACAAGGAGATGAATCTCATCCACGTTGACACGTGGTTGGAGGACGGGTATTTCTTGCCGGACCTCATGACGATCCTCAAGCAGATCATCGATACGGAGGAGAGAGACTTCTATGCGTGGTCGACGGTGTCGCTTGTGGAAAATCTCTTTCAGTGCCCTGAGGCATTGTGGGCGAGGAACTTCCTCTCGTCGCACACCACCATCGAGGAAGTGGTAGAATACACATCCGTCATCGCGATGACGCAGGATGGGTTCATCCTTCCGGATCGGTTCGTCAACCAGCTCGAACCGATGAGCGACGAGTACGACGAGGATTAAGTCCACGGGCAAAAAATAATAGAGGTGGGAAATTCCCACCTCTATTATTTTATTTTTTAGAGCTTTTCGATGAATTGATCTTCTAGTGCAATGACGTTATCGAGAATAACCTTCTTGTTCTCTTCATCAAGTTTATTTCGAATGAACCGATCAAGCACATACACCATGCATGCTGCCTTATTACGTTCCGCATTCTTTTTATCATGAACTGGCGTATATACGATAAGGCTCATAAAATACATCAGAAGGATGTTATCACATTTATGATACTTCTCTTCTAGGAAACGTGTTTCAAAATGTGAGATCTCTAGGATAAACTTCTGTGAGATATGCATCTGCTTCAGCTTATCTCGCGTGCGTTGGATCCAATACGAGATCTTCTGATCATTCTTGAAATTCTTAACGATCCTCTCGATTACCTTTTCATCCAGAGCATCTTTCATAAAACCGAGTGTCTTATTCTTATTATATTGATCAATGGCTTTCTGCATCTGCTCTTTTTTCGCTGGATCGGTTTCACGATTCATTGTTTCTGTGAGCTGTTCTAATGCGAGTTGTTCCTTCTCTTCCAGGATAGTCATATAGGAATCTTGAATATCACCATATTCACGCAATGCTTTGAGCCATGCATAAAAGTCATTAAATGCATCCTTCACACGATCCATCGTAACATCGTGTGTGACACCAATGATCGGATGCTCCTCCCCGAAGATTCTTACGACATCCTCTTCGGTTAGTTTATCGATACCGTTGGTTGGATCCCATTTTTCACGTTCTTCATCACTGATATCCTCTGCAGGCTTATCCAGATGATTCGTGTTGAATGCCATGAGTTCCTTCATATGTATATCCGTCAATTTAAATTCAGCTTCTGTCGCATGCCATGCAGCTTCAAGGATACCAACCATATCCTTCAATTGACGAACAAGTCCCAAAATTCTATGTTCTGTAAGGTCGGAGTGGAGATTTTCCTCCGTAACCTCCACTTTCTCATCTTCCTTTGTTTCAGTCGCTTCGTCCTGAACAACTGGAGTTTCTTCTACAACAACGTCCTTCTTTTCATCACACATATTAATTCTCCTCTAATGTCTTATGTACAGATGCCTTCACCATCATCACGGTAACATCGATAATATAGTTTTCAATGAATTCTCTCGTGTACAGCGTATCTACCCAAAGCATATTATCAAGGTTCAAACTACGATGGGTACTTTCAGCAATATCCTTGATCAGGTTCTTGATCATCGATTCTGTCACTTTACTCATATCGTTTGCTTCAGCAAAGTTACGGTATTTCACCACAGCAATCTGAGCAACGATATTTCGGATGAGTTCGAGTAGTTGTGTTGAATACTCTGCCGTCTTATGTTGATTCTCAAATGAAATTCGCTTGTACTCAATTTCATTCTTCAGATAGATTTGTTTCAACATAATGAAGCGAGTTACCATGACCGTTAATGCAATTGCACTAATGATCAATAGTCCAAATAGTAGCGATTGTAATTCCATAAATAATCTTCCTTTCACCAACAACGGTTATTGAAATACTTCAAGATTGTTCTTGAATAATTTAATTATGTTGTCGGTGAGATGTTTCTTTTTGAATGGAAGATTTTCTAGCATGTAAGACCATGCGTCATCGAAATCGAAAATATCATCTGGTTGATCTTTCTTGTATCGACGATATACTTTCTTTAATTTCTTCAGATAATACATTTCATTGGCTGTACAGAAAATGATTCGATTCTTTATTCGATGAGCAATGATTTCATGATCGAATTCTGGTTCACCAATATATTCATCCTCATCCAGAATCGTTTCCGCTTTGATACCAAGAGATTTGAATAGAACCTGAAAGATTTCTGCGGTTCTTGATGTGAAGTGATCTGGGATATCAATCACACCGTCTTCCGAGACGACATTTTCATACATAAACTTTCGCCCATCAATGGATGAACGATATAATGCTGTAATGAGTGCGAAATCTTCTGGTGATGTGATGATCTCGAACGCCGGAGTTTCATATTCTCCAAATCTGATGGGGGTCTGGCTGGCCCAATGGCGCCCTATTTTATTCTCATGCGATTTCTCCGGTAGTGATTCATCTGATATTGCTCCAGCAGAACGTGCAGAGAATCCTTTCTCACCAGACTGTTTCAAGATCATCATATACTGATAACCGATAAAATCGTCACCAATATAAATATCCCTTCCCCACTTTGGTTTTGGGACGAAGATGTGATATGGTTTGATAATATCTCCATACTTCTGATGTACGGCAATGATATTATCTCTCACATTGAACTTCTCATCAAATGATTCCCACCGCAAACGAATGCCATCCTTGATAGAATCATTGATAAACTCTTTCTTTTCACGGTCACTCAAACCTTTGTAAATTGCGTCAAGTTCTTTTGCATACTTCTTGTTCAACAAGGATAGAACATCGAACATGAAATCGTGTTGTTCTTTTACACTTGATAACTTTTTCATATGCTCTGCCGTTTGTTCCAATATACAAGTGATACTTGGTTCAAACAATGCCATTGGTATCGTTCGGTTAATGATCGCTAATGGGTTTGTGATTAATTCAACTCGTTTCTTCTCTCCTTTTGGATGAACGACTCCATATTCATCCGTATACGTCTCTGTTGTAAGATAAGGCATATCCTCATCTTTCCAAATACTAGATACGACGGTTTTATCATTTCCTTAACTACATTTCACAATGTAGATGAGACTATATCTTCACTCTTATCCGAATAAATAAGAGGCTAAGCTTATCCATACGATCTGTATGTACTCCATTACGGATAGTCGTTGAACATGACAATTCATATGAATTGCATTTGTTGCTGATTATCTACTTGAGACTTCCCAGCAATTAACTTAGTTTATAGCGGGCTAAACCCCTCTTCGTCCCGCTGCGCTATTATCTTCATACTTGTCGTTACACAAGTATCGTACAAAATTGTACTGCTACATATTTCTATGTAGATGTGACTATATCTTACATTCTTACGAATGTCTCTTCACTTCCATTACACTTGTAATGTACTCCGTTACGGATAGTCGATGAACTCGATATCACATACATGATATCTTAGCTGTTGATTACCATTAACAGGCTTCCAGCAGTTCAAAGAGTTTATAAGTCGGCCGCATGTGACCGACGATTTTACGCCCGATCTTAATCGGATCTTTTCTACGTAAAAGAATTTCCACCATGATATTTGAGAAGGTATTATCATTAAATGCCCAAATGGATTCAGTATCTAGATAATCCATTGCTTTGCGCATCCATCGATTGATATCTCTACTAATATATTTTGCTCCACTATTGACAATCTTTTTACAAATTTTATAGACGTCTGTATAGAACCACCGAAGGTCATTATAATATTCGATCAACTGTTCATTTGCTTTGTTTGATTTTAGATTTGGATTATTGCAATAGACGTTGATATCAACGACTTCTCCATCTGCATAGAATACTTGATCCGATTGTAGATTAATACTACTTAATGATGAATCTCGCATATCGGAAAACATACGCGATTCTTTTACGTTTCTCGTAGCACATAGAATACCTGACTCAATTACATCGCCGATATCAGGTAATCCTCTATAATGTTTATCGTCACCGTATAAGTTTAGTAGTAATGTATTTTCTCCAATCGGTATCGTTTTGGATGTAACATGATTCATGATGGCGCGTTGGGCAAATGATTCAGAAATGATGATTGCATCATCTTGAACCATTGGATGCGTACCGAATAAAATACGACCGTTAATTCCAACCGATGTATTTCCGTATTCATCATAGGATGTAGATGATGAGATCATTGTCCTTGGTGGAATAACATCACCAACTTCACATGCATCAAGATAATCATTTTTGTAATCAAAGCCATAATCTTCGGTGAGATTCTCAACACTCTTTCGTTCTTTCACATGATATTCATCGATATCCTTGTAGTAAAGGAAGTATAATGCAGAACGTACTTTTCCTTTTAGACGCCCATCATATTTCTTTACAATCCCGACGACTTCGCATGGATGATCTTTCGTCCGTTCATAGAACGATGAATTTTCTCCTGCAACATTTTCTTTCCCATCATATACGTATGGGAATTCTGGACTATCGATGGTTAAGTGTTGGATTTGATGCTTGATGTTCATCGTAGCACGCATGATATTATTTGCGCCTGGGAAATCACCCTGTCCAACAAGTGCTAATTTTCGTTTTCCAGTTAACTCCTTTTTCCTCTCTTTTAAACTTGGAATAATGCTAAATTTTTCTGCCATAATTAACCTCCCCTAATTAAAGGCTTATCTAATTAGCAATTACGTTCCTTCAAAAATATATAAATACAAAAAAGAAGCGGCAGAATTTCTGCCGCTTCTCTTGATCTTAGACGAGGCCAGCGATGCGGAGGGCGTCCTCCACAGCCTCGGGAACGAATTCCCACTCCTCGTCGAGCGGCAATTCTTTGCTCCAATCCCACTGGCTCACGCCCTTGATGACTGGTACGAATCGCACCGAGTCATCGCCGAGGATGACGTTCCATACCGGATTTCCGTCGTCATCGTGTACATTGAACTGCGTCCCCGTCATGTAGACGTGAATCAGCTCCTTGCCCTCATGCTTGTACACCCCGCAGAAATTCACAGGAAGACCATTCACGGCATCAAACATATCCTTCATCGTCTTCATTTTAATCTACCCCTTTACTATTCTAGAAAACATTGACTTGATAAGGATATTCTTATATCTCTTATCAATTATAGAATATATATAGATATAATGAGAAGATACGATAATAAAAAGAAAGGAGGAAGATTCCTCCTTTCTTAACGTAGATGTTGATGGAACGACTTGGCTTGATTGAGCCAAAGTAATGAAACAACTCCAAGGCATAACGATATGCCGCGTATTTTTTTGGTATGTAATATAATCGTGCAGCTTTTATTCTACTCCTCCAACGACTGCTTCTCATATACCCACCTTCTTGGATTGTAATACGGTCACGATGTTTCAAGGGTTTATTTGATCATTTTCCCATGAATAAACTCTTGCGTTCTATTATATGCGCGCATCCATAGTTCTTCCTTGATCGGATCCTTGTAAATGTTCATGACACTCATGTCTGATACCAAACCGTCTTTCCTCATTTCGATCAGATTCAAGAACATATTCATTGCATAGAAGCAATCAATGTATTGAAGGTGCACACCACATTCCGGCAGATCCTCTCGGTCACTTCTCCCATTGCGATGTTCACTCAGAAAAACATCATATGTGAAAGCATCGTAATCATAATCCTCTCGCGAGAGAATCAGTTTAAAATGATTCTCGTTATCGCCGTCCGTATTTGGAGAACGAAACCAATTCTGGTAATCGAAGTGAATACAGAGACCTCCATAAACATCCGTCATCCATTCCGCCATAGGAGTTGCCTCGGATTTATCATCAGGATTTTCAACAGGGCACTCATATCCATACCCAAGAAGTGTGAAGAAGAGTCTATCGATAGCCTTTTGATCATGTTCAAAGTCCCAGCGGAACTCTGTCATTGACTTCAACTGTTTACTCATCAAAATCCCAACCTTCCTTTTCAGAAAATCCTGCATTGATCAGCTCTTGAATTGACACGTCATTCCACCCTCCAACAGAAGCAATTAGTCGGAAATGATAAAGGTTCTTTTCCTTGACAGCTTCTAGTATATTTATTAGAAGTCTCTCAATGAATAGGTATGAAATGTCTTCGAAAAGAAGTCCGGGGCGTTGATAGTATATTACTCCATCGTCATTCCACCACCGAACGATTTTGATATTCGCCATATCGCGCCGATAATGTGTTGGTTCAATCCGAATACGATACTCCTCAGAAAACTCATGTTTCTCTGCGAAGTCAAATAGTATCTCCATCTCCCCTTTATCTATGAGAAATTTCGTACGCGCATTCAGACTAAATCCTGCCCACTCATCATTCTTCGGAAAGAACGATTTCATCCGATTCATAATTTGACTAATTTTTACACAATATTCTGCGAAATCCATAATACGATCCCCTCCCTCCTATGCAACATCCCAACGACATCCGGAGTCTCCCCAAGAACTTCAAGGAAGACTCCGTTAAAATCATTTAGTTTCTCTTCATAGTGAATTCTACCCCTTTTCGTATAAATAGTATTAACACTCATATATATTAAGAATATATAATAGAAAAAGAAATTTGTGGATGGGTGTTCCCTCCACCTTGGTATATTTTATTTATATATAAAATTCACGGTATCAGTATTGTCTATATTAAATACATTTCTTAATGAAAACTTTTCACCATATTGCCCATCGGCTCTAAATGGAACCTCATAATATTTCTTAAACTCTCCATCATTGCGAATGAATATCATATCGTATTCATCACCAGCATTAAGTTTAACAATTCTACTATAACCGTATGTATTTACACCTTGTCCTTTATAACATCCAATTGATATTTCCGTATCTATATAATCATTCATTACCTTATGCCTATATTTCGTTGGATACATTATGAAAATACAATTTGTATCATATTCTGAACGAATCGATAGATTGATTGCGTTTTTAATCAAGTAATCAGGTATAATGACAGCATAGTTCGTCTTCTTAGCTAATGGATTTAATTTCATATAAGTTTCTTTGAACTGTGGATGCATATCATCAATGAACGTGCTACAATATACTCCTTTATTTTTAGGAATAAAAGTTATATTATTTATATCTACTTCGCAATCACTATCAATAATCAGATTTATTTTTGCACCATTTTCCTCCACATTTGATCCTTGACCAACAATATCAGCTAACCATATTGTTGCTTTAAATAGTTCTGATTCAATTTCAATAGAATCATAAGTGACGGGATCCATGTAGATACATCTTATAGCAGCATCGATATTTTCATAATCACTATCTATATCGGTATCCCAGAATAAAGCGGATGTACGATATGTATTAAAACGTTTACCAACCATAGTATTGAAAGGAAACTTAATGAAAGTTCTTTCTCCTGGACCAGAATTATATGTACTTAGACCATGTTTATTATTATAAGCCTGAATCAAATCACTAAATAATACATTTGGTCTAAAAATGGAAAATACATTTTTAAAGAATGGACCGAATTTGTAAAATGTTCCATAATTAAAGCAATGATAATAATCGCTCTCATTGAAATTTATTGTTGTATTTGTATAAGGGATATTTATATTGCTCCATTCTATATCGCCAGAGTTCTTCGTTAAAGATAGATGCTCTCCAAAAGAATTTGTTTTATATATACCATCGCCGCGCTTTATGAAACGATATCGATAGTTGCGTGGATATTTTAATACATTATTATCATCAGCAGTATATGCCATTCGTCCATAATCATAAAATAACATTGCGTTCGTCATGATATCCCACCTTACTAGGACAAAGTTATTATAACTTTGTCCTAGTAATAGCTATTGAATGAATAAAGTGAATTAGAAATGTTCTTGGAGGGAATTTCCCTCCAAGAACATTATTTTTCCAAGGATTGATGATTGGTTTAAATATCCTTATTGTATTTTTCCCGTAATAGGTTTATCGTTTTTCGTCTTAAAGAAATTCGTCAACGTGAACGTCGGATTCGTTTTATCTGGATTCACACTAACGATATCAGGAATTGTAGGAGTTAATAGTAGTACATAGGTCTTCCCATGTCGGAACTTTATATCCCGATTTGTATAATCCGTTGTTGCAAAAATCAATGAGGACTCAATGGAGTCACCGCTTAATTCATTAATATCATTCAATTCAAACAGTAAGTTTAGTTCATTATAAAATGATATGGTTTGGGTTTTATATGGATCCCATGTATTTTTTGCATGAAGGAATATCGGTTCATTTAATGGGAGTGCCATATTACCATTCCCTGATGTTGTAAAATAACTATGTATTGATGGATTCAGATAATCCAACACATTCTCATGATAGATAAATTTATCATTATTTGGATTAAAAATTCTATTGGCACCACCGTATTCTGGACAGCTATCTGATCCAAAGACCACATAAGAGGTATTATTTCCAATGAGATAAAATTTACAATACTCATCTTTATTCTCTGGACCAAGTTTAGAATAATCATACGTTGGTTCGATGCTGATATCATCACTATAATTATGAAAATCATTTCCTATCGATATTACAAAGCTTCGTAGATGCCATGGTGCTGGAGGAGTGAATCCAGTCATAGAATTAAAAATTGTATCTGTAAAAAGGAGTCCGTTAAACTGACCGGGATAACCCAGATAATGTCGATTGTTATTTTCCATATATAACGCTGGTGTACTATTCGTAATCATATTCATTGGTGCGATTGATACATATTTTACATCCGATACATCAATTTCATTTCCATTTTTTTCAAGAATACTATCAATAATACTATTACGCATATAATTAATATTAAAGTAAAATGGCGTGTTCCGATATAGATTTGATATGACAATCTTACCGTCTTTCATTTCCATATTGACTTCAGTGAATGTTGTTTGGTCAGTATGTTTTTGTTGATAATAATATCTCCAACCAACAGAATTATCTTTTGATAATATAGAAGTACGATTTGCTAGATGTGCTCGTTTAAAAGATAGATCTGTTCCATTCTTAGATAAACAGCGTGTATTTAAATAATTCTGCACCAAACGTTCATTGGTGTCTTCCATCAATCCAATCATTTCATTATCTCGAACAATTCGTTGCATATATGATCATCTCCCTCGACAAATTAGTTACTAATTTGTCGAGGTGTATTCATTAACAGAAATAAATATGATGGGAGGGGAAATTCCCCTCCCATCATAAATATCTTTTTTATTCGATGAAACCATCCTTCGAAGGTTCTGCGAGACGACCGGACTGCCCAGCCAGTTTTCCATCGCGGATGTCCTTGTTGTTGACAATGAGTGTCTTTGGAGCATTCGTAACCTGGAATACTGGGAGGTTGCCGACGTTTGTACCTGTTGCAGAGTCGACTGGAACAGGTCCAAGTGAACGCTGGAACAGATCGGAATTGCCAGGTGCATAGACAGCATCGCCAAGCTCTGGGTTGAAGTTGAGTGAATTTGAAACGATACGATACTGCTTGAGCAGATCGTTTGCAATTGCATTGATGATCGGAGAACGATACACAACACAGTTGAATGTTACGTCATAGGTAACGTTATCATGTGCACCACCCTGCTGCATATCAAGGATAGCTCCCTGATTAATTCCTTCAGGATAGCAGTCTGCAAGCATGACAGCACGCTCTACCTGTGCACCGGAACGATCATGCATAACATAGATGAACTCAGCGGTGTGGTTTGCTTCATTGAATGGAATACCTTCTTCCGATTCATTAGCACGACGATAGAGTCGCTTTTCAAGTCCATTGAAGTCCTTACCGCCAGAGATCCAACCACCATATGTTGCTAGACCAGAGTTCTCATCACCGATGGCATTCATCCAACCATCAATAACAGTAAACACTGGTGCACCAACAAGCTCGTATAGACTAATGGTAACGGTCTGTGTTGTTTCCTTTGTTACGGTCGGCGTGTTGAACATACGTCCAGCAAAACCACCTTGAATCGATGTTGATGCATTTTCGATCTTTTTCTCCTGGAAACCAGTGACGGAACGATTCATATACTCAAGCATATGCTTGAACTGAATGAATTGGTTATCCGAAGAATAGAGATTTGCATCGGACCCGGCAAACATCTTTAGGATCGCGCGCGGAGGACGAACCATAAAAAGACGACCGAATCCGTTAACCATAGGCGAGTAGTTACGCAATGCATGATGCGTTGCATTAACACCGCCAACGAACATACTATATTTCGTCATATCCGGCGCGTCGTATTGACGTCCACCGGTCTGCGCAGTAATTACGCCTGGGATCGCCATTACACTTCACCTCCTGCTGTACTATAATCCGGTCGATTGATATTGACCTCAAAGATGATTCTCTTGGCAATATCCCGGAATGCTACTTCGCAATAGCAGTGCATAATCATATGCTGCTGTTCCCATTCATTTGCTTCGAATCGAATTTCGATGTCTTCAACCATGGTACCGATCCATGGACGGAACACATCCATCTGAGAATCTGTATAACCCTTACGGACATTCGGGTCATTCCATTCATACGTATAGTTCTGAATATTCTTTTCGAGCGTCTTCTTAAGAACGTTGAGAATACGAATATTATTCTCTTCAAGAAGCACGGAAGTGGTTCCCTTACGTGTATTCTGGACTGACCGCTGGATGACACGTCCTTCATCCGTTGTAATATAGTAGTTAATCCGAGAATTGTAAAGGAGTTCCTTTACATCCCAGTCGATAAGATCGAGATCCGGATGGAATGAATCACGAATAATGTTTCCTGTTACGGATGAATTGGAGCCATTGGTACGAACGATCGGACGAAGCTGTGCATAATTATTCACGAAAGGCTTATTAATTCCATGACGAATAATGTGTGGAATCAATTCCTTTGCGAGGAAGTATGCAACGGTAACCGGAATCCTCTTCTTCGAGGTCTTATCATAGATCTCATAATAGCCAAGATCAATTGATGTTCCACGTCCCGTAAAGTCACTCATCATATTGATGATCTGTCGGAGTTCTGTATTTACACCGATTGACTTTAGACCGGTTAGGTTGCAATCGAGGTGGAGATGACACCCAGCACCGAGTTCAGAACTAATGGTCATACCATTGCGGTTCCGGAACATATTGAGATCGTACATTGCCTTCTTAACATTGATATCCGTGAAATCAATGGCCATGGTTGATGCACCAAGCGTTGTTAGCTGTTGCGCATCTTTATCCGTTAGGATGGTTGATCCATTAAAGAGTGGCTGTAGACCGCCGGATGCATCCATCTTCACATCGGACGTCATATTATAGTTCGCATCGAACATATAGTCGACATTAATACGAGCCGGTGAAAGAATACGACGGTCCTTCTCTCCACGGAACGCTTTAACATATTCTCGCGAAAGAAGAATCTTCATCTCCGCATCCGTTGGTGCGCGATGCTTTCCGTTAACAATAACTTCCTGGAAGTCACCATCGTGCCCACCATCGAACATCTGTCCAATTCCATTGGAGATATTTACACCAGTATACTGATCCGCATCGATCGCTGACTCTTCCCCTTCATCATAAATGATGTTTCCGTTATCCGCATCAATAGAGAGGACAGTATACATCCAACGATGTCCGGAATTTACGGGATCAGCAATAACGAGAACGCGAGCACCAACATAAGCCGTATTCCAGTCAGATACATTTAGTGGCTTCGTTGCTCCACCCGTATTTGGAATTGTCAGTGCAGGTGCTTCCCAAGCCTTCTCCTGCTCTGTATAATTCTGGTAATAAGGGATATCTTCACCGATACGCGTATTGAGACGCTTACCAAAGATTGGGTCAAACGTATCAATGGTAATATCCTGTGCGAACTTTAGTTCATTGCGTTCACTCTGTGTACCAGCGCTTGCGATGTACGTAGCATTCTGCTTAACAATCTTCTGGTACTCTGCAAAGAGTGTTTCATAGCTATCCTCAAAGGATTCGATACGTACAGGAACACTACCAGTCTCGTACTGATCAATGACGTCAGAAATGAGAGTACTCATATCGTACTTAATATTCTGCACGAGCGTACCAGCGAAGATGTTTGTGATCTTAGAGGCTTCCGCATTTGAGATTAGATTAAAATTGTACATCTTAATGTTGTACTCTTTTTCTGAATCCGTATCGCGTGTAACCGTCATTGAGAACGGATTACCGTACTGACCGCGTCCAATGGCACGAGCATAGAAAAGAGGTACGGTCATATAGCCAGTGATTGGATCTGCTGTTTCTGATGTAAGGCTGCGAGCAAACTCTTCAATATCTGCATCAGAGCGAGCTCCCTCCGTCAGCTTTGGCTTAGAGGCATATGCTGTGGAGAATTTAATTTCGAGACGATACTTACCCGTTTCTTGATTTAGATCATCGAGGATCTTTCCCTTACGATAATGCGCAAGTACAATCATATTTGCATACGTTGCATTATCTGGAAGAACACGCATAAACCAAACATTGGTTGATCCATTGAAATAGTTGTCTGCCTGAATAGACGCCTGTCCATACTTCTGATAATTACTCTTCCCGAACTGTAGAATCTTTTGATTTAGACTCGACAATCGGACAAACTTATTGTCGATTCCCTGATCTGCACCAGTAACCGCAAGGGTACTGAACGGCAGATCATTTACGTTTCCAGTCTTTGCAACGGTGTCCTCATATTCGGTATGATCATTGATGACCGTGTGAACATGTGGGTGTGCATAGAATGGAATGATTTGAGCCGTATCAATCGCCATAACAATCATTCACTCCTTCACAAAATTGAATAAGATTTCAAGTCTTATTCTGTTGTTACCACGAATGAGTGGCTCTTGCTTAATAATGAATGATTTTCTCCAGAGGAGATACCTGTTCTTCTACGCCATCAAGTGTGTTCGTCAATCCTGATGTAATCATGCGATTGATATCTTCATACACGATTCCGGAGAAGGTAGAAAGTCCCTCAACGATATCACGAACATTTCCTGTATCATAATCGAATCCTGTTGGGTTGGTTTGCTTTCCATAATATTGACCATAGCGTTGTTTGAAGTTCTTTGGATTTCGATACATGTTCGCTAAGATCATTTCTAGAATTTTTGAAGGAACACGGTAATCAAATCCAGCAACTTCCAAATTCTTCCACCAAATATCGATCAGTTTATTATAATTAATCGATTTCGGCAGTTTGCCGGATAGCACATAATTTAGAAATGCCCCAGCAGTAGTTCCTTCTTTTGGAATGCTCTGATGGAAGATATAGGAGTCTTTCATATATTTCATCACGAAACAATCCATTTTATTTCCATGGACGGTAACATGATCGGTTTCATAATCATATAATTGGAATTCTAAAATCGTTGGTGCATTCAGAAGTTTTACATCACTATCTTTATTGGAACGAATGAATGCGATCCCGAAAGCCTCAACCATGTTCCCTTTATTCAATGCAAATCCATCTTCAAAGTATGAATTTGGGATTAATATCTCTACGTACTCCTTCGCTAAGATCTTTCCCTCTTTTGCATACAATAAACTGCTCATATACTCACCTCAATTATTTATCATATCAAAAAAATATGGTTCAATACTAACATCGTCATTCAAATCGCGGTTCCGATTCTTTTGATTGGAGTAGACATCATCTTCAACGAAAGATAATGTATCTACCAGATACTTTGTTTCCTGTTCTGCTCGAATGGTATCTTCTAATAGAATATCTTCATAGGTTGTGTTTTTAATAGAGAAGAATCCAGCCATTGGATCTTGTTCCTCTATGGGTTGTTCTTCAATCGAACCAAGTATCGGATGTACTTTATTATTGATACCAAAAAGTTCTAGATTATCACCAGTATAGAAAAGATACATAGCGATATTATATGACATGACAGAATCGTCGTGCTCGCCTTTTCCTGCCTCAATTTTACCGGTGGATGTACGAACCAATTTACACATATCTTCGACGAGATACTCAGTATTCAACACATCAATGCATTCGTTTACATGTCGGAAGAGGATCTGGAACATCATATCACGAACTTTCTTCGTGGTATATACGCCGTACTTCTTCCATTCATCTGCTGCTACACGCATTTGATATTCTTCTGGTGATTCTTCTGCCATCGCATCAACCTGTTTATCATTATCCGACCAATATAAGTTTTCACGGATCGATGATTCTGCCAACATCTGAATGATGGCAATACCCATAGAGTTTCGTTCTGGATAGATCACCGCTTTTGGAATGTGTTGATTAATTAATTCAATCAACACGCGAATGGAATCTGTTGTCGAAATATAAGGAGATTTAAATTCCGCAGCGATTTTAAGATTGTATGGATTAACAATGGTAATTGATGTATTATCTGCACCAGCGCCTGCTGGGTCCATACCAATGATATATGGGATACGTGGATCAAAGTTAGTAACTTCTCCACCGATGGTTGATTTCTGCCCATGCTCATATAGACGGAAACGCCATTTGTTACAGAGCAATAGATCGTTCGTCGACTTCACCATATTTGAGATAAGATACTCAATATCTTCTGGCGCCAATGGTGAGTCTGTTGAACCACGAAGACGTTGTAATAGAATCTCACGTCGAATTGCTGTACGATCACCACTCAGTTTAAACTGCTCCAATACCCAGTCATAGGATTTCCGTAATTGCCAATATTGATATTCAATATAAATGATATCAACAACTTCACGGCTGAGATTATTTTCAGCGTTGTTATTATATTCATCACGGAACGCATTCTTATATTCTTCAATCTGTTCCGGAGTCATATCATATAATTTCTCTGACCACGGAATCATTGATTTGATGATTGGATATGATGTTCTACCTTCTCGCGTATCAAGATTGCCCATTATGTTAACTCATATTCACATATGAGATCAGACTATATCTTCATCCATCAATATGGAGTACCGAAACATTGAGAATTAATTCTCTACTCTCTTTCGAGATAGTCGTTGAGCTTTCTTATGTCATTCACACATAAGCTCAGTTGCTGATTGTCTACTTGAGATTTCCCAGCAATTCATCGGTAATTTGTACCATATTTCTCAATATGGCCGCCCAAGCAAATCAAACTATTTTACTATTATTAGGCGTTGAACTCATGATACGACACGATGGGAGACCAGCCGAGACAGCATTATCATGAGCCGTTTTAAATGCAGGAGCAGAGTTTGAGAGAATTTCATCAAAAAATGGAGTATGTTCAATTTCGTCAAAATAAATGATTGCTGCCGTAGCACCACGACCCATACCCTGTGCACGAGCTAAGCTTCGTGCTTCAGCATGAATAACTACTTCGTTATTCAATTGCTTATTCTTCAGAATTTCCGTGGAACGTTGTGTCTTTTTTACCTTACCATCCGTATCAATATAACGAGTAAATTGTAACCACTCTGGTAGAAGTTCAACATCATCACGTAACGTTCCTAGGTTTCGTTTGGTGTTTTCTGACTCTTTTCCGAAGAAATGCATTTTTAAGTTCTTTGATAATTGAAATGCCCATGCTAATGGACCAGCAATTGTACCTGATGTCTTCCACGTCTGACGAGGTTCGGTCAAACAATTATCATATCCATGCTCGAAGCACCAGGCCATTGCTGCCAATCCACGATGTAAACCATAACGAACGATACCAGCATCAGAACGGATGCGAGCAACCACACGCATATAGAACCATACATTGTATTTCATTTCTTGCATCAATGCTAATGCTTCTTGTTCTGTTATGTTTCGTTTATATGGATCAATATCTGCAATTCGTGGATTGTTAATACGTAACATAAAGTAATAATTCTTTATCCCTAATGCTTTTAATTCCATCGCTGTCTGCATAAACGACGGATTGAAATTTACACCAGAGACAGAGAAATCATAATATTTCCCATTAATCTCTTTGATATCTGCCAATATATGTGCACCTCCTTATATGAAGGAATCTTGATTATAGGTAAAGTCAAGTATTTATATATTCTAAATGAGCAGACCCATAGTTAATTTATTCCTAGGAAGGAGGAACGTTATATGCATGCAGCAATCGAATGTGCTACCCTGGTACTGTCTTTCGGTGCTGGAGCAGCCATTATGTTGGGAATCGATTACATTATATCGAAACGTACTGACGAGGAAGTCTTACGGCATCGAGACGATGTCATCGGATTTCAACAAGAGGGTCATCCGTGAAGATGAATGTCTTCATCGGAAATCTGTTTCAACAATCAAAGGAGTAACGAAGTATGGAAATCACAAACGAAATCATGGAAGAAGCTCACGAGTCCAGCGAGATGAAGAAGGATATGCCGAGCTCGACGCCACGTTATAAAACGAAGGCGGGGAATGATACCACGATCATCTATCGTGATGAACCGAAAGACGATTCGGTTGATGCGGATAATCCCTTCTATCTTGCATTCGCTAAGAATAAGGACAAGTTATCTTCTATGGTACATGAGGGTGAAGTATCTCTTCCCCCTGTGAAAACCCGTGACGCAACCGTATCTATCACGAAGAATGGGGAGAAAAAATCCGTTCAAGTGGTAGAAAAAGTTTCCGTTACGGTCAATCCGAAGACGGAAGAAAGTGGGAAGGATCAAACGTTCACTTGTGTTGATTGTGGAAAAGAATTCCAGATGACCGCAAAGAACATTGCGTGGTTTAATCAACAGGGCTTCATTCTTCCAAAGCGTTGTCCGGAATGCCGAAAGAAACGTAAGGCGGAACGCAGCGCAAAAGCATAACTCTCCTATAAGAGAGAATTAATATAAGTGAAGAGAGGACTGTTGATTCGTGAGTAGCTTAAAGATCAAAGACATCAGGGAGTTATATCGGAAAGGGAAAGAGGGTACTCCAGTAAAAACTCTTTGCGAAGAGTTTAATGTTGGAGAACTATACGTACGTGATATCATGGATGGTAGAATGTACGCCGATATTACAGGGGCAGATGGGTCTAATGGTCATTGTTACTGATTGAACCATGCTAGGGATAAATGGAGGGTTATACCCTCCATTTATTCTTTTTCATAGGGAGGATCATTATGTTGTTTAACTTATTTAGAATGATCATTAAACATCTCTATCCAATTGGTATTGCACACATCATGTTTGGGGTCATATTGGTCGGAGGATATTATTTGATCTATGGATTTCAATACATGTTTAATTATACTACAATTCTTGATCTTGGTATCGGTAGCCTCATCGTTGGTGCATCGATTAGCGTTAGTGTATTAATCTTTGCTGGTCTTGCACTCCATTTGATGAAATACTTCATGTACACGGATCAAGTCGATAATGAGGTGAATAAAGAATGATTTACGATGAACGAGTCCCAGAGGTATTTCGTCAATGGGTTCTCGATAATATCGGTGAAATCTTGTGTCATTGCAAACGTATTATTGTTTACGAAAATAGTCCAATGTATCAAGACTATATCGCAGTTTATGAATATACTACCGAATATGGTTGGCGCATATCGTTCCATCATTATCGGTATGGAAATGAGGTGACGAGGAAGCTTCCGATCGAGGATGAGAGTATGGAGCAACTTCTTATTGAATATGCGACCGATCAGGAAGATATCCCGCGAAAGATCGTATTGATAGGAGGGAGATCATGAATCGGCATAAAGATGATTGGTTTGAATACAATATGGATAGATTATCAAGGAACATTGTCCTAGTTGGAGGATTTGGCTTAGCCGCTATTCTCATTTTAGTCGCAATCGTGATTGGTGGAACTATAGTACTTGTTGCTATATCGAATATGATTGGTTCTGATTTTCATGAACTTGTGCAGGTATTTGTAAGAACGATTATTTCAATCGGGTTTATTATCTTTGGACTCACAATCGTCCCGAGTATGGTTGGTGTCCTACTCGTTTCTCTTATTATAAAAATTCGAGAACTCGCGGAGGTTGATCCATGATGAAAGAAACAATTCTCGATTGGTTGGATCGAAGAGTAGCAAATCTCATTATGATTTGCATTACAGTCCTATTGGTAGCCGGATTACCAATTTTATCGATCGGAATCATTCTCATCTCACTAGAAGGTATTTTAGGAGACGTTGATATCTTGCGAGAGGTCATAAATCAAGTGATTTCCATTTGCGGTGCAGTTTGTGGGGTTGCGATTGCGCTTCTGATCTTTCCACTATTTCCGGCACACATTGTTTTACATAATCGAAACGAAGATAAAGAGGATAGAAATTAAAGTAAGGAGGGTTAGACCCTCCTTACTTTTTTTTATCCTTCATATCCTTTTGGATAATCGATGTCAATTAATGGTTTATTTCGTTCAATCTTTACTTTCATAATGTTTTTATAGCAGATTAGTAATTGTGTACGGATCGTTTCCAGAT
>FLSH01440611.1_pt1 | contig 29932 bp, 21 predicted proteins | sample 1550441 | NCBI WGS metagenome assembly FLSH01 (sample SAMEA4031756, study PRJEB14383) | metagenome | biome: human; feature: oral; material: saliva | place: Philippines | collected 2014 | reverse complement strand
TACAACGGGGTATCTCGCTAATTGTTCTCCCTCTCCCTTCGGAGAGGGCTGGGGAGAGGCTGTTTTTCCTCACTCCGTCCTCCTCAAATACAACGGGGTATCTCGCTAATTGTTCTCCCTCTCCCTTCGGAGAGGGTTGGGGAGAGGCTGTTTTTTCCTTATAACAAAAAACCCCTAAGGGCCTGGGAGCGGCTCTTAGGGGTTGTTTCATTACCCGAAAAGACTGTCTGTTCCGACAGAAAAGAGAGTCTGTCACAGTCCTGAGGGGCGGAGAGACAAAGTCGTTATATGCCTCTCCTTGTTTTAATCACTTAAAAAGGATCACATTATTTATTGAAAAATTTCATATCAAGCACCTTCACATAGGTGTGAATCTTGACGTTCTTGTTGTTGCTTTCCAGCACGAATATTGGGTCATCGCCCTTGTATTTCGTGTAGAGAGTACCCAGTGTATGGGTAAAGGTAGTACGTCCGAAGTTGTAATTGTAAATACTTCTTGTTGAATGTAGGTCGCTAACAAATGTCATCTTCTGGTGGTCAACAAAGTCTTCAAGGCTCTCGTTAGGGTCTTTATCGAACTCAACGGTAACGATTCCACCAAAGCCTATTGGGTGCATGGTCTCCTTTTTCTCACGATAACTGAAGTAGAACGGGTTAGCTTGACTGATCTTTACCAGCTCATTGTCCTGTCCGTTGAGAGAAAGACTGATGCTTCCCCACAGTCCAGCCTCACGGTCAAGGTTAGGGAATGGACCTGTGTTTGTACCAGAGAAGCCAAGAACCTGCAGCTGCATGCGTACTTTCTTGAACTCAGGAACGAAGTCGCGCTGTGTAACAGTGAACTCATTGCTTGTTACAACACGTGCCTGTGAGTTGTCAACTGCGTAACGTAGTGAGAAACTGATAGGAGACATCTGTTCCATTGGTATGTCTGCGTTGAGGAAACGTTGGAAAGAATCGATGTCACCCTTGAGCACTTCCTTCTGAATTGTCTGTCCTCCACCGAGTACAGTGATGCGGATATCACAGTTAGCAAGTACCTTGCGATAGTGCAGAGACTGGTCGGCTGATACGCTTACGTCGACACCTTTGATCTGATTCATCGCAAAATTGATAGCTTCATCCACAACTTTCTCGTCCTCATCTGACTCTACTGAGAGGTAGATGATACGTCCATAGTTGATGTTAGAGATGTAAACTGGCTGGTAACCGTCCAGCGCTTCTTTGTCGATTGACTCAAAGATGTTACCTTTCTTAGGTGCATCTGTTGACACGGAGAAGTACTTCTGGATCAGACGAGCAAGGATATGGTTCTTCTTTTTGTTAAAGTTGAACCCGAAGTTCAGCGATCCATTGGCAACAGGAGAGTTCACTGCGACACCCAGTTTGGTGGCAAGTTCCTCCTGAGAGTTGATCTTTTCAACGCTCTCAATGGTCGTAATAGGTGACTCTTTCCACTGCATGTTCGCCCACTTGTTCCATACTTCTTGGTATTCACTCTTACGAATGTTGTGAACAGTAGCCGATGTTTCCCTTGCTTCTTGTGGGTTTGCAGGGCTCAAATTGATTGAGAAAGTCACGTCACCTGTCTCGTGTGAAGTGATGATAGCATAGGTACCGTTAGCGATAGTACCACCTTTGAGCACACAACCAGGGTAGATAATGTCGCTTGTTGGGTCGAAAAGGAAGCTCTCATCGAACGCTTGCGTCATCTTATACCTACGTGTTGTCTTTACCCAACTACCTGGAATGCCGTTCAGTACGCCCTTTTCTTCAGTCTTCGAAGTACCTTCGTCAACTGGAACTGTCGTACCATCATCGGACGGAACAGGGTCCGATGCACGTGACATCATCGGCGCTAATGGTAGCGACCGCAGATAGTTTTGAATCTCTCGGGTGTTGTCAAGTACCCTTTCTCCTGTGTCTTCCTTGGTTCCAGTGAGTTGTCCGTCCTGCGAACATGAACCGAATGTGACGGCAAACAGTGCCAATGAGACTGGCAAGACCGCCTTTAAAAGATTCTTTTTCATTCTTGTGTAATTTTAGGTTATCATAAAAAGTAAATAAAACTATATAAAATCCTTGGCCACCACAGTTACTTTTAACGACTGTCTGCTCTGCGTTGAAACTATTAATGTTCACATGATATCATTACAGAGAGACTATCTCGTCACTGCGATTGTGCAAATTTATATAATTATCCTTTACCTTCCACGTCTTAGAGGCTTGTTTTCCAGTTTTTTACGTTACGTTAATCAAACTTCATTTAAAAAGCCTTTTTTTCTTATATAATGTTAAAAAGGTATGCGTATCGTCTGCGATAGTTGGAAAATTGTTGTACCTTTGCACCAGATGTGAGAATTATTAACTTATTAATCCGGCAACTATGTGAATAGGTACCGGCGGTTTATGCACAAGACACAAGAAAGATTTGTATTATGGTATACGACCAACTAAAGCTTCAAAACCAGCTTTGTTTCAGACTTTACACGGCAAGTCGCCTTGTAACGCAGACTTATTTCCCGATTCTTGAGAACATCGGGATCACTTATCCACAGTATCTTGTCCTCATGGCGCTATGGGAAGAGGACGGAATGAAGGTGATGGAACTGGCTCACAAACTGTTCCTTGACTCGAATACCGTCACCCCTCTCGTGCAGCGTATGGACAAACTCGGGATCGTAAAACGGCAGAAAGGAAAGGTTGATGGCCGTGAAACGTATGTTCACCTTACTGAAAAGGGCAAGGAACTGCAGGAGAAAGCGAAGGATGTTCCATCTTGTATGCTCGAAAGAATACTTACTGAAGCCATGCAGATGGAGGATATTAAGGCTCTTTCAACGCAACTTGACAACCTCATTGATAATCTTTCTGAACAGAGAGAGCAGGTGAAGCAGGCTGCGAAAGAGGAAAGAAAGGTGAGGAGATAACAACAGCACAGACGCTTAACGACTAAGTATCTGCAGCCTATAGCGGGCAGATTGAAAAACCATTGAATGTAGATAAGTGTAAAACTATTTCCCATTTGTTTTTCAATCTACGCCCTTTTGCTTTCTAAAAGGTGCCCTTTTGCGATGTAAAAGATGCCCTTTTGAGGTGTAAAAGACGCCCTTTTGCAATGCAAAAGGGCGTCTTTTACTTTGCTGTTTGTAACTCATTGATTCTCTTTTTGTTACGAATGGCGTTTTAAACGGTTTTTCCTTGAATGGCAGCGAATCATGGTTTGTTTTCTGTAAGGATATTTCTTAGCTTGCACAGGTTCGGCTTTTGTAGGCTGAAACTAGGGCGCCTAGGATAACTAGGAGGATCACTAGGGCGTTGAAACTAGGGTGCCTAGGATAGCTAGGATGCCTACTAGAGCATTGGAACTAGGGTGCCTAGGACAACTAGGATGCCCATTAGGGTGATGGAACTAGGGTTCCTAGGATGGCTAGGACGCCTACTATCGCACTGAAACCAGAGCAAATAGCGGGCGGAAAGATACATATTATCCCAAAAAACCTTAAAAAAAGTGCAGTCAAACGGCAGTCGTTCATTCTTTTTTCTTAATTTTGTAACATACCTTATTACGTGTATTGCTCCCTGCAGCAGGGACAATCGTTGTACAGACCGTGATACATAACAAACAAAAAAGAAATATGAAGAAGATTCTACTGCTTATCATGACACTCATCGTCAGCATGACAACCTTCGCACAAAGCGACATAGTATCAGTTGCTGACGCAATAAAGATTTTCCAAACCAAGACCCTCTACACCGGACAACAGGTGCTGGAGAAACAAGGTTATATATATAAAGGTATATCAACAGACAGCTATGGCAAGGATTATAACTGGGTTAAGAACATGAATCTGACGAAAGATTTCGTGCCAACTGCCTTCGCCAAGGGCAATTCCAGTATGGTTCAGCTTGATAATAGTGGGAAGACGGTCTATGTTTATGTCTTCAATCGCACTGCCTTCGCCGGTCTTCAGGCACAGGTAAAGGCGATGGGATACGACATGGGAAAGGCTGCCAAGTCATCAAAAGGTACGCTCATCTGCACCAAAGACAACCAGCCTACCATCACTTTCATGACCCTTCAGATGCCATTACCTTTCTGTATGCAGATCACTGAATAAGAATAATGAAGCAAAAACCAACCTATAAGAAACCCGTTGCAGCGTGTGCCATCATCCTTTTTGTTGGTGCAATAACCCTTGCTGTGCTCATGGAGACGCGCCAGATGGCACCTCCTCGGAAGTATGAAGTGGACATGTCGGGTGAGGTTATTGGTATCGACCATGGTCCGAAGACGCCTGTTCTGACGAAAGAAGAGGTGAAAGACGAAGAAGTAAAGGAGGAACGTAAGTCGGAATCTACCGAGGAAAAGAAGCCGAAAGAGGAGGATCAATCTTCTGAAACGGATGAACCGATCATCGTGCCGACTGTTCCTGGCGATCGTCCCGACGCTACTCCGTCTGTCAAAGTGCCGAAACCCGAAATCAAAAAACCTACGGTTGAGTCGATAGAAAACTAAAAAAGAGAGCCTCTGATGGGCTCTCTTTCTTTTTTATTTCTTCTCTTATTCCTTTTTATTCCTTCTCTTTTTCTTTTTATTCCCTGCCTTTTCCCTTGTTTATTCCTCTATTTTCTGCACGTCTTCGGGCAGTGAATCCTTTATGCAGGCAGCCAGTTTGTTGAGCAGGGTGTGGCGGATGAAGTTCTTGGACGTGGCAAAGACGATGTCACGTGTGGGCACTGGATGGGCAAAAGGACGCACCAACGCATGCTGCTCCGTGGACAGTTGGGATACAGCAAGCTGTGGAATGAACGTCACACCCTTGCCATGTTCAACGATACGCATAAATGTTTCGATGCTTCCAAGGTTATAACTTCGCTTGCTGCGGGCAGCCGATTTAAGTTGACAAAACTTCACTAACTGGTCGCGAAAGCAGTGTCCTTCATCCAAAAGCCATAGGAATTCGCCCGAGAGATCAGCCGGTTTGATGTATTCTTTCTTATAGAGTGGGTCGTTTTCTGCCACATATCCCATGAATTGTTCACGGTAAAGTGGGGTGATATTCAGCTCCTCTAACCCCTCTACCTGTGCCAGAATGCCAGCGTCAATGCCCCCACTTCGCAGTGCTTTGATCATTCCTTCCGTCTTCATCTCCGTGATTCGAATATCCATTTCGGGGTGTTCGTTCATCAATTGTGGGAAGAATCGCGGGGTGAGATACGGTGCTATGGTGGGCAGAACACCCACATTGAAGGTCCCTGTGAGCGACTGTCGTTCCTCTTCAACCGTCTGTTTGAGCTTCTTTGCCCTGTTAAGTACCTTCCAGGCTTCCTCTATCACCGTCATACCTGCAGGTGTTGGGCGAATCGGTTGACGCTTCCTGTCGAAGATCTTCACGCCCAGTTCGTCCTCCAACTTCTGTATCATAGAGCTGAGAGTGGGCTGTGTTACGTCGCAATAGTCGGCTGCCTTGGCGAAATGTTTCAGTCGATAGACTGCCATTACATATTCTAATTGTTGTAGTGTCATCGTCTTTTGGAGATAAATAGGTCCTTACAAAGATAAATAAAAACATTCGAATGACCATGAAAAGTCCAGGATTTATAAGGCTTAGGACCACCTTGATAGATTTTTTCTATTGGCTAATAGATTTTATCTGTTGGTGAGAAAAGATATAGATAGTACCTTTGCATCATCAAATAAATAATTCATCAATAATTAAAAAACAGAATATAATGGAACCAATCATTAATGCACACGCACCAGAGTTTACTGTTCAGGCCTTTCAGAATGGCGAGTTCAGAACCGTATCAAACAAAGATATCGAGGGCAAATGGGCTCTTTTCTTCTTCTATCCAGCTGACTTCACCTTCGTTTGTCCTACAGAATTGGAAGATCTTGCAGACAAATACGAGCAGTTAAAGGGCATGGGTGTAGAGGTTTTCTCAGTTAGTACCGACACACATTTCGTACATAAGGCATGGCATGATGCATCTGATACAATCAAAAAGATTAAGTATACGATGCTTGCTGACCCTACTGGCGTATTGAGTAGAGGCTTCGGAGTGTACAAAGAGGACGAAGGTGTGGCTTATCGTGGTACCTTCCTCGTTAACCCAGAGGGCTTGATTAAGATTGCAGAGGTGCAGGATAACAGCATCGGACGTAATGCTGACGAGCTCGTTCGTAAGATAGAAGCAGCGCAGTTCGTGGCTACTCACGACGGCGAGGTTTGTCCTGCGAAGTGGAAGCAGGGTGGTGCAACCCTCAAACCAAGCATCGATCTCGTTGGAAAGATCTAAGCATTTTGACTAAACTAACATAATATAAAAACATTATTAGTAAGGGTGGAGGGAAGAATCACACGTGGTTCAACTCTCCACTCATCATAAATAAGCAAGCCTATGTTGGATTCAAACATCTTAAACCAGGTGAGAGAAGTCTTCAGTTCGCTCACCTCTGATATAACACTCAGCGTCATTCGTAACAGTACCGACGCACAATCAAAGGAGTTTACAGCCTTCATTGATGACATAGCATCCACCTCTGATAAGATAAACGCTACCTATGCCGAGGGCGATCACTTCTCTTTCAGCATCTTACATGACGGCAAAGAGACGGGAATCAGCTTCCGTGGCATACCGAACGGACATGAGTTTACGTCGCTTCTCTTGGCTGTTCTCAATGCTGATGGGAAGGGAAAGAACCTCCCCGACAGTGCTATTACGGCACGGATAAAGGCATTGAGAGGCAATGAGATACGTCTACAGACTTACGTTTCACTGACCTGTACGAACTGTCCTGACGTGGTTCAGGCACTGAACGTTATGGCTTTGGCTAATCCGAACATCACACATGAGATGATTGATGGCGGACTTTGGCAGGATGAAGTGACGCGATTGAACATACAGGGTGTACCTTCTGTCTTCCTGAATGGTGAACCTTTCCACACGGGAAGGGGCGATCTGGGTACGCTTCTTGGGAAATTAGAGGACAAACTCGGTACGGATCACGATGCTGAAGCAGGTGGTGTAGAACATAATTATGATGTTGTTGTACTCGGAGGTGGACCTGCTGGTGCATCAGCAGCTATCTATTCGGCACGCAAAGGACTGCGTGTGGCAGTCGTTGCAGAGCGCATTGGCGGACAGGTCAATGACACAACGGAGATTGCAAACGTCACTTCTGTGCCGAAAACAACGGGTACGAAGCTGGCTGCCGACCTCAGAACGCATCTCAATGACTATCCTATCGACATCTTCGACAACCGTAAAGTGATGGCTGTCAACCTACAGGAAGCAGTGAAAAGGGTGTCAGTAAGGGGCGGAGAAACCTTCCTTGCACCAGCAGTCATCGTGGCAACGGGTGCTAACTGGCGACGTTTAGGGCTGCCAGATGAGGAGAAATACATCGGACATGGTGAACATTTCTGTCCGCATTGTGACGGTCCTTTCTATAAAGATAAGGATATTGCGGTCATCGGAGGTGGTAATTCGGGTATCGAAGCTGCCATTGATCTGGCTGGAATATGCCGACATGTGACGGTGCTGGAGTTTGCCGATTCACTGCGTGCTGACGATGTTCTGCAGCAGAAAATGGCAAGTCTGCCGAATGTGGAGCTCTTCACTTCAACACAGACAACGGCACTTCTCGGTGACGGAACACGCCTGATGGGTATCCGAGTAAAGGACCGTAAGACCGAGGAGGAGCGTGACATAACGCTCGATGGTATCTTTGTGCAGATTGGGTTGATGCCGAACAGTGATGTTGTCAGCGGTCAGGTGGAACTCTCACCACGCAAGGAAATCATCATTGATGCCACCAATCGCACCAACGTCAGTGGTGTTTATGCAGCTGGAGACGTGACAACGGTCCCTTATAAGCAGATTACCATCGCCATGGGAGAGGGTGCAAAAGCGGCTCTTTCAGCCTTCGATGACAGGGTAAGGGGCGTTATTCAATAAGGAAGGGAGAACCTTTTTCATAGTACAAAAAAGGGGTAGACGAATGTGTCTACCCCTCTTTTTATGTCCGTCAGTGATAAAACGGAAGTTATGAAATAACCTTACAGAATATGAAGCGCCCTTGTTGCCGAAATGAAGGATAATCAAGAAAAACCGACTTTGTAACCTTTAGGTTATCAAGTAGTTACAAAGAGGCTTGTAAAAGACGCCCTTTTGCATTGTAAAAGACGCCCTTTTACAACGCAATAGGTGCCCTTTGACAATGCAAAAGGGCACCTTTCACGATGCAAAAGGGCATCTATTAAATCCAGAACGCGAATTATTCTTACAGTGAGCTATTACTTTTTCTTGGCGATAGCCTCCTTAATCATTATGATAACGGTCTTCTCGCCCAGTCCAGAACGCTCCCCAGCATCATGAATAGTAGCCTTCTTCAACATGATTTTTCCCAATGGTGTCTTCAGCATCTTAAAGGGTAGATAGCGTGAAGCCAGCTCATCTTTCACGTGAGGATAAGCCTCGAAGACATCAGCAAGGCGTGTCTCGGGGGTTATTTCTATGTCTTTTATTACTGTTTTCGGTGTTTCTTCTTCCTTTTCAGGTGCCTGTTCAGCTGTCTCTGCAGGCTTTTCTTCGTCCTTTCCAGCCCATGTGAGCAGTGTCTGTGAGCCTTCCAACGCACGGATATGCGTACAATCCTGCATCATTTCCAGTACACCACGGAACCTTCCTTGGGCATCTCGCACGGCAAAATAGATGATGTAGATGAACATTCCTGGCTTGTTGATCCAGAATTCAGCCTTACTCTGTTCGCCACTACGGAACTTTTCAACGATCTCTTTTACGATGTGTACGCTCTTACGGGGGTGACAATTCTCCACTTTTCTGCCGATAACGTTCTTCGAACGAGGGAAGACACGATGGTCAGTATCGGAATAGAACTTCACCAACTCATTCTCATCAACGAACGAAATGTCGACAGGCAGGTGCTGATAAATGAGGTTTATCTGCTCCAATGTGAGCTTTCCCGTTGTCACATCCAGCTCCTGTTGTGGTCCGGCAGCGTATCCGTACTTGCTGAGAAGTGCCTGAAGATCAGCTGCAAAACCGTCTGTTGAGGCTGCAGGTGCCGTTGTTGTGGTTGTTGGTTTAGCCACATCAATGAATGCAAAGCCAATCTCTTGGTCGCCATGTTTCATGTCTTCGAACTCAGCCGGTGTGATCAGCGCCAGCGAAGTGGGGTAGAGGATGGTCTCTTCCTTCTCCATCAGGTCGCGCGTATGTGCTATGATCTCCTGCTGTGCAGCGATGAACTCATCGTCTTTGTCGTCCAGCAGTAGCTGATAAGCAGCCTTTATCTCGTCCCGAATGAGGTCATCAAAGTTCCACATCGTCGTTGTTGGACGGTCGAAACCCTTCTTTTCGAGCAGCGGATAGAGCTGATTCTGCTTGCGTTGATAGTGTATTGGATACTCACGCAGCTTGTCATAAAGCTCCAACCACTGGTTCTTGATGAGCGGATATTGCACCAGATCCTCCACAGAGAGGAGCAGTTTGCGCATCTCATCATTCTCTTTATAATAATGTGCGATAGGATGATCGGCAGGAAGTTCGGGTCTGCTGTTGTCCATAAAACCGTCCATGAGGTCGATGACCTTACGCATATCCACACGTATACACTCGTCTTCCGACTCTGGTTTGAGGGTCTGTTCCACGTAAGCAAGGTGATACGGACGCACCGTTCCCACCTTTTCACGCATCAGTTTATGCGCCTCTTCAAGTGAAATCTGTCCTGATTCGTATTGATTTTCAATCTCTAAAAGGCGTTGCATCTTCTCCATATCAATCTTGGGAAGATGGTCTTTCATCTTATTTGTCATAGTCTTTTCGTCACTGATTATAATTCTTTCTGGTGCAAAGATACGAAGGATAATGCAGGTGAAAGATAACAAATGTTACCTGATAGTGTTAAAAACAAACAGTAATTAGTTAAAAGATGTTTTCTGTTCGTTAGCTTTTTGTAACATGACACTCCCTTTTATCCATAAAATATGCTTACCTTTGTGGCAATAAAACGAAGTAAAATAATGATTCATTCGCTCCGAGCAAGGCTCCAGAAGCTCTCCTTCCGAACGGGAGTTATCATCCTTTTGTGTTGTATTCCTTTCTATATCCTGTCGTTTGCACAGATGCTTTTACCCCTGTCAGTGGGCACAAAGGGGGTGTTATGGGCTGTGTTCTTCGGCTTGGCAAAGGCTGTCCAGTACACGGGAGTAGCCGTTTTGGGGGTGGAAGGATACCGACGAGTGAAGGATTACATAAGAGGTAAAAAGACAAAAACAGGGAAAATGGACGGAATAAAACTGGTGATTTTCGACTTTGATGGGACCCTTGGCGACTCACAACGGCTCATCACTGACACGATGTTGGCTACTATTGAACGGCTGAAGCTGCCCCGTCGGTCACGGGAAGAGTGTGCCCGAACCATCGGACTGCCGCTTGCTGAGTGTTTCTCAAGCATCATTCCCATGACAGATGAGCAGGCTGAGGAGTGCGCAGAGGTGTATAGTGAGATCTTCAACGTGAAGAATGTGCCCGGTGCAGTGCCTCCTTTCCCTGGCGTTTCGGAGACGATTAAGGCGCTGACAGCCAAGAAAATCCATGTCTCCATAGCCAGTAACAGGAGCCATCATTCGTTGCATACGCTGGTAAAGGATATGAAACTCAGCGAACACATCACCTTTCTTGTTGGTGCAGACGATGTTGTGCGGCGCAAACCAGATACTGAACCCATTGAGAAGACCCTCGATCACTTCCATGTAGCACCTCATGAGACGCTCGTTGTGGGTGATACGGAGTTCGATATCATCATGGGTCGTCGTGCAAGAACCCACACTTGTGGTGTCAGTTATGGTAACGGAACGCGTGAAGAGCTTGAGAAAGCAGGTGCCGAGCGCATCATTGACTCGTTGGAAGAGTTGGTGTAGGGTAGCCTCCGAGCCTTAAAGGGGGTGCCCAAGCACAGAAGAAGGGCGGCCTCCCCAAGCCCCTCCGGGGGAGAGGATGTGCTGATGACAGTGGGATTATTAGTCTATGTAGGTGTTTATTAAGCCTTAAGGGGATGTCTATCGTGGAGCAGTTCTTCGTCAAAATCATATTCAATGACGACAGGATTACCGCCAGTCAGCTCCACTCGTGCCATGGCAAGTTCCTCAGCTTGCTGCCGTGTATCAGATAAATAGAACCCTTGTCCAAAGTCTTTGTTGGGCTTCGACATCTTCAGGTCTATGTTATCGAAGTCTATATTCGTCCCATGAAACAGCTTCATGATAACTGTCCTCCCTTCCTTCTGCACAGTCCGGCAATGTCCTCTACCATACTTTCGAAGGATTGAGTATGGACATATCCGTAATGTTTGTCTATAAAATCAATCCCACTGAACCGATTTAGATAATTGAAAGCCTGCTTCATCGTGAGTCCAAACCTCTTCCCGAACTCATGAATGAAGATGATAGTCCATTCTAATTTCTCTTCTTTGCAGTATTCCATTGTGCCCCTCCTTATTATAAATAGGTGTAAAACGAACCGCAACCGTCTGTCTGTGGATGCTGACAAGAGGCTCTCTCGTGCCGCAAACCAACGTGAACAGAAAGGTCATCAACCGATAAACACGGTTGTCACTGTGGACAAAGTTACATAAATATTCTGTATAATTGGTGTCTTATCTTACATTTTCCTATAATAAAGGTGTTAGGTTTTATCCTTTAACTCTCCTGTCTTATCTACCTATCATTGGTCTTTAATCTTTTAATTGTTAAAATCCGTTATTTCCTTTCACTATCTTTGGTTAATTAAGATGAAATGCTTAACTTTGCACTCGCAATTCAGTAATAGAGCGATTTATCTACGAATTGTTTTGGTTATTTAATATCGCGGGTTGGAGCAGTTGGTAGCTCGCCAGGCTCATAACCTGGAGGTCGCATGTTCGAGTCCTGCACCCGCAACTTATTTCTCAGGAGTTCTTGTTTCACAAGAGCTCCTTTTTTGTGTAATAGTATTGTCCCCACATTGCTATCTCGGCTCTAATCAGCATGTTATCCTTATGCTTCTCCTCTGTCAGTGGGCATGAAACGGTGGGTTTTTCTTGTGTTTTTCATCGCTCAACAGATGTAAAACGGTGGATTTTTCCTGTCTTTTTTATTCAGAAAGGGTGATGTTTTCGTACTCAAACGGGGGAGAGTGGGGGACGGTTGATAGGTGATGGCGGGTGAAGGGGTTTAGATATTTTTGTTGTTTTGACGGCTCTTTTTCTTTAAAAGTTGTATCTTTGCACGATGGTGAAGGGGGGAAGCCTCTTTGAAAGTAAAGCAAAAGAATTATCAACAATACCTGATAGTATGAAAAGAATATCTACTCTTTGTGCTGCATTGCTGATGGCAGCGTCATCGTTTGCCATTCCTGCACTACCCATATGGCGACTCGTGAGACAGGCTGACGGTACTTTCCTGAAGGTGAAAGCCGTTGGTGACGAGCATTTTAACTACTGTGTGACGCAGGATGGCATACCCGTCGTTCCGCGTGGGGGCAGCTATTACTATGCACATGCTAAGGAGGGCAGACTCGTGGCATCGACGGTGCTGGCGCATGAGGAGGGTCTACGACAGGGCAATGAGGCGCAGACGGCTGTTGACATGGCTACTGTCAGGGGACTGGAAGCAAAGGCGCTGACCCGCTCAACACCCTTCGGACAACCGCGAACGGAGCCGTGGGCAGGGAAGAAAAAGGGCTTGGTGATCCTCGTTCAGTTCCAGGATACGAAGTTCAGGAACCCTGCTGACATCCGAACAAAGTCTACTTCGGAGAAGGATGTCAAGACTTTGTATGACCATATGCTGAACATGCCGGGTTATAAGGATGAGAAAAGCAACGCCATAGGTAGTGTTCACGACTATTTCCTCGACCAGAGTAACGGTACGTTCGACCTCTCGTTCGATGTCGTTGGTCCTGTTACGCTCCCTCAGCCATCGGAGTTTTACGGTGGACGGACCGAGGAAAGCAATGATAAAAACCCTGCACAGATGATCATTGACGCCTGTAACGCCGTGAAAGGACAGGTGAACTTCGCTGATTATGACTGGGATGGCGACAAGGAAGTGGAGCAGGTTTATGTGCTTTATGCCGGTCAGGGTGAGGCAACGGGTGGTGATCCGAACACCATCTGGCCCCATAAGTTTGCGTTAAGTGACGCCGGAAAGTCGCCAATGACCATTGATGGCATCAAGATCAACACCTATGCATGCAGCAATGAGATTCTTCGTGCCGACGATAACGGTAGAGACAGAATCTTCTACATGGGTATCGGGACCATCTGTCATGAGTTTTCTCACTGTCTGGGATTGCCCGATTTCTATGATACAAGAGGTGGAAAGAATGTCGGAACGGGCAAATACGACCTCATGTCGGCAGGCAGTTACAACGGTGGACCAGCCAGTTTGAGCAACGCTTATGATGGTTCGGGCATCGGAACAGTGCCTGCAGGATACAATTCCTACGAGAAAACGTTCATGGGATGGCTCAAACCGAAGGAGCTGAAGGCGGAGAAGGTTGACGTTCAGGCGCTGAAAGGACTTGCAGAGGGCGGAGATGCTTACGTCATCTACAACCCTGAACGGGAGAATGAATACTATCTGCTGGAGAATCGGTCAGCTTATCGGTGGGACAAAGCACTGCCTAAGCATGGTTTGCTGGTGCTGCATGTCGACTATGATGCTGCCTCATGGGCTCAGAACACCGTCAATGCACAGAAGTTCCAACGCCATCCGAGGTTCACAACGGTGCCTGCCGACAATCTCCTGAGTAACCAGACGGAGGACAATGACACCTATCCTACGGCGCTGAACAACGCCTTGACGGCAACGAGCAGCCCTGCTCTCAGCTTCTATACGGGCTATCCTGTGGCTGACAAGGGCGGTGTGACGGGTATCACAGCGCATGCTGACGGCACTGTATCGTTCCGTTTCGCACCGCTAAACACCTCAACGGGCATCGCAACAGTGGGCATCGGAGCCGCCGAACCCGTAGGATTCTATACGCTGGACGGTACCTATCTCGGTACGAAAGCACCCGAAACCAGCACGCCACAGGTGCTGATTGTGAAGGATAAGGAAGGAAAAAGCAGGAAGGTTGTTCGGTAGTTTAGTGCTTAAGGCATGGGCTGACGGGGCTTAAACATCGGTAAATAAGTGCTTAAACATTGGTCTGTCATTGCTTAAACATCGGTCAACAAGTGGTTAAGATTCAGTCTGTCTGTGCTTGAACATTGGTGAAGAAGAACTTAAACATTGGTCTGGCGGTACTTAAACATTGGTCAATAAGTGGTTAAGATTCGGTCTGTCAGTACTTGAACATTGGTGAATCATAGTTTACGGCATGGTCAACCCGTGTTTACAGCATGGTGACCGAGCCGTTTGAAGTGGGCTAACATAGCCCTATGTGACAGTGGTTTTTAAACTTTTATGATACTTTTATGATTTGTAGACAGATTAGATGGAAATGTGTATAATATTACCTTGCAATCTATTCTGTCTACATGCGTTATCTGCAAGTTTTACCTTTGAAACATAAAAGATGATGAAGAAAAACGCAATACACAACCAACTGAAAGTGTCTATGAATCAAATATATTTGTCTTTATACCTAACAAAACAAGTATTTATAGTTAAATATGTTTAATAAAATGCACCTTTTGAAGAAAAAACTCTCATTATTTGCAAGGTTATCATGGAAAAAACTTACTTTTACCAAAAATATTTTGAGGCCTATGAATGAGATAAAATTAATAGCATTTGATGCTGATGATACACTGTGGGGCTGTCAAAGTTATTTTGATACCGTTGAAAGAGCTTACTGCGAGGTGCTTGCTCCTTATGCTGATGCTGCTAAAGTTTCAAAGGCTCTCTTTGCAACTGAGTCGGCAAACATGCCTCTATTGGGTTACGGTAGTAAGGCTTTCTTGATTTCGCTAATAGAAAACGCAATCAATATAAGTGATGGTAAGGTGAAAGGGGACGAACTCGCGCTGATCCTTGGAGTAGGAAAAGAGCTACTTCGGTTGCCTGGTAGACCCTTTGATGGGGTACGGGCGACGCTTGCTAAACTGAAGGATCTGGGGAATTATCACCTCGTTGTCTTCACGAAAGGCGAACTGCTCGACCAGGAAAGTAAGTTTGAACGGTCGGGGTTGAGGCCTTATTTCGATGATATCGTCATCGTTTCGGACAAGACAACGGATGCATACTTCAAGCTTTGTGAACGTTTTAACACCCGAGTGGACCAGTTCCTGATGGTTGGAAACTCCTTCCGGTCAGACATAGAACCGGTTCTGAAGCTCGGAGGATGGGCTGCTCACATCCCTTCCGACTCCATTTGGAAACATGAAGTGGTGGAGGAATATGACCATCCGAACCTTATCCGACTGAATAACTTTGCGCAGTTACAGAGTCATCTGTCAGCTACGGGAACGATACTGAACGACTATAAGCCCTCATAAGGCAATGGTCTTTTGTAAAATAAACTCTTAAAAGGGTTTCAAGTGATGCCCTTTTGCTTTCTAAAAGGTGCCCTTTCGCAATGTGAAAGGGCACCTTTTGATGTGTAAAAGGGTATGGTTCGCAAGGCAACTAATCCTTGAAAAGGAAGCCATTATCTATTGTAAAAATGGCATACTCCAGGAAATTGAATTTGACTTTATGATAATACGTAAGTTACAAACAGGAAAATATAAAGTTCGACTAAACAAAAATAGCATCCGAAAAATGCCTAAAGCTGTTACTTTTGAGTTTAATATCCCTGATGGAATATCTACTGTTGTAATAACTTTTAATTAATGTGAGCTTGTCGGACTCACGTTACTTTAGTCAATTTAATGGCGTTGAGACTTATTTCTTGCTCAGATTATAAATTAAAATAACGTGCAAATATTATACTTTATATTATACTTTAATGTTATATTTTTTAAGAATACCGTAAGCCCTATAAGCTATCTTTACCTCTATCGATTGACATTTCTAACATTGTTTTCTTCAACTTCTTTGGTATATGCTCTCTCTATAGGATCTTTACCATCTAACTTTTCAAAGATTTCTCTAAGTTTTGTCACATGCTTACGGTCTCGTCTTAGGCGCTTATCAAGCATTGTAGCAACATCATAACTTCCATTTATAAGTTTCTTTACAGGTGCTATATAACCAAAATCTTTCAAATCTCTCCTTGGCATGTTACTTGAAATTTGGTCAACATTAACCCTATATTTCCCCCATACTACTACTTCGTTGAGAGTATTTTCTGATGGATATAGGAACATTGTGTCGCGTGGTACTTCATTTCGGTAGAGAGTTTCTAGTAAATAACCATTAGATCTAAAACTCACAACATTAAATGTTTTTGGTAAAATTATTTCTCCTAAATAAGATGTTCTTCCAACTAATATTCTATCAGCCTTTACTTCCACATCTTTTATTGGAAATCTAGTAACAGCATCACAAATTAATATTTTCTGAGCATTTACTTCTGATGAGAAGGAGCAAATCAAACATAATATCAATGTGAAGATTCTGACCTTTTTGAATAAAGTATTCTTAGTCTGATTTGAAAGAGCAGGAATATAAGCCTTTGGTGGAGGAAACTTATATGATGTTAACTTATCCTTTACCATAATCCTCAATTTTTTATAAACTCCTAAATTATGATCTTTGCAGATTTCTCACTTCTATGATTACATCAAATTTATCCACACCTTTCTTCTCAATTATACGAGGCAATTCATAAGTTATAGCACTTCCATGAACCACTACCAATGGGTGCTCACCTTTTATCATTACTTCAGGAAGCTGCCTGATAAGACTATCAGCCCCAGCGAATCTACTACGTTTTGTGCAGAAACTGATTGACAATATATAAATATTATCGAAGATACAAATATGATTACACCCTTTCTCATCTTCACTTTACCATTTACTTACTTTAGTCTCTATAAGATGGTGTATCAAAAGAGGTACACCATCTTATACTATTTAAGATTTATAAGACGTAATTTCATAACGATATGGATATAAATTTTAACCTACTCATATAGCTTTTCGGCTTCCTCTCCTTTTTATAGTATGGTTTGTTAGATAATTATACTAGTAGTGTGGCATTTTTCTTTTGTTATCGCAAATATAGGAATCTATATTGTGTAAAGCAAGAAAAACAATGATTTTTTTCAGATTTCGTGTTTTCTTAGTTTTTCTCGTTATATTTGTAGTCTTAATTAACGTGAGTTGTTCAAAAGAGATATCTGCCAAAAATCATAGAAATCAGTATCCATTATTGCACCGATATTCCTGGTAGGGGATACGAATAACTAACTATTTGTATTTATTTCCTTTCCCTGTTTTATATCTTATGACATGGCAACAATAAGGAGTAATATATTGAAAGAAATAGGGCGTAGTAGAATTGAGACTAGATACGGCTACTCTCTAAGCTATTTACTATACTTTCCAATCACATTATGTATAAAGCGATATAATAAAGATGGAATACAAAACAATTTAAGTATGAGGCTTGTTTTATTTCAAATAGTTTGTTATCTTTGTAAGCAATGTATTGTAATAAAATGTCAAACAATGAACAAACAAGCGTTAGAAATCGCTTAAAAATTGTCCTTGTTGAACAAGGAAGAACGAACAGATGGCTTGCAGAGCAATTGGGTAAGACAGAGCATACTGTTTCTCGTTGGTGTCAAAACAAAACACAGCCAACAATTTCAGTATTGGGGCAAATAGCACAAATACTTGATGTGGATGTAAGATTACTGATTAAATCAACAAAAGATTAAACCAATGGGAACTAATTTCTTTACGAATGAGAATCAAAATACACTTTTAGAGAAAATAGAAGGTGTTTTCAAATATAAGAAAGTACATTTCTTTGATGTACTTGTTGGCTATTTCCGTGCTTCTGGTTACTTTAAGATTAGGAAGTTTATAGAGCAAACACCGAAGATAAGGTTTCTTGTAGGCATTAATATTGATAAGCTTACGGCTCAAGCTAACCAGCAAGGACTCCTTTTTAATCCGGATGAAGGGCAAGCACAAGAAGAATTCTTTCATGAATTGAAAAAGAATATTCAAGAAGCTCGGTATGATAAGGATGTAGAGGAAGGGATGTGCCAATTTATAAAAGATATCATGTCAGGAAAAATAGAAATGCGCATTCATCCTAAACAAAATATCCATGCTAAACTTTATATATTTAGGGAAGAGATATATCATCCGCACGGATATGGCTCGGTCATTACAGGCTCAAGTAATTTGACTGATGCAGGACTTGAAAAGAATTTTGAGTTTAATGTTGAGTTGCGTTATGATGATGATATCCAATTTGCTACCGAAACATTCGAACGTTTGTGGAAAGAGTCTGTAGAGATAGACTTGACGCATATAGAAACGATAAAAAATGAGTCATACTTGAATCCTAACTTCACACCTTATGAAGTATATTTGAAGTTTTTATTGGAATATTTTGGGAAACGTATAGATTTCGATCCTAATTCCTTATCTGAGTTACCAAAAGGTTTTAAGAGACTATCTTATCAAGTTGATGCTGTAAATGATGGATTTTCCAAGATGATGAAACATAATGGTTTTTTCCTGTCTGATGTCGTCGGATTAGGAAAAACTGTTGTTGCGGCTTTAATAGCTAAGAAATTTTTCTATGCCAATGATTTCCCAACATACCATTCCCATGTATTGGTCATCGTCCCACCTGCTTTACAAGAGAGTTGGGAGGAAACCCTGTCTAAATTCAAGGTAGATAATTACAGGATTGTTACAAATGGAAGTATAAGCAAAATAAAAGATGCGTCTCTCTACGACTTAATCATAGTTGATGAGGCCCATAAGTTCCGTACAGACACTGCTTCTATGTATAACGAACTGCAGAAGTTATGCAAGACTCCATGCTGCCATCATCATGCGGATGGAACCTTATATAGTAAGAAGGTAATTCTCGTCTCAGCAACACCGTTGAATAATAAGCCTGAAGATATAGCCAATCTTGTATATCTGTTTCAGGACTCGAAAGATAGTACACTCGAGGAAGGAAACCTACAACGTTTCTTCAGAGAGCAGATAGACGCTTATAAGAAGGTAAAAGGAGAAAAAGACAGCAGAATCATAGCAATTAAAATTAGAGACATTTACGAGAAGATACGTGTAAAAGTTGTAGAACCATTGATGGTACGTCGCACCCGAACAGACCTTTTAGAGAATGAAGCATACAAGAATGATCTAGATACACAAGGTGTTGCATTCCCCAAGGTTCATCAACCACAGCCACTATATTATAAATTAGATAAGCAGTTGAACGAACTTTATGACAAGACCATCAAGGTGTTGAGCGATGAGAAGGAGGGTCTGACTTATTTCAGATATCAAGCCATTAAATATCTTAATAAGGAAAAGAAAAAGAAATACAAAAAGGCCGATATGATTTCCGTTCAGTTGGCAAAGATTATGAAAACCTTACTTGTGAAGCGGTTAGATAGTAGTTTTTATGCTTTCAAACAATCACTAAAACGATACTATCAGTCAAACTGTGTCATGCTCAAGATGTTTGAAAATAGAAGGATTTATATTGCGCCTAAGCTAAAGGTAAATGAACTTCTAAGTGAAGGTAAAGAGGAGGAATTGATAAAACTAATTGAACAATCCACTTACAATGATTCCACAATAGATGTCTATACACCAGAAGACTTTGACAAACCTATTTATTTAGATGGGTTGAAACACGATAATGCTGTATTGGAAGATTTGGTAACTGAATGGGATAAGATAAACTATGACCCCAAACTGGATGTATTTCTTGACAAACTAAAAAATCAATTGTTTGACAAGTCCATTAATCGTGAGGGGAAATTAGTAGTTTTCTCAGAAAGTAAAGAAACAACAGACTATCTATTGAAAGAGTTAGAAAAACAAGGATATAACAAGGTCTTATCGGTTGAAAGCAGCAACCGTACAGAAAAGATGCCTTTAGTAAGTGCAAACTTCGATGCAAATTATAAAGGACATAAGAAAGATGATTACAACATTGTGCTGACAACAGAAGTGCTAGCTGAAGGTGTCAACTTGCATCGAGCCAATGTGATCGTTAATTATGACACGCCATGGAACTCTACACGTCTAATGCAACGTATTGGGCGAGTGAACCGTATAGGGAGTACTGCAAAGGATGTTTATATCTACAATTTCTTCCCTACGAAAGAAGTAAATAATGATATAGAACTTGAAAACAAAGCCAAGATGAAGCTCTTTGCTTTTCATGCTGCTTTAGGAGAGGATAGTCAAATATATTCAGAAGAGGAGAATCCAGAGAGTTTTGGTTTGTTTGATAAGAATCTTGAAGAAGAACGCGACGAGAAGTTAGGCTATCTGATGTGGTTAAGAAAGCAAAAGGAGGAGTATCCCGATTTGTTGAGAGCCATAGAGAAAATGCCTTTGCGTGCTCGGGTTGGTAGAATTGCTACCAATGCAGACCAATCAACATTGGTGTTTATTCGTAACGAAAAACGAGATGCTTTCACGCTTATCCATAAAGATGGAAGATTAGAAGAACTTACTTTTCTTGAGGCAGTTAAGATATTTAAGGCTGATGTTGACGAAAAAGCTATTCCGCTACATGAACTTCATTATTCTCAAGTAGGAAGAGCACTTAATTTCTTTTCGGAGAAAGCTGAGGCAGAAAAGGGGAATACACTAAAAGTAAACCTAACACAAGGACCTAACGAGAAAAGAGCAATAGCCTATTTGGATAGCTTTCTTACGATTCCAAATATTGATGCGAAGGAGGCAGAATTAATTCGACAAGCGAAGAGGGCGATTACAACGGGGCGGTTTCAACAGTTGCAGCGAAAGGTGAACAAACTGAAAACTACAACAAAGAAAACCCCTGTTAAGCGGTCTGTTCTTCTTGAACAGATGATACAAATCCTGTCATCTTATCCTTTGGTAACAGAGCAAAACACGGCTCCTGTTAATGTTACGGTAGATGGGCAGCAACAGAGAGAATTGTTTAATCCTGAAGTTATCATTTCTGAAAGCTTCTGTTCTTGATGGAGTATGAATGAGACAAATCGTATAGAATACAAGTTATGGCTTACCCCTGATTTGGATATAGAGAAAGAAGTGATAGCCTTCTTGAACTACAAGGAAGGTGGCTATGTATATATAGGTGTAGATAAAGATGGAAATACAGTAGGGGTAGATGATGTAGACACTTGTATGTTACAGCTAAAAGATCGTATCAAAAACAATATCTCACCCTCAGTTATGGGGCTTTTTGATATATCAGAAGAAGAACGGAACGGCTGTCCCATTGTAAAGATAACGATTGCAAGTGGCATTGAGAAACCTTATTTCAAGTCCAAGTATGGTATGACTTCCAAAGGGACATTCATTCGGATAGGTACTTCTGCTGAGCCTATGCAGCAACAGCAAATTGACAGACTATTTGCGATGCGAACACGAAACTCCATTGGAAAGATTATCTCTAACAGACAGGATTTATCTTTCGAACAGCTTCGTATTTATTATGACGAGCGGGGCAAGCGCCTTAACGATAACTTCAAACGTAGCTTGGAACTGTTGACAGAGAATGATAAGCTTAACTATGTTGCTTATTTGTTAGCTGATGAGAATAACAACTCTATAAAACTTGCTAAATACTCAAGCCTTGATAGATGTGAGCTAATAGAAAATAATGAATATGGATACTGCTCGTTAATTAAGGCAACAAAGAGTATCTTGGCAAAATTAGATATAGAGAATAAAGTCTTTGCAACTATCACACCTGCAGAACGCACAGAGTATCCTTTATGGGATAAGATAGCTTTGCGTGAAGCAGTTGTTAATGCCATTGTACATAATGACTATTCATTTGAGGTACCACCCAAGTTTGAAATCTTCCCAGATCGCATTGAAATTACTTCTGCAGGGCGGTTGCCAGAGTCATTGAGTCGTGAAGAGTTCTTTTATGGCATTTCCATTCCACGCAATAAAGAGTTAATGCGTGTCTATAGAGACCTGGAGTTAGTAGAGTCTTTGGGATCTGGAGTTCCTCGCATACTCAGAGCCTATGGTGCAGAGTGCTTCGTCTTTACAGACAACTTTATACGTATTACTTTCCCAATCTCTAAGAAGTATCAACGACAGTATACCACTAATGATGTGGAAGAGAGTGTACAAGTTAGTGTGCAACTTAAGTCTTTGATAATCAGCATAAATAAGCAGATGCTGTCTGTTGATGAGATACTGCAAGTGTATAAGCAAGTGTATAAGCAAGTGTATAAGTCTCATTGGTATTTCAAAAAGAAATTTATTCTCCCAGCTATGCAGCGAGGCTGGATAGAGATGCAGTATCCTGACAAGCCCAATCATCCTCAACAAAAGTATAAACTTACAGAGAAAGGGTTGCTATTGCTTAATACTATTATTCAACAGAACGAACAAAAATAAATAATATACATATGGATAAGGCTGAACTGAAAATTAAATTGAAAAAGGAATTCAATCTTGAAGTGTGGAAGAACATTTTGAGCAGAATGTTTAATAGGATTGATTATTTTTCTGTCCCTAATTCTATAGAAGATGAATCTGTAATAAGTGGTGGACAAATAGGAACTATAAATCTTGATGATAATCACTCTTTGGCCCTTTTTGTGATAGAGGTTGTCGATAACAAAAACATAGCACGCAACAGGAAAGGGCTACGTGATATAGCTGCAAAATATATTGACCAAGACATTAACCATGGTGTATTGGTTTTCTATTATTCGAAGAAACAGATTGATTATCGTCTCACCTTTATTTCAAAAACTACTGTGCTCAATGAAGCAGGAGAGTTTCAAACAAAGGAAACAGCCTCTAAACGCTATACATTTCTACTAGGTGGCAACGAACCATGTACTACCGCTGCTATACGTTTATATGAGTTGGTAAAGAAAGAAAATGTATTGTTATCAGATGTTACAGATGCCTTCTCCGTAGAACGACTCAACAAGGACTTCTTCAAAGGGTATAAAGAACGCTATAAGAAATTCTGTGATTTCCTTACAGGAAACGCAAAGGATAATCGTGACTATGTAAAAAAACTACTTGGTCGCCTTGTATTCCTGCAATTCTTGCAGAAGAAAGGTTGGATGGGTGTACCTGCAGGCAGTGATGCATGGGAAGGTGGAGACAAGGCATATATGCAGAATCTTGTCGAGCGTTATAAAGACAACGACAGATTGTTGAGTGATGTGTTAGAGCCATTGTTCTTTAATACGCTCAATGAAGCCAGACCTGATGATATTGCCGACTCTCGTCTTGGAGAGAATATCAAGATTCCTTATCTGAATGGTGGTCTTTTCGACAGAGATTCATTGGATAAAAAGAATATAGACTTTCCTTATGCGTATTTCCAGGAATTGATGGAGTTCTTCTCAGAATACAATTTTACCATCGATGAAAACGACCCTGATGATGCTGAGGTTGGTATCGACCCTGAGATGTTGGGGCATATTTTCGAGAATCTGTTGGAAGACAACAAAGACAAAGGAGCTTTCTATACTCCAAAGGAGATTGTGCAGTATATGTGTCGTGAGACCATTGTGCAGTATCTGAAGTCTCATGTCGATGAACAGTTATATCCAGCTGTTGATGCCCTAATAAAGAATGGAGTTGTTAATGCGGAACTTCAAAATAAGAAAACTGCCAACGTAATATACAACCTACTTAAAACTATCAAGGTGTGCGACCCTGCTATTGGTTCGGGTGCTTTCCCTATGGGCATACTTAATGTGCTTTATCATGCTCGTTTGCAACTCTATGGTTTTCTCAATTCTACCGATGATTTCTCTCATGCAAAAGTCAAGCGTGACATCATACAGAATAACATATTTGGAGTAGACATAGAACAGGGAGCTGTTGATATAGCACGCCTCCGCTTCTGGTTGGCTTTGGTGGTAGACGAAACTGTACCACGTCCACTACCCAACCTTGATTATAAGATAATGTGTGGAAACTCACTGTTAAGTAGGTTTACACAGGATATGACTTTGGATGAAGTATTCTCTGAATATAATAAAAAGGTGGGAAAGGGAGAGCAACTGTCATTGGAGGTGTACAAGGAGAAGGTGGCTGCTTTTACAAACACATCTGACCATGTGCAGAAAGAGGAGTATCGAAAACTGATAGAGTTGGTGAAACAGACATTTAAGTATGAGCTAACTCAAAAAGATAAGAACAGAATCTATTCTTTGCAAAAGCAGATTAATGACCTTGAAGCACCCTCTCTTTTTGAGAAAAACAAGAAGGAAATCCAAAGGATAAAAGAACTTAAGAAGCAGTATTCAGCACTCCTCTTAAAGCATGAAAGGGCTGAGACGTGTAAACTATATGCTGATGCGTTTGAATGGCGATTTGAGTTTCCAGCACTGATAGATGAGAATGGCTTTTTTACGGGCTTTGACGTCATTATTGGTAATCCTCCATTTTTACGTATTCAAGGCATTAAGGCATCCTCACCTGAGATGGCTGAAGAATTAGCTGATAAGTATGAAGCTGCTACAGGGTCGTTCGACCTGTATGCGCTCTTTGTCGAGCGGGGTCTACAAATTATCAACGACACGGGTATTGTTAACTTTATTATGCCTGTGAAGTGGACAAATTCCGATTTTGGTAAGGGTTTACGCAAAGTCGTCTCTAACAGAAAAGCAGCGTCTACCATCATTAATTTCGGTGCTTATCAGGTGTTTAATGCCTCTACTTATACGGGGTTACAATGGTTTAAGCCTAACTCAGGGATGCTTAAATACTATGAACTGGATAGAAACTTAGCTACGAACACGGACTTAAGAGACTATCTTGACAATCTGCAGCATGAGCCGTACTCTCATATCTGTGCTAATAAATTAATGGCTTCACCGTGGGTATTGACTGTAGGAAGGGCTGCAGCCTTACTTGAAAGGCTTGAGGAACATCCGAGAAGAGTTAGGGATGTGTTTGAAAAGATATTTCAGGGTATTGCAACGAGTAAAGATGATGTCTATTTCTTGTATAACTGTACCAGTCATGGGCAGTATATTAATGGAACATCTAAGTATTTAAATAAAGTGGTGTCTATTGAGAGAGGACTAGTTAAGCCTTTGCTAAAGGGAGAGAATGTACATCGTTATGACCAACTCGCAACAGATAGATATGTTATTTTCCCTTATCATGTAGAGAATGAGAATGCAGTTCTTTATACAGAGTCAGACTTAGAGCTTAGATTTCCTAAGGGTTATGCTTACCTTAAAGCGTGCGAAGACGTGTTAAGGGGACGAGAGAAGGGTAGATTAAAGCAGGATGAATATTGGTTTAGATATATTTATCCAAAGAATCTAACCCTGTTTGATAGAGAAAAACTTGTAGCCCCAGATATTTCTTTAGGTGGCAATTATGCTTATGACGTAGATGGAAAGTATTATCAAACAACAACTATTTATGGATATATTAAGCGTAGAGAGATAAAAGAAAGTTATAAGTTCTGGATGGCTTTACTTAACTCTCGTTTGTGTTGGTGGTATCTTACCAACACTGGTACGACTTTGGCAAATGGCTTCTTCAGGTTTAAGCCTAACTATATTAAGCCTTTCCCCGTACCTATGCAAATACCTTCTCCTCTTGAGAAAGCCATAGAGAGGCTCGTCGATTATATTCTTGTCATCAAGCAGACTGGACAGCTCAATATAGTAGAGAATATTGATAATGATTTGCTTAGGCGTCAATTTGAGAGTATCATTGACGCTCTTGTCTACGAACTATATTTCCCTGATGAGTTCTTGAAAGTAGGAATATCATTTGTAAATGATGTCTTAAATGATTTTGCTCCTATTACCACCGTAGATAATAGAGAGGAAGGTTTGCAAATCATCTCTAACGCATTCTATAAGTTCAGAGATATAGATAATAAGATACGCAATAAAATGAAGCTAATGCCTATTATGTTGGAAAACCTCTTGTCACCTATCTTAAATTCATAATACAATGTACAAAATTAAAGAAATTAAACTTGAGAATTTTAAATTCTTCTTCGGTGAGAAAATAATTAAACTCGACTGTAAGAATGTATTGTTATTTGGAGAAAATGGAAGTGGTAAAAGCTCCATATATTGGGCTTTGCATTGTTTTCTGCACAGTACATTGAAACCTAATACAGAAAGTGTAAGAAAGTATTTTCTACCATTATCGAGAAGTAAGGAAAGCATTCGTAATAGGTATGCTGATGATGACAGTAGTTCGGCTATACACCTTACACTTGCGCATAGTGATCATCAGAATTATGCAGATATAACCGTAGAAATTTCAAATGATGTTGTTAATGCAAGAACAGAAGATAAAATACGTTTAATGGCACTTTCTAGTGAGTTAATCAATTACAAGGTTATTTATAACATGTATGTGGCTACTAACAGAAGTTCCATAAAATTATTTGATTACTTCTGTAAAAACCTTATGGAATTTATCTCTTTTGACATGGATCTGACAAGTATCTATGGCGAAAGAATTTCTCGTGTAGCCTTAGACTGGTGGGAGTATATTAAAAAAGGTATGCGACCTTATACTACTATGAATGATCCTAACTATAGTACTTTTCAATCTCATGTAGATCTCTTTAATGAGAAACTCCATGATTTCTTACAACTGATAACGACGGAAACCAATAGGTCTTTAAAAGAGGACTTTGGAGAAGACTTTACCATTGAGTTTAGGTATAGAGATGCTACTTTTAATGATTTCAATGAGTATAATAAAGGTAGAAATAGAAGAACAATCGCACCAGAGATAGAGCTTATCGTTCATTTAACTAACTTTCAGGGTGAAAAAGCCATAGTAGAACGTCCACAATCTTATCTAAATGAAGCAAGACTATCTTCCATTGCCATCGCAATAAGGTTAGCTATATTAAAAGAAAGATATATCGAAGATGCACCACGTGTTATGGTTTTAGACGATATGCTATTAAGTCTTGATATGGGAAATCGTTCTGCCATATTAAAGATGCTTCTCAAAAATTACTTATCACGGTATCAGATTATTATCATGACACACGATCGAGTCTTTTTTGACTGTGTTCTTAATCATTTGCCAGAAAATGTACGGCAATCTGATTGGAAGGTGTTGGAAATCTATGAACGGCAGGAGAATGACAAAAAAGTCCCTTCTATAGTTAATTATAAAGATGCCTTGACAAAAGCTTATTCATATTTCAATGGTGAACACTGTCCGATAGATTATAATGCCTGCGGGAACAGTCAGCGACAAGCTTTGGAAGAAATATTCAAGAATCAGTTTCAAGCATATTCGTTAAGAAAGCATGATAATGAGCTGGTTAATGCGGAGAAGCTAATGCTTGCAGACTGTATTTCAAAGTCAAGAGAAATGTATCAAAAAATAGGTTTTGAAACAGACGTGCTGGACGAATTGGATATTCATCTAAAACAATCATTAAATCCGTCATCACATCATAATCCCCAATCAAACTTTTATAAAAAAGAAATAGAAAGGACCTTTGAAATCATAGAAGTACTAAGAAAACATAAGATAGTACCACTTGTTTCAAAAGATGAAGTAATTACCCTATCTATTAAATGTACTGATGATACGGAATGTGTCTATGAAATACAACTCCTTGACGATATACTGATGTATCAGAAACCAAATAATGATTATTTCTTGAATGATGATGATAAACGGATATACGTGATAAAAAGTTACAATGGTTCTTTGAAAAATAATAAAACGTCTTGTTTCTCACTGCAAGAACTCTATGATGATACTATTTGTTGGATAAAAAAATATTTACACAAAGATGTTATTCCTGAAAAAGAAGTAGGTTATATATATTCATATCAAGGACAAAATCTTATTGAACGGCTCAATAAAATAAACAATAATTAATATTTTTGAAACATGAAGATAGAAATCGATACCATAGACGTATCAGATAAGATCACAGACTTCACACAGTTTCTCCAAACAACAGATAGGATTATCCTTTCTGCCAAGTTTGGAGATGGGAAAACTTTTCTGCTGAATGAATTGAGAAGTAATTTGAAAGAAGAATATGAATTCTTTACTATTTACCCGATAAATTATTCTGTTGCCAAAAATGATGACGTGTTTGAATATATCAAACGAGACATCATTATTCAATTACAAGAAAGAGGCTTCCTTGACAATATTGATATGGAAGCTTTGTTTGACTCTATTTTCAGTTTTGAAGATTTAGCTTCTATTGTTTCTTTCCTTCTATCTTTTATTCCAATGGGAGCATTTTATGATAAAGTATTCAAAAAATTCTGTGAGATAAAGAAAAAATATAAAGAAAAAGAGCATACTGCAGATAAGTATTTGGCGACATTTACAAATATTAAAGGAAGCATTTATGAAGAGGATGGATATACTAAACTGATAAAGAATGCTATAGAATGGAGGAGCCAAGACCATATAATGAATGGTACAAAGTGGAGAAAGAAAAAGCCTGTATTGATTATCGAGGACTTAGATCGCTTAGATCCCGAGCATCTATTCAGAATACTCAATGTTATCAGTGCGCACATAGATAATCCTTCATCTCCCGACAAGGTTGGTAACAAATTTGGATTTCATAACATAGTGTTGGTAATGGATTATGATACTACGAAGCACATATTCCAGCATTTCTATGGCGAGGAGGCTTGTTATGAAGGATATATGAGTAAGTTCCTATCTCGTGAACCATTTAGATATAGTATATTGCCTTATATGGTTACGGCTGTTGAAAATAAGTTGTCAGAAGCTTTGGGAATATCCCTTCTTCTTCCTGCTTATAAAAACTTTATGTTAAAACTTCAACATCTATCTCTACGCGATTTAAAGAAATTAATAACCTTAAATACATCAGACCGTATGCTATCCAATGTCTTATGTTATAACCGGCTTCAATTTGCCACGTCATTACCGATATTTCAGTTGATGATTTATATGATTGAATGTGGTATGACAATGGAAGAAATTGCACAAGACCTGGATTTTTCTTTGGATTCTTATAAATCTGACAATAAATCTGCCTATGGGCTACAGTATGTATCACTAATGTTTCCAATATATAAAATGATGTATGAAAATAAGCATTCAATATGTATTGACAATATAAACTATTATGTAATGGGAGATTTCTCTAAACTAATATCTAATATTAAAGTAGAGAGATACTCCTCATGGGATCAATCCTCAATACCTCTATTGAAAATGAAAGATTTCACCACCCGTCTGTTGCTTTTAAAAAAGAGTCTTTCTAAAAGTATCAATTTTTCAGCTTTGCATCAATAGATTCTCATAGAGATTGATATAAATACAGTTAATACTCTTTATTTAACGTGAGTTCGACGAATTCAGAACGATGTAGGCTGTGTGTCAATAATCCTTTGCACATTGATGCACGGCTTCTTTGGGAACAGATAATAGGCAGCAATTGCCCCGAATAAGTTGACGATGAAATTGTCAAAGCATCTATGTCTGGAGTATTCCACCTGCACAATATTCTTAAGTTCATCATTCTCCGTTCACTATAATGGCTCTTTTTCTGAATAAAAGTCTGTCTGAAACACTCATTAAAGCTCCTTTCATACTTTCGGCGTAATGGACATTTGGTAGACTGATCATTCCAGCCTACCAAATGTCCATTACTAGAACCCGAGAGAGTTTTCAGTCTACCAAATGTCCATTACGCCTTAAATTCTATTATCAATCAGCTTCTTAGAGGCAATTATTTTTCATTCTCTAGATAGCTAGAATGTTGGAGAATCTGTATCTCTATTATTCAACCTGCGGGTAAATGATTTGTTTTTCCCTGCATTGAA
>FLSH01460316.1_pt1 | contig 29940 bp, 22 predicted proteins | sample 1550441 | NCBI WGS metagenome assembly FLSH01 (sample SAMEA4031756, study PRJEB14383) | metagenome | biome: human; feature: oral; material: saliva | place: Philippines | collected 2014 | reverse complement strand
CTGACCCCGAAGGCAGAAAAGTACCTCGAGCGTCGTCCTTACGGCCCCGGCCAGCACGGCCGTGCCCGCAAGAAGGCTGACTCCAACTACGCTACCCAGCTGAAGGAAAAGCAGCGTCTGCGCGCTCAGTACAACATCCGCGAGGCACAGATGCGCCGCGCATACCTCGAGGCAAAGCGCGTTGAGGGTCAGACCGGTAAGAACCTGGTCGAGCTGCTCGAGACCCGCCTCGATGCCCTGGTTCTGCGTGCAGGCTTCGCCCGCACCATTGCTCAGGCACGTCAGATGGTTGTTCACCGTCACATTCTGGTTGACGGCGTTCGCGTGGACCGCCCCTCGTTCCTCGTCAAGCCCGGCCAGCTGATTCACGTTCACCCCAAGGCTGAGAAGACTGCCCCCTTCCAGGCTGCGGCTGCTGGCGAGCACCAGGCAGTTCTGCCCGAGGTTCCGGCATACCTGAACGTTGAGATCGAGAAGCTGCACGCAAAGCTTGAGCGCAAGCCCAAGCGCGAAGAGATCCCCGTGATCTGCGACGAGCAGCTGGTCGTTGAGTACTACTCGCGTCTGGCATAATCTCGATTTTTCGAGAAGCAACCCGTTCCGTACCGTTTCGGTGGGGGACGGGTTGTTCCCGTTTAAGGGCCCGGCTTGGGGTTCTGCCCCTCGGATGCAGGCTTCGCGTCGGCTCATTGGGGAACCTGTGAATTGTTCAATCCTGGGAGTTTCATGAGAGTTTAAGGGGCGCGAGAAGGAATTTTCGACTAGAATAAGGGATTGAACTGTGTAGGCAGTCCGACCGATGCGCCACGGCGGCGCGCCGGTGAGTACGACTATTGACAAGCACCATGCGTTACGCGAAATGAGGTACAGATGACTGGCGGAGATATTGCAGGCCTGATTGCGGCGGGAGTTTTCGCGATTCTCGTGGCGCTGTTGGCCCTTCCCATTATTCGCCTGACCAAGGTGTTTGATGAGCTGATTGTGACGATTCGTTCGCTCAACCAGAGCACCGCGCCGCTCATTGAAGAGGTGACCCGCACCGTGGTGACCACCAACGAGCAGCTCGAGAAGGTTGACGACATCACCTCGAACGTTTCTGATGCCTCCGCGAACGTTTCGGCCCTGTCCTCGCTGGTGACCTCGACCGTGGGCCAGCCGCTGATTAAGGTGGCTTCCTTCTCCTACGGCGTGCGCCAGGCCTTCCGTGGCGGCAACAAGTCCGGCCAGCAGGGTGGCACCTCCGCGGGCGGTGAGAACTAATGGGTCTGCTTCGTTCCGTTCTTCTGCTCGGTGCCGGTGCCGCGGCGGGCTACCTTGCCTCCCGACGAGCCTCTTCTTCCGAGCCCGCACAGCGTACCCCCGGTAGCGCCCTGCTCAAGCGTGAGCACGGCGAGCTGGCCCTCAACCCGGAGTCTCAGATGGCAAAATTCTTCGATTCGCCGATTGGCAAGCCCCTGCAGCCCTACGCGCTGAAGGCCGTCGAGTTCGCAGCCCGCGTGCGCGAGGGCATGCAGGAGAAGGAGATGGAGCTCAACGCCAAGGTGGAGCGCCAGAAGCAGGACCTGCGTCCCGGTTCCCTTGACACCTGGGAGAGGGGCATGAGCACGACCGAGATTGAGGCCGCAAACCGCCGCATTGCCGAGCACGAGCTCATTGAGGTGGAGTCGCAGATCGCCTCGCTGGAGAAGGCGCGCGAGCAGCGCATCGCCCGCGATCGCGAGCTCGGGGACGACTTCTTCAACTAACTAGACTTTGGCCGAAAGGCCGCCGTCTACCGGACCGACCGACCCGTAGCGTGAGGGTGTTGGAGGGGCCCATAATGGCCCCTCGATTAGCCATTTTGCGCGCGGAGAGGCACCATAGGTCAGTAGACTATTTAGAATTTCGCACAGATTATTCAAAGGAACGAGATGCTCTCACAGGAGATTTCCAAGCGCTGGATCGATTTCTTCGCTTCCCGCGGCCACACCGTGGTGCCTTCGGCATCGCTGATTTCGAACGAACCCGGCGCCATGTTCACCATCGCCGGCATGGTTCCGTTCATTCCCTACTTCCTGGGCCGTGAGACCCCTCCGTTCTCCCGCGCGACCAGCGTGCAGAAGTGCATCCGCACCCTGGATATTGAAGAGGTCGGTAAGACCGCGCGTCACGGTACCTTCTTCCAGATGGCTGGTAACTTCTCGTTCGGTGATTACTTCAAGGAGCAGGCGATTCCGTTTGCTTACGAGCTGCTGACCACCCCTCAGGATCAGGGTGGTTTCGGTCTGGATCCGGAGCGCCTGTGGGTCACCATTTATGAGGGTGACGACGAGGCGTTCGATATTTGGCACAACAAGGTGGGCTTCCCGGCCGAGCGTATTCAGCGCATGGGCATGAAGGAGAACTACTGGTCCACCGGCCAGCCCGGCCCCGCAGGCCCCGACTCCGAGATTTTCTACGACCGCGGCCCCGCCTACGGTAAGGAAGGCGGCCCGGCGGCTGACGACGACCGTTACATCGAGATCTGGAACCTCGTGTTCATGCAGTACCAGCGTGGCGAGGGCATCGGCAAGGACGACTTCGAGATTCTGGGCGACCTGCCGAAGAAGAACATCGATACCGGTCTGGGCGTTGAGCGTCTGGCCATGCTGCTGCAGGGTGTCGAGAACTTCTACGAGACCGACCAGGTGCGCCCCGTGCTGGATGCGGCGTCCAAGCTCTCCGGCAAGAAGTACCACGGCTCCGAGTCCGCCGAGGACGAGGGCTACGAGGACGACGTGCGCATGCGCGTTGTGGCCGACCACATCCGCTCCTCGCTCATGCTGATTGCCGACGGCGTGACCCCCTCCAACGAGGGCCGCGGCTACATTCTGCGCCGCCTGATGCGCCGCGCGATCCGCGCGATGCGTCTGCTGGGCGTGACCGAGCCCTGCCTGCCCGTGCTGTTCCCGGCTTCGCGTGACGCGATGAAGGGTGCTTTCCCGTACGTGGCTGACGACTTCGAGCGCATCTCCCGCATTGCCTACGCCGAGGAGAAGGCGTTCCTGCACACCATTGAGACCGGTACCGAGCGCCTGGAAGAGGCCGTCGCTGCCGCTAAGAAGGACGGCTCGAACTCCGTTTCCGGCGCCGAGGCCTTCGCACTGCACGACACCTACGGCTTCCCGATTGACCTGACCCTCGAGATGGCCGCCGAGGCCGGCGTGAAGGTTGACGAGAAGGCCTTCCGCGAGCTGATGGCCGAGCAGCGCCACCGCGCACAGGCTGACGCCAAGGCTAAGAAGGGCGCCTTTGCCGACCTCTCCGAGCTGCGTAAGCTCGTGGACGAGCGCGGCTCCATCTTCACCGGTTACACCGAGCTGCGCACCGAAACCAAGCTGCGCGCCATCCTGGTGGACGGCGTGTCCGTGCCCGCCGCTAAGGCCGGCGACAAGATTGAGGTCGTCCTGGACGAAACCCCGTTCTACGCCGAGGCCGGTGGCCAGGCAGCCGACACCGGTGTGATTACCGGTAACGGCTTCATCATTGACGTTCAGGACGTTCAGCAGCCCGTCAAGGGCCTGAGCGTTCACCGCGCCATCGTGCGCGAGGGCGAGGCTCACGTCGGTGCCGATGTTGTGGCACAGGTTGACGTGCAGCGCCGCCGCGACGGTGAGAAGGCACACTCGGGTACCCACATCATCCACGCCGCCCTGCACCAGGTGCTCGGCAACGAGGCAACCCAGCGTGGCTCTTTCAACAAGGAAGGCTACCTGCGCTTCGACTTCGCGTGGGGCGAGGGCCTGTCCGAGTCCGCTAAGCGCGAGGTGGAAGAGGTTGCTAACCTCGCCATCCGCGACAACCACGAGGTGATTACCCGCGTGATGCCGCTGGCCGAGGCGAAGGCTCTGGGCGCCATGAGCCTCTTCGGCGAGAAGTACGGCGACGTGGTGCGCGTGGTTGAGATTGGCGGCGACTTCTCCCGCGAGCTGTGCGGTGGTACCCACGTGGGCACCTCTGCCGAGATTGGTTCGCTGTCGCTGCTGACCGAGAGCTCCGTGGGCTCCGGCAACCGCCGCGTCGAGGCCCTGGTGGGTCTGGACTCCTTCAACCACCTGGCAGCTGAGCGCACCCTGGTGAACCAGCTGACCGGTCTGATGAAGGTTCAGTCCTCCGCAGACCTGCCCGAGAAGATTAACCAGACCCTGGCTAAGCTGAAGGCCGCCGAGAAGGAACTGGCTCAGCTGCGTCGCGAGAAGCTGCAGGCCGAGGCCGGCAAGCTTCTGGAGAACGCACAGACCATCGGCTCCGTGCGCGTTCTGACCCACAACGCCGGCGAGCTGGACGCCAACGGCGTGCGCGAGCTGGCCCTGGACCTGCGTTCCCGCTTCGGTTCCGAGGCCGCCGTGGTGGCCGTGGCCGGCGTGTCCAACGGCCGTCCCGTGATCCTCGTGGCAACCACCGAGGGCGCTCGCTCCGCCGGCGTGAAGGCTGGCGCACTGGTCCGCGTGGCCGCCGGCGTGCTCGGCGGTGGCGGCGGCGGTAAGGACGACGTCGCTCAGGGCGGTGGCCAGGACGCATCCAAGATTGGTGCCGCTCTGGACGCCGTTCGCGACGCTATCGCACAGGCTCAGGCCTAAACATGGCAGAATTCCAGCGCGGAGTGCGGATGGGTGTTGACGTGGGTAAGGCCCGCGTCGGTACCGCCCTCAGCGACCCCGACGGCATCCTCGCCACCCCGCTCAAGACGCTGCGTCGCGACGAGAAGAAGAACTCCGATCGTCGCGTGCTACGCAAGCTGATTGAGGTGAACGAGGTGGTCGAGGTTTTCGTCGGCCTCCCGAAGACCATGCGCGGCGGGGAGTCCTCCTCGACCGAGATGGCTCGGGAATACGCTCAGGCTCTGCGCTCCGAGCTGGACGCCGAAAATAAGACACACATTAACATTTGGCTGGTGGATGAGCGACTCACCACCGTGAGCGCTCACCGTGCACTGCACGAGGCTGGGGTATCCAGCCGAGACTTCAAGACTATGGTTGACCAGGTGGCGGCTGTGAACATTTTGCAGTACAGCCTGGACGCCCTCAAGGCAGGGCAGTCCGTAGCCGGGTACAAGGTGAGCGATCCGGCCCACGAAGAGAACCGACCGCACGAGTTAGAAGGGGCTGCGGTTGGTGCCGTCAATGAAACGGAGAACCTTCAGTGACCGAAAAGAATAAACATTCCGAGGAACACCCCGAAGAGAGCGGTCTGGACCTTTTTCGGCCGACGAAAGCCGATGAGGAAAAAGGCATTACCGGCATTACCTTGGAGCACGAGATTGTCTCTGTAGCGACTCTGCGTGCTCGCAAGCGCCGTCGCCGCGCCATCATGCTGAGCGCCATGTCGCTCTTCGTGGCGGCCCTGGTGATTATTTCTGCCGCTTTCATCACGCGGTACGACCCGTTCAAGACGCGCGACTACTCCGGCGGCGGTAACGGCACGACCGTGACCTTCACGATCCGCTCGGGCCAGTCCACCGCGCAGGTGGCGAACGAGCTGGAGGCGGCCGGCGTGATTGCCGACGCCGATAAGTTCGTCGAGGTGTACAGCAAGGAAAGCAACGGCAAGTACCTGCAGCCGGGCACCTACGAGCTTCAGCAGCACATGAGCAGCTCGAGCGCAATCAACACGATTATCGAGGCGAACAGCAACGTGCTGTACTTGGCGATTCCGCAGGGTAAGCGCGTGACCGAGACCATCGACCTGATCGTTTCCGGTTCTGACGGCGCGTTCACCCGCAAGCAGGTGGAAGAGGCCGTGCAGAACTACACGCAGTACGGCGTGCCGAGCAACTTCCCCTCGATTGAGGGTTGGCTGCACCCGGGCGAGTACCGATTCCCGAAGGACACCGACATCAAGAAGGTCATTCAGACCATGGTCGATAAGACCAAGGCCGACCTGAAGGAAGCCGGCGTGAGCGGCGATCAGAAGGCCTTCGAGGTGCTGACCATCGCCTCCATCGTGGAGCTTGAGGCTCAGCCGAAGGACTACGTGGCGGTTGCGGGCATCATTGAGAACCGTTTGAACAACCCGGATGGTGAGACCTCCGGCCTGATTCAGTCGGACGCAACCGTGACCTACGGTCTGGGTGTCCGCTCCTACCACCTGACGGAGGAGCAGAAGGCAGACAAGAACAACAAGTACAACACGTACGCGAACAAGGGTCTGCCGAAGGGTCCGATTGGTTCCCCGCAGCTGGCGTCCATCAAGGCCGCCGCCGCTCCGGAGAAGAACCCGTACTACTACTGGGTGACCGTCGACCTGGATTCCGGCGAGACCAAGTACTCCCGCACTTACGCTGAGCACCAGCGTTACGTGGAAGAGTACAACCAGTGGTGCTCGAAGCACCCGGGCCGCTGTAACTAAGCTGTAGCTGATGTAGAGGGCGGGCATCGTTCCCACGAGGGTGGGGCGGTGCCCGCCTTTGCTGTACCCGCTAAAATGGGAGGTGGCCCCCGCGGCCGTCCGTGACCCGGCATTGAGAGCGAAAGAGTATCGATGAAGACTGAACCGTACCGCGAAGCCCCGTATCTTCGCCGCGCCTACGTGCTGGGCCACCCGATTGCCCATTCGCTCTCGCCCGCGCTGCATCGGGCCGCGTATGCGTACCTGGGGGAGGCAAACCTGGGGTACGACCGTCGCGACACCCTGCCTGAGGATTTGCCGACGATTATGCACCGTGTGCGTCACCCGAAGGGTACGGAGGACGCCCCGTACATTGCGGGCCTGTCGGTGACCATGCCGCTGAAGACCGCTGTTATTGAGTATTGCGATGAGCTGAGCGAGACCGCTCGCGTGACCGGTGCGGTGAACACGGTGTACCCGCGCGGTGAGAAGGTTCTGGGCGATAACACCGACGTGATCGGCATCGTGAACGCGCTGCTGCACGCGGGTCTGAAGCCGAACCCCGGGCGCGACGAGCCCGCCGTGATTGGCGGGGGAGCGACCGCGATTTCGGCCCTGACCGCCCTGCATAAGCTGGGTTACCGCCGCGCGAGCGTGTACGCCCGTTCGTTGCATAAGCTCGGTAGCGTGCAGGAGGCGGCGGACCGCCTGGGCGTTCAGCTGGAGCAGGTTTCCCTGGCTGATTTGCCACAGAATCTTGCGGAGCGCGGTCATCACCCAGTGGTGTCTACTCTTCCTGCCCATGCGGCGGATGAGTGGGCGAGCCAGCTGAGCGTGCTGAAGGGTGCCTCCGACCCCGCGGGCGCTTCCGAGACCGCCGACCGCCCCGTGCTGCTGGACGTTGCGTACAACCCCTGGCCCTCGGCTCTGGCGAGCGTCTGGGAGGCGAGTGGGGGAGCCGTGGTCTCGGGCCTGGAGATGCTACTCTACCAGGCCGTCGAGCAGGTTCTGCTCTTCACGGATTGCACCCTGCAGCCCGCCGAATTGCTGGGCCTAATCAACGCGATGTGCGCGGCGGTAGGTCTTCCGTCCCGTGAACACCTCCCGGCGCCGCTCGCCGAGTAAAGCCCGCATTTTATACACTTTCTACATTGAAGAATTATTATTCCTTTCACCTGCGCGCCGGTGCGGGTGACACGAAAAGAGGTTAACCTATGGCTCTTCGTTGGCTCACTGCCGGAGAATCTCACGGCGAGGCGCTCGTCGGCATTATTGAGGGCGTTCCCGCCGGTGTGGAACTCACCAGCGACATGGTGCGTGACGCCCTGGCTCGCCGCCGTCTGGGCTACGGCCGCGGTGCCCGCATGAAGTTCGAGGAGGACCGCGTGCGCATCCTCGGCGGTGTGCGTCACGGCCTGACTCAGGGCGGCCCCGTCGCTATTGAGATTGCCAACACCGAGTGGCCCAAGTGGACCGACGTGATGAGCTCCGATCCGGTTGACCCCAAGCTGATTGAGCACCGCGCGCGCAATGCGGCGCTGACTCGCCCGCGTCCCGGTCACGCCGACTTTACCGGCATGCAGAAGTACAACTTCTCTGAGGCTCGCCCGGTGCTGGAGCGTGCCTCCGCTCGTGAGACCGCGACCCGCGTGGCGCTCGGCGTGGTTGCCGCCCAGATTCTGAAGGCTCTGGGCGTTGAGCTGGTTTCTCACACCGTGGCTGTGGGTGGCGTGCACGCCCCCGAGGGCGCCCCGGTGCCTTCGCCCCGTAACGTTGAGCAGCTGGACGCTGACCCGCTGCGCTGCTTCGACAAGGCGACCTCCGACGCGATGGTTCAGCGCGTGGACGAGGCGCACAAGGACGGCGAGACCCTCGGCGGCGTGGTTGAGGTGCTCGCGTACGGTATGCCTCCCGGACTGGGTTCGTACGTGCACTGGGACCGCCGCCTGGACGCGCGCCTTGCCGCAGCGCTGATGGGTATTCAGGCTATTAAGGGCGTTGAGGTTGGCGACGGTTTCGCGACCGCCGACCGCCCGGGCACCGCCGCTCACGACGAGATTTCCATTGGCGAGCACGGCGTGACCCGCGATACCAACCGTGCAGGTGGTATTGAGGGCGGCATGAGCATTGGCGACCTGCTGCGCGTGCGTGCGGCCATGAAGCCGATTGCGACCGTGCCGAAGGCCCTGAAGACCATTGACACCTCCACCGGTGAAGAGGCTCGCGCCCACCACCAGCGTTCGGACGTGTGCGCCGTTCCCGCCGCCGGCGTGGTTGCGGAGGCCATGGTCGCCCTGGTGCTGGCCGAGGCCGCGCTGGAGAAGTTCGGCGGCGACTCGATTGGTGAGACTCGCCGCAACATGGATTCCTACCTGGAGGCCATTCCGGCGTCTCTGGCGTGGGAGTCTAACGTTGCCGGTTGGGACGCGTAGTGCCCCTTCCGGTTGAGTCAGAGGGCCGCGGCGTAGAAGGTCGCGGTTCCGGGGAGGTTTTTGTGGAGCAGGGTGTTCGCCCGGTCGCTTCGAGCCCCCTTGCGCGTATTGCTGCGGCAACGCAGCGTGCGCGAGGGGGCGCTTCACCGCGCCCGGAACCCCGCGCAGAATCCAGCGCGGAACCCGGTGTATCTGCTGCGGCTGAGCAGAGTGTTGAGGCTGTGGGCGCTGAGGTTCGTGAGACTGTTGCGCGTGAGGATGCCGCGTCAGTTTCTTCTTCGCGCCCGGCTTCTCGCGTGCCTACCCCCGCTGACCTGATGCGTTCGGGTGTTCGCCCCCTGCCCGCCGCTCCCGTGAGCGCGCGGGGTGTACGCCTGTACGCCTCCTCGGCCTCCGAGGACGCCGACCCGGCGCTCGGCCTGGACGAGGACCTGCGCTTGAAGCTGCTCAGCGCCCTGCAGGGCATGGCTGAGGAGGAGCCTCGCGAGGAGCCCGTAAAGGCGGAAGTTCCCAAGCCCGCCGCCCCGAAACCTTCCGCGCCCAAGCCGACTGTGCCTAAGCCGGCACCTCCGAAGCAGGCTCAGCCTGCAGAGGCAGCGGGGGAGAGCGCTTCTGCTCCCGTGCAGAAGGCTGAACCCAAGCCTGTACCGGTCACGCCCGCAGCCCCTGTAGGTGTGCCCGAAACTTCCGTAGCTGTGCCCGCGGCTGAACCCGCCAAGCCGGTTCGTCCGACCCCGGCGCTGTTCGGCAAGGTGCAGGTTTCTGCGGCCGAATCTGCGGCCGAGTCTGTGGCCGAGGAAATCGCGGCGGTGGACTCCGCCGAGGCCGCGGCCGAGATTGAGGCGCGCGCCGCATCCGAGGCGGAGCTGAAAGCCGAGCTCGAGCCCGGTGAACTTGAGCCTCTTGAACTTGAGCCCGGCGAGATCGAGGAGTCCGCTCGCATCCACCCGCAGCAGGTGCGCGAGATGCACGAGAACTTTGCCGAGCAGTCGCGCCCCATCGTGCTGATCGGCCCCATGGCGGCCGGTAAGACCTACATTGGCACGCACCTGGCGCGTTTCTACGGCTACGAGTTCCTCGACGCCGACCAGCTGATCGTGGAACGCTACGGCGAGGTCTCCGAAATTTTCGAGATTTTCGGTGAGGCGCACTTCCGCGAGCTGGAACGCAAGACCATCGAAGAGGTGCTGACCTCCCCGGTGTACCGCAACACGGTGTTTTCGCTCGGCGGCGGCGCGCCCATGACCGACTCGGTTGCGGAGCTCCTCAAGGACGAGTGCGTGGTGTACATCCTGGTTGATGCCGAGACCGTCACCCCGCGCATTACCGGCAATAAGACCCGCCCGCTGTTGCAGCCGAACCCGGTCGAGCGCTGGACCGACATTTTTGAGCGTCGCCGCAGCCGCTACGAGGAGCTGGCGCACTTCACCCTGGACGCTCGCGGCGGCCGCCCCATTACCGAGATGACCGCAGAGATTCAGGCGTACGTCACCGCCAGCCGCAAGGCGCGGGCGAACAACTCCTGACCCCCCTCCTACCCCCACTCTCCTGTGAAAGGACACACGATGAGCACTCAGCCCACCTTCGGCGCTTCCGGTGAAGCGGATATCACCCGTATTCCGGTGACCGGTAGCTCCCCGCGCGAGAACTACGAGGTGCTAATTGGCCACAACCTGCTCGGCACCCTGCCCGAGATTCTCGGCAACCGCACGAAGAAGGTGCTCGTGATTCACCCGCGTGCCCTGCGTTCCACCGGCGAGCTGGTCATGGAGGACCTGCGCGCGATGGGCTACGAGTCGTTCAGTGCAGAGATTCCCGACGCCGAGGAGGCCAAGCACTACCAGGTGGCGGCGTTCTGCTGGCAGGTGCTCGGCCAGAACGACTTCACCCGCACCGACGCGATCGTGTCTGTGGGTGGCGGCGCCATTACCGACGTGGCCGGCTTCGTGGCGGCGACCTGGCTGCGCGGCGTGCGCGTGGTGCACATTCCGACCACCCTGCTCGGCATGGTGGACGCCGCCGTGGGTGGTAAGACCGGCATCAACACCGCCGAAGGTAAGAACCTGGTCGGCGCGTTCTGGCCGCCCGCCGCGGTGCTCTGCGAGATCGGCACCCTGCGCACCCTGCCCGAGCACGAGTTGCTGACCGGCATGGGTGAGGTCGTCAAGTGCGGCTTCATCGCAGACCCCGAGATTCTCGACCTGATTGAGGCAAACCCGCAGGCCGTGCGCGATTCGCAGTCCGCCGTGATGCGCGAGCTCATTGAGCGCAGCGTGCGCGTGAAGGCGGAGGTCGTCTCCGAGGACCTGCGCGAGTCCGGCCGCCGCGAAATCCTGAACTACGGCCACACCCTCGCCCACGCGATTGAGCGCAACGAACGCTACCAGTGGCGTCACGGCGCGGCAGTGTCTGTCGGCATGGTCTACGCCGCCGAACTGGCGCTGGCAACCGGCCACGCCGACGAGGAGCTCGTGGCACGCACCCGCCGCATCCTCGAATCCCTGGGCCTGCCCACCTCCTACAAGGCGGACGCCTGGCCCCAGCTGCTGGAGGCAATGCGCCGCGATAAGAAGGCGCGCGGCAACCTGCTGCGCTTCATCATTCTGGATGGTCTGGCCCGCCCGCGCGTGTACGAGGTGCCGGACGATTCGATTCTGTACATGACCTACCAGGAGATTACCGAGTAGGTGGTGAGTCCCGTATAGTCGCCGGGCACGCCCGGCCGCGCGGTTGCTTCCGCGTGATTGCTTCCATGTGATTGCTTCCGCGCGGTGGCCGAGGGGGTGCCACAGAAACTGTGGCGCCCCTACTAGGCAAATTCGGGCGCATCCGGTAGAATGTACGGGACATAATTTTGCTCATTGAAAACTTAGCGCCGCGCCGGGTACCACTACGGCGTGGGCGTCGATGACACGAAGGAGAGCCCCATGGCATCCACTACCGATATTAAGAACGGCGCCGTCCTGAAGATTGACGGCAACCTCTGGTCCGTCGTAGAGTTCCAGCACGTGAAGCCCGGTAAGGGTGGCGCATTCGTTCGCACCAAGCTGCGCAACGTTACCTCCGGCAAGGTCGTCGACCGCACCTTCAACGCTGGCGCTAAGATCGAAACCGCAACCGTTGACCGCTCCGACTACCAGTACCTGTATCAGGACGGCGACGACTACGTCTTCATGGACATGAAGACCTACGACCAGATCAACGTTCCCGCAACCGTTGTTGGCGACGCAGCAAACTACATGCTCGAGTCCCAGACCGCAACCATCGCAATGCACGAGGGCAACCCCCTGTACATCGAGCTGCCCGCCTCCGTGGTCCTCGAAATCACCTACACCGAGCCCGGCCTGCAGGGTGACCGCTCCACCGGCGGCACCAAGCCCGCAACCGTTGAGACCGGCTACGAGATCCAGGTTCCCCTGTTCCTGGAGACCGGCACCAAGGTCAAGGTTGACACCCGCACCGGCGAGTACCTCGGTCGCGTGAACGACTAATGAATTCGCGTACGAAAGCCCGATTGCGCGCCCTCGAAGTGCTCTTCGAGGCGGATCAGCGCAACGAAGATTATATTGAGGTACTCCGCCGCCGCCGACTGTACACGGTAGCGCAGATCTCTGCTTACTCTGAGGAAATCATTCGTGGCGTTCGTGACCACGACGAAGAGATTCGCGAGTTTGTGGAGACTTACGCCCGTGACTGGTCCTTCGAGCGTATGCCCGCCGTGGACCGTGCCGTGCTGCGTATTGGCACTTGGGAGCTTCTGTACAATGACGAAGTTCCGGATGCTGTCGCAATTTCTGAGGCTGTCGGTCTGGCGCGTGTGCTGTCCACGAATGAATCTCCGAAGTTCGTGAACGGTCTGCTGGATAAGCTCCGTCAGGTGAAGCCGACCCTGCTCGCGTAAGACGTCCCGCCACGGCCTGCCCGCCAGCCTATGGCTGGTTGGTTTGCCGCTGTTGAGGATGCACCCGCAGGGGAGCGTACGTGAAACCCCCGCCGTACTGTAGTTCGCTACAGGACGGCGGGGGTTTTCTGTGTCTAGAAGGCAAAGCGCACAGGAGGCCGTGGGTAGGGTTAATATTCGAGGCTTCACCGGACAACGCGGGCGGGGGAGTGCCCCCTCTGCGGCGCTGAGCGCCTTGAGGACGGAGCCCCCGCCCCGCGTGCCCGGTATGCGCCTCGTGCAGTATTAGCTACTCACCTTGAGCGGGTGCGGTCGCTTCGAGGAGGGAGCCCCCGCCTCGCGTGCCCGGTATGCGCCTCGATGCGTACCTCAGATATACCCTTATCTGCGCCGATATGAGCGGAACATTGCCAAAGTGGACAAATAGTGAGCTGGAGTGTGTGCTCTGCAGATGTATGTTAGGGTAATGGCATCAACCGATAACATTCCGCTGAATTCCACACGTTGCTGTATGGATAATTCTGCGGTTTACACAACCACACACCAGAAAAGAACCAACAATGATGTTTAACCGTAGTTCTATTGCCGCGCTTTCTGCGGCACTGATGCTCACCCTGTCCGCTTGTTCCGGTGGCGCGCAGGTCAGCGCAGAATCAAGCGCTTCCACTTCCGCGAGCACTGAATCCGCGAGTGCCGAGGCTTCCGTAACCCCCACTCCTTCACCCACTCCGACGGGTTATGAGCCCGTGCTGATTCGTGCGAACGTTGATCTGGATAACCCGTCGAAGGAAGCAGCAGATGCGACCCTCAAGGCCGCATACGATGCGTTGGAACAGCACCGACGCGTTTGGAATGCATGGATGCATGGGAACCTGGAGCACACGAGTGATGAAGAGTTGCTCCGATACGTGGGTAAATCCTTCCTGGAAGACACAAAGGAAGATGTGGAGAATATTCAAAAATACATAGAAGAAAACCACGGTCCTATCAAGGGCGAAATTACCTTCTCTAACATCGATCCAGTCACCTATGGAACCATGCACGACGATGGTTCTGTCTCATACAACACCGGCGCAACCATCACGTTCTGTGAAGACTGGAACAACGTTCGCTCTGCTGAGGGTAAGAAATTTAATCCGGCACAGGCAACGCGACGGGTCTTTGTTGTTCGCCGTTCTGAAGATAATGCGTTTGTTGTTGTCAAGTCTGAGACCCTTCATGACGGTTGCGGAGGCGAAGCAGACGCTACGAGCGAGGCAACCGCACCCGCTCAAGGTGAGTAGCTGAACAGAAAACCCGGCTGCCCTGTAGTTTGCTACAGGTTAGCCGGGTTTTCTATGTATCCGGGGAGTGCCAGAATGGGGAGAGCCCCACCGTGCACTACGCACGGTGGGGCTCTCTTTACCTCAGCAAGCTCTTTCACAAGCTCAGGCTAGGCGTTGTCCTTCAGCACCTCGAAACGGGGGAGCGTACCCACCAGCTTCTGAGTCTCCAGCGAGACAGTCACCAGACGCTTGATCAGGTCCACGATGTACCGCGGGTCGTTGATAGCACGGCAGTAATCGTTCGGGTCATTCGTAATGAGCGACTTCTTATCAGTCTTCACCTGGTAACGGTCAATGACCCATTCCAGTGCGGAACGGTTACCCATCAGGATGTAGTTGTAGACTTCCTCGGGGATTCCCTTGAGAGTCAGGTGACCGTTGTACTGAATGCGGGTCCTATCCTTCTTGGGGCCGAACTTCATCTTCTGAACCCGGTAGAACTCGAAGCGCTCCTCGGAGTCTTCAGGAACGGGGGAGGAGACCACCTCATCGAGGGGGTAGGGCTCCACGCTCTCGTAACCCAGGTGCAGTTCAGCCAGGGCGCGACCAACACGCGAGTACTCCCAGAAACCCTTCACCAGGGGGATGCGCGGGAGCATCTTCTTCAAATCTGCCGCGTACTTCTCACGGTACTCGGGGTGGTGTAGCAGCGCGTAGATGTAGTAGAAGATATCCTCCTTCGCGATACCCTCGTCACCATAGGTGCTGCGGTATGCCGCCAGGGTAGCGTCGGTAATGTTCTCCTTGCGGGTGTAGCCGTCCACGACCTCGCCGCCGCCCAGGTTGAGGTTGAGTCCTCCGTCATCCTCAACAACCGGCTCATAGGTGTAGAGGCTGAACACCTGCAAAGAAGTTGCAACGCCAAGCGCAGGAATCATATCGATGGCCAGTGCGTAGAACTCACCGGCAGAGCCTGGACCAGGGAGAGTGATTGCGATGTTCTCATGCGCCGGGGTCGGGAAGAGCTTCGGGAGCTGATACACCATGTCATTAAGCTCGCGGTTAAAGTATGCAGTTTGCTTGCAGAAAGGACGGTACAACGAGTTACGCATCGATTCTTGCTCGAACGCAAGAGCACGTCCTTGCGCACGGAAAGTGAGCAGAGAGCGGTTCCATGCAATCTTCGTGGAATCCATGTCCGGCTGCTCAACACCAATCTGAGAGTTATAGAACTCAATCATGCGGCGCACGTTCTCCTCGACGGCCCGAGCCGAGAAGTTGTACACCCATGGGTCGCGGTTGCTCTTTAGGCCATTCGAGTAGAGCTGGAAGACGCCCGGGGTGTTCGGCTTACCCTTGGTCGCCTTATCGCCGATGGGCTGGTAGGTGTCGTAGTTCTCGTCGCGCTGGTTAATCCAGTCGGCAGCCTCGTTGGGAACTATAACCTCCCACTCGGTGTGCGCGATGGAACCTTGCTGCGCGATAATGTCGAGCTTCTCCTCGCGGCTCAGGTAGTCGCCAATATCGCGGTAGTGCAGCACGGCCTCGCCCGTGTGCGAGGGGTCCTTCACGAGCACGCAAATGGTCACAGGGGTGCGGGAACCACCGCCGAAGACGTTGCCGGCCTCACGCTTGCGGGTCTCACCGGAGGTACGGGCATTGCCGCGCAGGTTGTAGACGTACAGCTTCGAGAATTCGTTTACCAGGCACTTGCGCAGACCATCTGCCGCGTTGCCGTCAATGAAGGAGCCATTGGAAACGAAAGCGATGACACCGCTATCCTTCACACGGTCAGATGCCCAGCGAATCGCGCGAATATACGAGTCGTAGATGCTGTTCTTATTCGTACCGCTGGAGTTCTTGGCATAGGTCTCAGCGATGCGCTCATCCAGCTTGGGGTACTTCTCGTTCTGGTTATTATCGTTCGCGCTGTTCTGACCCGAGGAGTACGGCGGGTTCATCACAATCACCCGAATATCCTGCTCAAGCTCACGCTCCGCGCGCTCGCTATTGGCGCGGAACGCCGGTAGGTTCAGGTGGTGCGAAGACTCGGAGAGCTGGAAAGTATCGGTCAGCACCATACCGTTGAACGGCACGTACTCCGAGCCCAGGCCGTGCTCCTTCGCCACCTCACCGTACACCGTCTCGATGTTAATCGCCGCAATGTAGTACGAGAGCAACACAAGCTCATTCGCGAACAGCTCGCGGGTGTACTTGCGCTCCAGGTCCTCCGGGCGAATCAGGCCCAGCTGCAGTAGGCGGGTAATGAACGTACCCGTGCCCACGAAGGGCTCAATAATGCTCACACCCTCATCAGACAGCGACTTACCGAAGGACTCCCGCAGAGCCACATCCGCCGAGCGGAGGATATAGTCCACCACCGGAACCGGGGTGAAGACAATACCCAGGCGCTCCGCAATGCGCGGGAAGGCGTTCTGGAAGAACTTATCGTAGAGGTCCTTAATCACGTGCTGCTTCGCCGCCGCATTATCGAGGTCCTTCACGCGACGCTGAACCGACTCGTAGAAGGCCGACAGCGACTCGCGCTCCTTCTCAAAGGCCGCGTTCGCGTTCAGATGGTCCACCACGTTCTGCATGGCCAGTGAAATCGGGTTCAGCTCGGTAAAGCGGTGCCCGGCGAACATCGCGTCAAAGACAGGCTGGGTAATGAGGTGCTGTGCCAGCATCTCGATGGCCTGGTCCTCGTCAATCGCGGGGTTCAGGGTCTGCTGCAGGCCCTCCACAAACTGAGCGAAGACGGTGCGCAGTTCGCTTTCGGGGCTCGCTTCATCCAGCAGGTGACGGATCATCGTGATGTGGCGACCCGCAATGGTCGCAATATCCTTTGACCAGTCATCCCAGTACTCGCGGGTGCCCACCTTATCCACAATCTTGGCGTACACGCCGTCCTTCCACTCCTGCGCGGGGAAAGTCAGGGTCGTCTGCTCACCCGGAGTGATGGAATCCTCCGGAGCCTCGGTGTCATTCGCGCCGATGCTGTCCTTCTCCTTCTTCGGGGCCAGGTCAACGGTCTGCACAATAATCGACTCGGGGTCAGAGGCGTTCAGCTCAATCTGATGAATCGTCGCATCCATGCGCTCATCGTGCGCGCGGAGCGCCTGGAGCACCTGCCACACCACCTTGTAGCGCTTGTTATCGCTCAGCGCCTGAGCGGTTGACATGCCGTCGGGAATAGCAATCGGCAGAATAATGTAGCCGTACTTCTTACCCTCGGCGCGGCGCATCACGCGGCCCACGGCCTGAATGACGTCCACCATCGAGTTGCGGGGGTTCAGGAAGAGCACCGCGTCAAGATTCGGAACGTCCACGCCCTCGGTCAGGCAGCGAGCGTTCGTCAGGATGCGGCAAATCGGGCCCTCCTCATTCGGCTCCTGCTTGAGCCAGTTCAGGAGCTCGGCACGGCTCTGCGCGTTATAACCGCCGTCAATGTGACGAACCTGCACGCCCAGGTCGTCGGTCGGGTCGTCATTCTCACGGTTACGCAGGTTAATGCGCACGAGGTCCTCGAACTCGCGCTCAATCTTCTGGGAATCCTTAATCGAGCGGCTGAAGGCCACGGCACGCTTCATGGGCGCGATGTCATCGCCGAAGGAAGCCTCCAGCTCGCCGCTGCGGCGCTTGGCGAGGCCGTTCCAACAGCCCACCAGCTTCGCCACGTCATCAATGGCGAGCTCGTTGGACTCATCGGCCAGAAGGTTCTGGAAGGAGGTCGCAATCTGCGATTCGGAAACGCCCAGCACCAGCACCTTGTAATCGGTCAGCAGGCCCTTCTCCACGGCCTCGCCGAAGCCGATACGGTAGAACACCGGACCGAAGGTATCCATGTCATCCATGGAACAGAGCACGGCGGCCTTCTCGCTCGCCTGAAACTTCGTGTCCTCATTAAAAATCTTGGGGGTAGCCGTCATGTAGACGCGCTTGCGGCCCGCCACCCAGTTATCGTCGTGAATCTTCACGAAATTTGACTCCGACTCATCCGCCAGAGTCACGCCGGTCGTGCGGTGCGCTTCATCGCAGATAATCAGGTCAAACTTGCCAATGCCGGCGGCCTGAGCCTCGGACACCGCGTCAATGGAGTGGTAAGTGGAGAAGACCACCTCGAGGCCCTCATCCAGCGGGTTGGCGTTCATCGCGGCGGCCAGCTCGGCACCGTCCGTCGTCGCGGGCAGTTGCAGGTCCTCAACGCGCAGGTCGGCCAGGTCGGCGTTAGCGCCACCGCGCTTCTTCTCGCGGCCCACCTTGGAATCGGAGCACACCGCGTAAGCGTGGAACGGGCCCTCAATCTCGTTCGAGAACTCCGAAATGGACTGCGACATGAGCGCCAGGGAAGGCACCATGAAGAGCACGCGGGCGTGGCCGCCATTCTGCTCGGCAAACTTCTCGGCCAGGCGAATCGCGGTGAAGGTCTTGCCGGTACCGCAGGCCATAATCAGCTGGCCGCGGTCGTTCTTCTGCAGACCGTTCAGGGTATTCGTAATGGCTCGGTCCTGGTGCGGGCGGAGCTCCTTATGCGGCTTGTAACCGACCTGCTGCTCGCCCGGGTCATCCAGGGAATAGGTCGACCAGTCGATATTGGAATCACGGAAAGTCTGCAGGCCCATGCGCTGCACGGGAAAGCGCTGTTCCTCCAGCATCTTCTCCGCGTTCTTCGACCACTTATCGGTCGTGGACACGATGATGCGGTGCGTAAACGGCTTACGACCGGAGGCCGAAATGAAGGAATCGATATGTTCCTTAGCAATCGTGCTGTGCTCATCGTAGAACTTGCACTGAATGGCGGTCACGCCGCCGTCAACGTTCTCGGCCACCAGGTCGATGCCAATATCGCCGAAGTTCTCGCGGCCATCCCAGTCCTTCCACAGGTACACCTTCTTATACAGGCGGCTCTGGATGCTGTCCTTAGTCAGGAACTCCTTGGTCAGACGCTCCAAACGGTCGCCCTGATCGCGCGTATGGAGTGCCGTGGTTCGAAGCTGGTGAAGCAGATTGTCAAAGGCCATCGACGTCTTCGTCGAAACGTCGGCCGGGGTGCCGGAGGCGGTCATGAACTCTCCTAAATGGTGTGAGTCGATAGATGTCGTACCCATTCATCTTATATTGCGGCGGGTCAGATAGCCTCTCCAACGGTCATTAGGGGGCTCCTAGGGTTTATTAGGTGAGGTGATTCTGCTGAAGGTAAGAGCCAGCCAGAAAGTCTTTCTACGCGTTGATTCAAAGTGAGCGGTCTCTCGCCGAACCTGAACGTAGCCTGTGAACTGTGGTACCCTACTAGAAGCACAAAACCTTTAAATCCGTCCCGTGAGGCGGGGAAGGAGACGGCTATGTCGGGGACAAGTGTACCCGCAACCGGTACGAACCGGGCTGCCCGCGTGGCCACCACCGCGCAGCCTGAAGCGCTGCATCCCGCAGCACTCGGGGGCCCTCAATCGGCGACCCCTCACTCGCAGCAGGCGACCACCGTCGGTCGCACCATCCTCAGCGAGGACGAAATTCGCCGCGCCCTCACCCGCATCGCCTACGAAATCATCGAAACCAATAAAGGCGTAGACAACCTCGTACTCATCGGCATCCGCTCCCGCGGCGTGCCCCTCGCGGCACGACTCGCCGCACGCATCCAAGCCCTCGAGCCGACCTTCACCGCAGAAGACCGACTCGGCGCCCTGGACATCACCGCCTACCGCGACGACCAGCGCGACACCCCCGAACCGCAAACAGCGGGGGAGAGCCTCATGCCCGCCGTCGGCATCGAAGGTAAAACCGTGGTTCTCGTCGACGACGTCCTATACTCCGGCCGCACCGTACGCGCCGCCCTCGACGCCCTCAACGCCCACGGCCGGCCCGCCCTCGTACGCCTGGCGGTCCTCGTAGACCGCGGACACCGGCAACTACCCATCCGCGCTGATTATGTGGGTAAAAACCTGCCCACCAGCGCCACCGAAACCGTGCGCGTCGTACTCACCGAAACCGACAACGCAACAGACCGAGTTGACATTATCCAGCTGGGAGGGCTCTCATGAAGCATCTGCTCGACACCCGCGAACTAACCCGCGAAGAAGCCATTGAAATCCTCGACGTCGCCGACTACATGGCGCAGGTCAAGGCCGAAAACCGCACCCTGAACGTGCTCAACGGCAAGACCGTCGTCAACCTCTTCTTCGAGGACTCCACCCGAACCCGCCTCTCCTTCGAATCCGCCGAGAAGCGCCTGGGCGCGGCCGTCACGAACTTCTCCGCTTCCGGCTCCTCCCTCTCTAAGGGCGAGTCACTCAAGGACACCGCGCAGACCCTCAAGGCCATCGGCGCGGACGCCTTCGTGATTCGCCACTCGGCATCCGGCGCACCGCAGCGCCTCGCCGAAGCAGGCTGGACCGACATCCCCGTACTCAACGCGGGCGACGGCACCCACGCACACCCCACCCAGGCCCTACTCGACGCCGTGTCCCTGCGCCAGTACAAGGCGGAACGCGACGGCCTCGACAGCCCCCGCGGCACCGACCTGTCCGGCATGCGCGTGCTCATCGTCGGCGACATCCTGCACTCGCGCGTGGCACGCTCCAACCTCTGGCTGCTGCACACCCTCGGCGCGCAGGTCGTCTTCGTCGCACCGCCGACCCTGCTGCCGCTGAACACCGCCTCCTGGGTTGAAGAAGCCGGCCTGGAAATCTTCCACGACTTCGACGAAGCCATCGCCACCAACCCTGACGCCGTCATGCTGCTGCGCATCCAGAAGGAACGCATGCGCGCCGCGTACTTCCCCTCCGCCGAGGAGTACACCGAGCTGTGGGGCCTGACCGCCGAACGCTTCGCAACCCTGCAGGCACAGCCGCAGCCGGTCGCAATCCTGCACCCGGGCCCCATGAACCGCGGCCTGGAAATCTGCACCGAAGCCGCCGACGCCGCCAACTCCTGGGTTCTGCGCCAGGTCAGCAACGGCGTGGCGCTGCGCATGGCGGTGCTCTACCTGCTTCTGACCGACGGCTCCAGCGCCAAGCTCTACGCCGGCGACGAATCCTAAACGACCTTCCTAACGAGAGGAACCAACACCATGAGCAAGTACCTGATTAAGGGCGCAAGCCTCTACGGCGAAAAGGTCGCCGACATCCTCATCGAGGACGGCGTGATTAGCCGCATCGCAGAGAACATTGACGCCGCAGACGCACAGGTTGTCGAGGCGGCAGGCCAGGTGGCGCTGCCCGGCCTGGTCGACATCCACACCCACCTGCGCCAGCCCGGCTACGAGGCCTCCGAAACCGTCGAGACCGGCACCCGCGCAGCAGCCCTGGGCGGCTACACCGCAGTGTTCGCCATGGCAAACTCCCTGCCCGTGGCCGACACCGCCGCAGTGGTTGAGCAGGTTGACCGCCTCGGCAAGGAATCCGCATGGTGCCGCGTGCAGCCCATCGGCGCAGTGACCGTGGGCCTGAAGGGCGAGCGCCTCTCCGACATCGGCGGCATGGCGAACTCCACCGCGAACGTGCGCGTGTTCTCCGATGACGGCATGTGCGTGTACGACCCCGCCGTGATGCGCCGCGCCCTCGAATACGTCAAGACCTTCGACGGCGTGATTGCGCAGCACGCGCAGGAGCCGCGCCTGACCGAGGGCGCCCAGATGAACGAAGGTAAGGTATCCGCTGACCTGGGTCTGGCCGGCTGGCCCGCCGTCGCGGAAGAGGCAATCATTGCCCGCGACGTGCTGCTGGCTGAGCACCTGGACTCCAAGCTGCACATCTGCCACCTGTCCACCAAGGGCTCCATTGAGGTTGTGCGCTGGGCTAAGTCCCGCGGCGTGAAGGTGACCGCGGAGGCAACCCCGCACCACCTGCTGCTCACCGACGAGACCGCACGCACCTACGACCCGGTGTTCAAGGTTAACCCGCCGCTGCGCACCGAAGAGGACGTTCTGGCGCTGCGTCAGGCTGTTGCTGACGGCATCATCGACGTAATCGGTACCGACCACGCACCGCACCCGGCCGAGACCAAGGAATGTGAGTGGGCGTGCGCAGCGAACGGTATGACCGGCCTGGAGCAGGCGCTGTCCATCATCCAGATGACCCTGGTCGACACCGGCATGATTACCTGGCGCGACGTGGCACGTATCCTCTCCGAGCAGCCCGCGAAGATCGGCCGCCTGGAGGCCGAGCAGGGCCGCCCGCTGGCCGAAGGCGAACCGGCAAACATTGTGCTGGTCGACCCGAAGGCAACCCGCGTGATCAAGCCTGAGGAGCAGGCAACCAAGGGTAAGAACAACCCCTACCGCGGCATGGAGGTGCCCGGCTCGATTCGCGCAACCTTCTACGCCGGCCACCCGACCGTGCTGAACGGTGAGCTGGCCACCCCGCGCAAGTAACCCGCGCACGTGCGTTGTGACCGTGCCTGGCGGTGGTGGGTTCAGGCCCGCCACCGCCTCGCCGGGAGTACCGCCTCCAACCCCAGCAACCCAGGCCGAGACAATCGACCGCGACACCAACCGAAAGAGAGAACCCACGTGGGAAAGCTCCTGACCGCCATCATCTGCATCGCCCTGGTTGCGCTATGCATCTATGGCATGTGGCACGGATGGCGCTCGCGCCTGGCCCGACAGTCCAACATGTTCGGTTCCCTCAAGGAGGTTCCTGAACGCTACGAGGGTCTGACCGCCGACGCCGCCTTCGAGGGTGAGTACGTCAGCACCACAATCTTCGGTAACTGGCTGGACCGCGTGGGATTCGATTCGCTCGGCTTCAAGAGCAAGTCCACCCTGCTGATCTACCCCGACAGCATCATCTTCACCCGCGACGGGGCGAAGGACCTGTGGATTCCGGCGAAGAAGCTCTCGGTCATCACCACCGACCGCGGCATGGCCGGCAAGGTTGTGGAGAAGGACGGCCTGGTCGTCATCGGCTGGACCCTCGACGGTCACCGCGTGCAGACCGGCTTCCGCACCCGCTACGCTGAGGATAAGCAGGCGGTACTGCGTGAGTTGCGCCGCATCGCCCCGAACGCGGTGGATGCGCCCGAAAAGTGGGCGGCAGACCCCGCCGAGGGCACCGAGCAGGCCAAGTAGGGCGGTGCAACGCACCCCGGCACTTCCGGCAACATACCTCGGCCCCGAAGCCGAACACGACACAGCACGACACCCTAGATTTAGCCCGGGCGGGCAGAACAGCCCGCCCCGGCAGCAAGAGACTATCCCCAACGCACCGAGCGGCACTCACCGCAAGGCCCGCGGGGGGAGAGCACCACAGAAAAGGAAAAGAGAGCATGACTGACATGACACGATCCGGTGCCCTGCGTACGGACCGCGCGCTACTCGTCCTCGAGGACGGCACCGTCTACCGCGGCTACGGCTACGGCGCAACCGGCGCATCCCTGGGCGAGGTAGTATTCTCCACCGGCATGACCGGCTACCAGGAGACCCTCACCGACCCCTCCTACGCGGGTCAGATTGTGGTTCAGACCGCTCCGCACATCGGCAACACCGGCGTGAACACCACCGACGCCGAGTCCCGCAAGATTTGGGTTGCCGGCTACGTGGTGCGTGACGCCGCCCGCGTCGCCTCCAACTGGCGTTCCGAGCGTACCCTCGACGAGGAGCTCATCGAGCAGGGCATCGTCGGTATTCAGGGCATCGACACCCGCGCCCTGACCCGCCGCCTACGTTCGAGCGGTTCCATGCGTGCGGGCGTGTTCTCCGGCGAGCACGCCGAGCGCCCCGAGGCCGAGCTGCTGGAGGAGGTGCGCGCCTCCGAGCCCATGGCCGGCCGCAAGCTCGCCGACATCGTCTCGGTCGACACCGCCTACACCGTCGAGCCGCACCAGCACAACTGGTTCGCACCCCCGGTCGCGACCATCGTCGCCCTGGACCTGGGCATCAAGTCGATGACCCCGCAGCGTTTCGCTGAGCGCGGCGTGCGCGTGCACGTGTTGCCCGCCAACGCAACCCTCGAGGACATCTACTCCTACAACCCCGACGGCGTGTTCTTCTCCAACGGCCCCGGTGACCCCGCAACCGCCGATGAGCAGGTTGAGCTGCTGCAGGGCGTGCTGCGCAAAGGCACCCCGTTCTTCGGCATCTGCTTCGGTAACCAGCTGCTCGGCCGCGCCCTGGGCTTCGGCACCTACAAGCTGCTCTTCGGTCACCGCGGCATCAACCAGCCGGTCATGGACAAGACCACCGGCAAGGTTGAAATCACCGCCCAGAACCACGGCTTCGCTGTGGACGCCCCCATCGGCGAGTACGTCACCGCACCGAACGCAGAGTTCGGTCAGGTCATGGTCTCCCACGTCGGCCTGAACGACAATGTGGTGGAGGGCCTGACCTGTAAGGACATCCCGGCCTTCTCGGTTCAGTACCACCCCGAAGCCGCCGCGGGTCCGCACGACTCCGCCTACCTCTTTGACCGTTTCATTGACCTGATGGTCGCAACCAAGACTGCAAAGGAAGCCTAAATGCCTCGTCGTACCGACCTTAACAGCGTCCTCGTCATCGGTTCCGGCCCGATCGTCATCGGTCAGGCAGCGGAATTCGACTACTCCGGCACCCAGGCGCTGCGCGTGCTGAAGGAGGAGGGCGTGCGCGTCATCCTCGTGAACTCCAACCCGGCAACCATCATGACCGACCCCGAGTTCGCGGACGCCACCTACATTGAACCCATCACCCCCGAGGTGATCGAGAAGATCATCGCGAAGGAAAAGCCGGACGCAATCCTGCCGACCCTGGGCGGCCAGACCGCTCTGAACGCGGCCATCGAGCTGGGCGAGCGCGGCATCCTCGAGAAGTACAACGTCGAGCTGATTGGCGCGAACATTGACGCCATCAACCTCGGCGAGGACCGCGAGGCCTTCAAGGGCGTCGTGGAGCGCGCCGGCGGCGAGTCGGCCCGCTCGGTCATCGTCCACTCCATGCCGGAGGCCCTGGAGGCCGCCAAGGAGCTCGGCTACCCGATGGTGGTTCGCCCCTCCTTCACCATGGGCGGTCTCGGCTCGGGCATGGCGTACAACGAGGAAGACCTCTACCGCATCGCCGGTGCCGGTATTCAGTACTCGCCCACCAGCGAGGTCCTGCTCGAGGAGTCCATCCTCGGCTGGAAGGAATACGAGCTGGAGATGATGCGTGACACCAACGACAACGTCGTGGTCGTCTGCTCCATCGAGAACTTCGACCCCGTGGGCGTGCACACCGGTGACTCCATCACCGTGGCCCCCGCGCTGACCCTGACCGACCGCGAGTTCCAGAAGCTGCGCGACATCGCAATCAACGTGATTCGCGAGGTTGGCGTGGACACCGGTGGCTGCAACATCCAGTTCGCTATCGACCCGAAGACCGGCCGCGTCATCGTCATTGAGATGAACCCGCGCGTGTCTCGTTCTTCGGCGCTTGCGTCGAAGGCTACCGGCTTCCCGATCGCTAAAATTGCGACCAAGCTGTCGCTGGGCTACACCCTGGATGAGATTCCGAACGATATCACCCAGAAGACCCCGGCGTCCTTCGAGCCGACCCTGGACTACGTGGTTGTGAAGGTTCCGCGCTTCGCGTTTGAGAAGTTCCCGGCTGCCGACCCGACCCTGACCACCACCATGAAGAGCGTGGGCGAGGCCATGGCCCTGGGCCGTAACTTCACCGAGGCTCTGCAGAAGGCCATGCGTTCGCTCGAGCAGAAGGGCGCATCCTTCTCCTTCAAGCCGCTGACCCTCTCCGAGGCTGAACTGGCCGAGCTGATTGAGAAGACCAAGGTTCCGACCACCCAGCGTATCTACCAGGTTCAGCAGGCTCTGCTGGCCGGCGCAACCGTGGAGCAGCTGCACGAGGCGACCAAGATTGACCCGTGGTTCCTGGATCAGCTGGTGCTGCTGAACGAGGTTGCCGGCGTGGTCTACGAGAAGCGTGACCACCTGGATCCGGAGACCCTGAAGCTGGCCAAGCGCCACGGCTTCTCGGACGCACAGATTGCCGAGATTATCGGCTCTTCTGAAGATGTTGTGCGCGGTGTCCGCCACGCTCTGGGTATCCGCCCGGTCTTCAAGACTGTTGACACCTGTGCCGCCGAGTTCGAGGCGTTCACCCCGTACCACTACTCCTCCTACGACCTGGAGGACGAGGTCGCTCACCACGAGAAGCCCTCGATTATGATTCTTGGTTCGGGCCCGAACCGCATCGGCCAGGGTATCGAGTTCGACTACTCGTGCGTGCACGCCTCTATGGTGCTGCGTTCGCTCGGTTACGAGACCGTCATGGTCAACTGCAACCCTGAGACTGTTTCAACCGACTACGATATTTCGACTCGCCTGTACTTCGAGCCGCTGACCCTTGAGGACGTGCTCGAGATCGTTGAGTCGGAGCGTCGTACCGGCGGCCTGATGGGCGTGTTCGTGCAGCTGGGTGGCCAGACCCCGCTGAAGCTGGCTCGTGCCCTGAAGGATGCGGGCGTGCCGATTCTGGGCACCACCCCCGAGGCCATCGACCTGGCCGAGGACCGTGGCGAGTTCTCCCGCGTGCTGGAGGAGGGCGGCCTGATTTCGCCCAAGAACGGCACCGCGTTCACCTTCGAGGGCGCTAAGCGCATCGCCGACGAGATCGGTTACCCGGTTCTGGTTCGCCCCTCGTACGTGCTGGGCGGCCGCGGCATGGAGATTGTCTACGACGAGGCTAACCTGGCCCGCTACCTGGAGAACGCTACCGAGGTTTCGCCCTCCCAGCCGGCTCTGATTGACAAGTTCCTTGAGGACGCCATCGAGATTGACGTGGACGCCCTGTTCGACGGCGAGGAGCTGTACCTGGGCGGCGTCATGGAGCACATTGAGGAAGCCGGTATTCACTCCGGTGACTCCTCCTGTACTCTGCCCCCGATTACCCTCGGCCCGGACATCATCGCCAAGGTGAAGGACGCTACCGAGAAGATTGCTCGCGGCACCGGCGTGCGCGGCCTGATTAACATTCAGTTCGCGTACGTTTCCGAGAACCTGTACGTGATTGAGGCTAACCCGCGCGCATCCCGTACCGTTCCGTTCGTGTCGAAGGCTACCGGCGTGCAGCTGGCTAAGGCCGCCGTGCTGATTGGCCTGGGCAAGACCATTGCCGAGCTGAAGGCTGAGGGCTACCTGCCGCAGCACATGGACGGCGCATCCCTGCCGCAGGAGACCGCGATTGCTGTGAAGGCTGCGGTTCTGCCGTTCGCCCGCTTCCGCACTCCTGAGGGCGTGGTGGTCGATTCGCTGCTGAGCCCCGAAATGCGCTCGACCGGTGAGGTCATGGGCTTGGACCAGCACTTCGACACCGCGTTCGCGAAGGCTCAGGCCGGCGCAGGTTCGCCGATGCCGACTTCCGGTAAGGTCTTCATTTCGGTGGCTAACCACGACAAGCGTAACGTCATCATCTACGCGAAGATGCTGGAGTCGCTGGGCTTCGAGATTGTTTCGACCGGTGGTACCGCCGAGATTCTGCGCCGCAACGGCCTGAACTCGATTCTGGTGGCTTCGAAGTTTGCCGAGGCAAATGGCGACCACTCGATCGTGGACATGGTCCGCAACGGTGACATCGACCTGATTCTGAACACCCCCGCCGGTGGTGCCGCTCGTAGCGACGGCTACGAGATTCGTGCCGCCGCCGTGTCGGTCGGCTGCCCGGTGATGACCACCATCTCCGAGTTCGCCGCCGCCGTTCAGGCGATTACCGCTCTGCGCGAGCACAGCTGGGACATCATGAGCCTGCAGGAGCACGACGTCAAGCTGGCCGCCGCCGTGGACGCTCGCCTGGCTTCCGAGGGTGGCGAGGCGTAATGTCCGCTTCCTTTGGTGACCGCCTGGCGAAGGCGATGGCCGAGCGCGGCCCGCTGTGCGTGGGCATTGACCCGCACCCGAACCTGCTGGAGCAGTGGGGCCTGGAGGATTCCGCCGAGGGTCTGGCCGCCTTCACCGAGGCCGTGTACGAGGGTTGCGCACCCTTCGCGGCCGCGCTGAAGCCGCAGGTGGCGCTGTTTGAGCGTCACGGTTCTGCCGGCCTTGCCGTGCTGGAGGCGCTGTTCGCCCGCGCCGCCGCCGACGGCGTGCTGATTGTGGCTGACGCAAAGCGCGGCGACATCGGCTCGACCATGAAGGCCTACGCGGATGCGTGGCTCGGCTCCACCTCGCCGCTGGGTACCGATTCGGTGACGCTGAGCCCGTACCTGGGCTTCGAGTCGCTGCGTCCGGCGCTGGATTTGGCCGCCCAGAACGACCGCGGCACCTTCGTGCTGGCGCTGACCTCGAACCCCGAGGGTAAGAGCGTGCAGCACGTGGGCGCCTCGGAGTCCGAGGGCGCCGTGGCCAAGCGCATTATTGCCGCGGCGGTAGCCGAGAACGCTTCCCGTCAGTGGGAGCAGATGGGTCCGTGCGGCCTGGTGGTCGGTGCGACTGTCGGCCAGGCGCTGGTTGACCTGGGTATTGACCTGGGCTCCTTCAACGGCCCGATTCTGTCGCCCGGTTACGGCGCTCAGGGTGCTTCGGCCGCTGACCTGTACCGCGTGTTCGCGGGTGTGGAGTCGCAGGTGCTGGTGAACTCCAGCCGCGGTGTGCTCTCTGCGGGCCCGTCGGTTGAGGCTCTGGCGCAGGCAGCTCAGGCTGCCCGCGACGACCTGCTGGCTGCCCGCGGCGCGTAGTCCGCGCTCAGCGTATAGCTAAGCCTAGATGGGGCGCGCACCCCGGTCGGTTCCTTCGGGAGCCCGGCCGGGGTGCGCGCCCTTTTCTGGGTCCGCCGGGGTGGGGGAGGGGCCGCGCATCCGGCAGTGTGACCAAACAGTATCGGTCCCGCCCGTGCGTGGCTTTTGATCGGGCGATGACTCCGCTATGCTAGAAAGAGTGCTTCCGGAATTTACGTGCTGACGTGCGTAGACGCATTGTTGGTGCGTGGGGAGCACCGCGAATGGAGCGGGGCCTCCCGAGACATTCGTGATACATTAGTTGATAAGTAAAATTCAATACTCGCAGAAATGGGGGACCCAACCATGCCGCTGACTCCGCTAACCGAGGATGCGCGCGCCTCCGCCCGCGAGAAGGCAGTACTTGCCCGAGCACACCGCCAGGAAATTAAGCGTGCACTGAGTGAACGTGAGCTTTCCGTACGTCAGGTTCTCGATATGGTCGATTCCGACCCTGCACTGGCTAAAATGCCGGTGGGGCAGATGCTGCGCGCACTTCCGGGCATTGGTGCCGTTCGAGCAGAACGCATCATTGAAGAACTTCATATTGCGCCGACCCGCCGTCTGGGTGGTCTTGGCGTTCACCAGCGTCGCAAGATGGTGGAGTACTTCAACCGTAATTCGCGGTATCTCAACCGCGCACGTCGCAGGACTGCTGCTCAGTCTTCTGAATCTTCTCAGTCCTAAAGTGTTTGCGCCCCGCGCGTGCGGCGGCGCATCTGGAAGGAAGCTATGTCTCAGCCGACTTTGACCGTTCTGGCCGGCCCCACCGCCGTTGGTAAGGGTACGGTGTGCCAGTACATTCGCGAGAACTATCCGAAGGTGTGGTTCTCGGTGTCCGCAACCACTCGCGATCCTCGCCCCGGTGAGGTCGACGGCGTTCACTACTACTTCGTCTCTATGGACGAGTTTGATCAGATGATTGCCGACGGCCAGATGCTGGAGTACGCGGTGGTGCACGGCAAGAACAAGTACGGCACCCCGCGCGCTAAGGTGCAGGAGGCTCTGGACGCCGGTCACCCGGTGATTCTGGAGATTGACCTGCAGGGCGCTCGCCAGATTCGTGAGACCATGCCTGACGCCCGCCTGATTTTCCTGGCCCCGCCGAGCTGGGATGAGCTGGTGTCGCGTCTGAAGGGCCGCGGTACCGAGAGCGAGCAGGAGCAGGCTCGCCGTCTGGAAACCGCGAAGGTTGAGCTGGCCGCCGAGAAGGAATTTGACGTGACGGTGGTAAACGACAGCGTGGAGCGTGCGGCTCGGGAAATTGCCGAGCTGATTGGTGCCGCGTAGGTCTTCCGCCGTGAGGGGCGGGTCACGCAGAAATA
>FLSH01460309.1_pt1 | contig 31248 bp, 23 predicted proteins | sample 1550441 | NCBI WGS metagenome assembly FLSH01 (sample SAMEA4031756, study PRJEB14383) | metagenome | biome: human; feature: oral; material: saliva | place: Philippines | collected 2014 | reverse complement strand
CGCACCCTGGATCCGGCGAACTTCCGCCGCCAGATTGCGGCGTCGAAGTCGATTATTGACACCGGCCGCCGCGTGGAGGGCACCCGCCACCGCCCGCCGCGCCTGTACCGTTACAACGATGCCCAGGCGTACGCGGATGCGGGCCCGCTGGGCATGTACCGTGAGCGCCACGAGGCGTAATAGCTTTTATTCTCGGGCATGAGCCGCGTACTGTACGCGGGTCTAGTGTTCGCTCATGGTCTGAAAGCAAGAAGGGGCGGCACCGTGCGGTGTCGCCCCTCTTTTTGCGTCCTCTAGTGCTCTCTAGGGAGCATCGGTACTTATCAGAAGGTTTTATAGGAGGATGCTTGACCCGCCGCTCACATAGCTCCTATGCTGGAGTCATCAGCTCTCTATCCGTGCTGCCCCGCCGTAGGGGCCTCTAAGGAGCTGAACGCGTTGTTGAACCGAAGCCACCCATGGCGCGACCGGGGTGTTCTTCGGAATCTAGGAGGCATCAAAGAAATGACCCACCGAGCATAAGCCCGGACCTCACAGAATTTTCGCGCGCCCACGCAACTATATGTGCAGGCATCTTGACCTGCGTATTTCCATCAGCGCGCACACCCGGGCATAGGTTTATCCACCGTTACGCTCGGGTTTTTTCATGCCTTCACGCCTCATGTGCACTGGTCAGAATCCGAGCACCTACTCGAAGGAACTCGGCCCATGTCACGCCACATTACACTCGACCATATTTCGTACGCGCACCCGAGCCAGCCTCCGCTTTTTGAGGATCTTTCGGCGGTGTTTTCGGCGCCTCTGACCGGACTCATTGGCGACAATGGTTGCGGAAAAACAACCCTCTTCAGGCTTATTCTTGGCGAGATAAAGCCTAGTCAGGGCACAATCAGCACCCCGCCACGTATAGCGTATCTGCCGCAAGATTTAGGGTTGAGTGAACATCAGCATCTTGCCGATATTTTTGGAATTACAAAAATTCTGCGGGCGCTCGATGCGCTGGAATCAGGCAACTACTCCCCCGAACTCTACGAGATTATCGGGGACAACTGGGATGTTGAGGAACGCACCCTTGCGACCCTCGCTGAGTACGGTTTTGGCCCTGGGCTTGCCACGGATACCGCCATCCCGCATGCCATTCGTGAGCTTCTGATGCGCCCGCTCAGCACCTTCTCAGGCGGTCAGACGGTCACTGCCGCGCTCGCCGCGCTTTTGAGCTCGAACCCCGAGTTTATCCTACTGGATGAGCCCACAAATAACCTGGATTCTGCCACGAAGAATCAGCTCTTCACCGCGCTGGAGACACTGCCCTGCCCGGCGCTGATTATTAGTCACGACCGTGACCTACTGGAGCGCATGCACGTGATTGCGGAGCTTCATGCTGACCGTCAGGGGCTGGCTCATCTGCGCCTCTTCGAGGGTAACTACAGCACCTACCGGCAGGCACTGGACACCGAGCAGCAGGCGGCTCAGCGTCGCGTGACCGAGGCGAAGAATGAGGCGCGTAAGGCTGAGCGTGAGCGCACCGAGAACCAGATTAAGCTCGATCGCAACGCCCGCCGAGGCCGCGAATTTGAACGGTCAAAGCGGAAACCTGGCATGGCTATGGGCCTGGATAAAAACAGTTCAGAGCGCTCTGCCGGGAAACTTCACACAGCCCACGAAAGCATGGTGGCGGATGCACGTGCAGCAGTTGGAGAAGCCCAAGAGAACCTGCGCATGCAGGAGCGTATCTATCTGGAACTTGTTCAGGATGCGCTCCCACTGGGGCGGAAAGTACTGGAATTACATCGGGTGAAGAACGACTCTTGCGCATCTACACCGCAGAGCGCCGACCTTAAGAATGCATACACCCAAAACACCGTTTCACGTGAAACACAACCATATAAAGTTGATTATCTGCTTCAAATCCAAGATTTTCCCGAGGTTCTTATCCTGACCGGACCCGAACACCTGCACATCACGGGAGCAAACGGCAGTGGCAAGACTGTGCTTCTCAATGCGATAGCGCACGCGAATGACCCTGATTACCGTTCCCCAGTGCCGCCTGCATACCAAGTGCTCTACCGCCTGGACAACACCGCATACCTGCCGCAGCGCATCATCCTCGACCCGGAGCTCACCCTCCTGCAAAGCGTACAGCGGGCTAACCCCGGGGTGAGCGAACAGCATCTTCGGGATCAGCTGGCACGGTTGCTCTTCCGTCGCGAAAGCGTACATCAGCGCATTGGGGATTTATCCGGTGGTGAGCGTTTCCGTGCCGCGGTGGCGCAGGTGCTTCTGGCGGATCGGGTGCCGCAGCTGCTCATGCTGGATGAACCGACGAATAACCTCGATATTTCGTCGGTGGATTGGCTAGTGCAGGCGCTCAATGCGTATACCGGCGCGCTCATCGTCGTGAGCCACGACGAGGATTTTTGCCACCGCATCCGCATTGACCGCACACTCAACCTTTCAACAAAAACTCTCGGGAAGGAACCATTCGGGGAATCAGCACGCTGAATCTTCTCCTACATGGGAAGGTGTTTGACTCAGCGCCCAGTCAGTTCCTATGCTGGAGTCCTCAGCTCTCTTCCGACGCTGCCCCATCGTGGGGGGTAGTTACGGAGCTGAACGCATTGTTAAACCGAAGCCACCCAAGGCGCGACCGGGGCGGTATTCGGAATCTAGGAGGCATCAAAGAAATGACCCACCGAGCATAAGCCCGGACCTCACAGAATTTTCGTGCGCTCACGCAGCGGTTTATAGGCACAGCTTTATAGGCACAGCCATATGGTCGCCTTTTCCTGCGTATTTCTGTCAGCACGCACGCACCCGGGCACAGGTACATCCACCGTTACGCTCGGGTTTCTTCATGCCTTCACACCTCATGTGCACTGGCCGGAATCCGAGCACCTACTCGAAGGAACTCGGCCCATGTCACGCCACATTACACTCGACCATATTTCGTACGCGCACCCGACCCAACCTCCGCTTTTTGCGGATCTTTCGGCAGTATTTTCGGCACCTCTGACCGGCCTCATTGGCGACAATGGTTGCGGAAAAACAACCCTCATGAGGTTGATTTTGGGTGAATTGACCCCGGATTCCGGTTCTTTGGCGGCACCGGAGCGCATGGCGTATCTACCCCAGGATTTAGGTCTGGATCGGGAACAGACCCTCGCCGAGCTCTGCGGTATCTCTGAGACTCTGCGGGCGCTGCAGGCGGTAGAATCCGGTGAGTACTCCCCCGAACTCTACGAGGTCATCGGGGATAATTGGGACGTTGAGGAGCGTACCCTAGCTACTTTGGCAACCTACGGGTTTACCCCGGCAACCCTGGTTGATCGTGACAACCCGGAGGCTATCCGAGCTCTCTTTACTCGCGATATGCGCAGCTTCTCCGGTGGCGAGGCGGTCATTGCGGCACTTGCCTCGCTCATGGTTTCTGACCCCGAGTTCATTCTGTTGGATGAGCCAACAAATAACCTGGACTCCGTGGCGAAGGCGCAGCTCTTCGAAACCCTGGAGGTACTGCCCTGCCCGGCGCTGATTATTAGTCACGACCGCGACCTGCTGGAGCGTATGAACGTAATTGCGGAGCTTCACGCGGACCGTCAGGGACTGGCTCATCTGCGCCTCTTCGAGGGCAACTACAGCACCTACCGGCAGGCGCTGGACACCGAACAGCAGGCAGCTCAGCGGCGCGTGACCGAGGCGAAGAATCAGGTGCGTTCGGCACATCGTGAGTGGGTGCAGGCGCAGGAGATTATCTCGAAGAATATGGCTCAGGTATGGAAGGATGATCAGCCGGATACGATTCTTGATCTGGCGAAGGATGCTTCCCGGCAAGCGGCTGCGAAGCTTCGCGGTCTGCGTGTCGGCAAGCAGGAGCAGGCTCAGGAGGCGTATCAGAACGCTCAGGATCAGGTGCGCATCCAGGAGAAAATCTATGCCGAGCTGAGCCAGCAGCCCCTACCCGCGGGGCGTAAGGTGCTGGAGCTGAGCAGGGTTGATTCCAGCCAGGTTTCACGTGAAACATTTACTGTTCAGCAACCCACTAAGGTTGATTCTCTGCATTTTTCACCCGCTGAGGCGAATAACGAGAGTCAGCAGGGAACCCCGGCGGAGCGCCCCGAACATCTGATTCTCAGCGGGCCCGAACACCTGCGCATCACCGGTGCAAACGGCAGCGGCAAGACCACCCTTCTTAAAGCCATTGCCCACTCCGGCGACCCGGGCTACCGCTCCCCCGTGCAGCCCACCTACCGTGTTGAGTACTGCATCGAGGGAGCGTACGTTCCGCAGCGCATCACCCTCGACCCGCAGCTGACTCTTCTGCAGTGCGTACAACAGGCAAACCCCGGCGTGAGCGAACAGCATCTTCGTGACCAGTTGGCGCGGCTACTTTTCCGCCGTGAGAGCGTGCATCATAAGACCGGTGAGCTCTCCGGTGGTGAGCGTTTCCGTGCAGCGGTAGCGCAGGTTCTTTTGGCTGATCCGGTACCGCAGTTGCTCATACTGGATGAACCGACGAATAACCTCGATATTTCGTCGGTGGATTGGTTGGTGCAGGCACTCGAAGCCTATACCGGCGCGCTCATCGTCGTGAGCCATGATGAGGATTTCTGCCGCCGCATCCGCATTGACCGCACGCTGGCGCTCTAGGGTTCCCGCCAAACACTCCGAACCCCGCGGGTACTACCCGGGGCTTAATGAACGGGTGCCCGGCACCTCCGAATATGGAGGCGCCGGCACCCGTTTCAGTTATCTCACCGCGGGCACTTCACCGCGCTGACGAAACCTTAGATTAGAGAACCAGGCCCTTGGTCTGGGACACTGCACGCTCGAAGCGAGCCTGAACGTCAGCCCAGTTCACAATGTTCCAGAATGCCTTGACATAGTCGCCCTTGACGTTCTGGTAGTCCAGGTAGAATGCGTGCTCCCACATATCCAGCTGCAGAACGGGAATCAGTGCAACGGAGATGTTGCCCTGCTGATCGTAAAGCTGCTCGATGATGAGGCGCTTGCCAACGGTGTCCCATGCGAGGATTGCCCAGCCGGAGCCCTGAATGGTCAGTGCAACGTTGGTGAAGTGCTCACGGAACTTGTCGAAGGAGCCGAAGAACTCGTCGATTGCTGCTGCCAGCTCGCCGGTGGGCTTGTCGCCACCCTCGGGGGACAGGTTGTTCCAGAAGATGGAGTGGTTGGTGTGGCCACCCAGGTTGAATGCCAGGTCCTTGGAGAGCTTGGAGACGTTGCCGTACGCACCGTTCTCGCGTGCCTCTTCGAGCTGCTCGAGAGCTGCGTTAGCGCCTGCAACGTATGCTGCGTGGTGCTTGTCATGGTGCAGCTCCATGATCTTTGCGGAGATGTGGGGCTCGAGCGCCGCGTAGTCGTAGGGGAGCTCGGGGAGGGTGTACTTTTCAGCCATGATGATGCCTTTCATTAGAATGCTTGGCCTGTATTAAAGATTACCAGTGTAGCGTTTACTTTACCTTTCATGAATTGGGGAGCGTCACATGTGCGCACCAATCCGCGCGAGCCTGTGGATTTTAGACGGAAACTTTTCCCCACACCTGTGGATAACCCTGTGTATCAACAGGCTTTTCAGGATCGGTGCCCTCTTCTGCCTTGAAATAACAGGGTATGCACTCATGTGAATAACAGTGCTGTAAGTTCTCCACACTGTGGATAACTGCTGTGGATAACAGCCGATTTTGGGGATGTGCGGGGGATAAACCGCAGAATTTTCGCCCTTATTCGGGGTGTTTTTCCTTCTACTAGCCAAAATTTTGGACGCCAACAGGGGTGCCGAGCGGTCTTACACACCCCTTTACGCCGGAGGCGGTGGATTAAGTGCACAGGGTTATCCACAGGTGTGGAAACTCTGGCGTTCCGCGGATTTAAAGGTGAAAAGCTCTTCTGTTTAAGAACTGACCCTCGGTTTTAACGGCTGTGAAAGCCTGTAATTACAAGAATTTTTCTACTGAGCTCTTAAATTGCATCCGTGGCGAGCCTCGGCTCCGCTCCACCAAATCACATGCGTGTAAGTTCTCCACACTGTGGATAAACCCTGTGGATAACGCTCCCGACACGATACGGCGCAACAATACCGCAGTCCCACAGCGCAGCCACGCCGTACAACCGCGCTGTACAGTCTCGCCGTGTAACTACACCGTGTAATCACACAGCGCAGGTGTTTGCGCCTCCTCGTACGCCCCCCCCCCGGCTCGTACAAGGCTCACCGGCGCCAATATGAGGGCAAAAGAAAAAGAGCACCCGACCATTGGATGCTCTTATGAGTGAGTTGATAGAGATTTGAGTTAAAAAGATACGGTACGGAATGCAGCCCAACCACGAACTGCACCCGCACCGCACATCCGTCGGTAGAAATACGAGTTACTCGTACACCGACGACAATCACCGATAAATAGAGAGTCGAACCTATCGAAGCGAGCTTCCGGTCTCGCCTCGGAGGCTTCCTTCGACCCCGTTATGTAATTAGTGTACACGGTTTCATTACGGTTGCAAAGCCAAAACCGAGATTTTTTTAAAATTTTTGTTATCGTTTTGTTATTTTTCACTCCTGGCAACCTTTGTGCACCCCTCAGAATTTTCATCCACACCCCTAAAAACCTTGATATTCCGCGGAATTTGGCTCGATGCGCGAATGTGCTTCCTGGTACGTTCTCATCTATACTTGTACCGGAAATCTTTTTAAACATGTTGTGCATCACATACTTATCCAAGGTTTTTGCACTCACTGCGTATAAAAAGATGGCCCTAGTACCCTCCAAAAAATTAGCACCAAAGTGTCAATCATTACTTGACCGTACCAATTTCGGGTCACCTCGTAAGACCTTTCGCTACAATGGGTGCCGACACACCGCATCTCCCCTTAAAAAGGGAGCTCCATATCCGATAAAAGAGGAACCAATCCCGTGCCCACACCAACCACGCCTGCGCAGCGGCCTGACAATACCGCACACAGCGAATCCGTCCAGTGGCTTTCGCCGCAGGAGCGAGAAGGCTGGCTCTTTATCAGCTCCATCATTTTCAGCCTTACCCGCAAGCTGGAAAACCAGCTGCAGACCGAAGCCGGCATTAGCTTCGTTGAATACATGGTGCTCGCGATGCTCTCCGAGTCTAGGGATCATTCCCTCACCATGACCGAGCTGGCAATTACCACCAACACCCTACCTGCACGTCTCTCCCGCGTCGTGGCACGCCTTGAGAAGAGCGGATACGTCCGCCGTTCCCTCAGCGCCGAAGACCGCCGAGTCAGCATCTGTCACCTGCTCCCCGCAGGCGAGCAGAAGGTGCAGGAGGTCGCACCCGGCCACGTGAACGAAGTACGCCGTCAGATTTTCGACCACCTCACAACCGAGCAGGTTGAGCACCTCGCAGAAATCGGCGAGGCAGTCCTGGGCAACACCCCCTCAAACGTCATCTCCATTGATGCACTCAAGCGCGGGGACTACCCCGTACAATAACCTCCTCCACCCCGGGTGAGAGTTGAGAGAATCAGAGATAAGGCACATTCCCCGCCGGGAACGTGCCTTATCTCTTTAATAGATTTCTTTAAACAGCCTCTTGCAGTCGCGAGCGCTACGGCACGGGTGAACCCAAAACTGCCTCAAGTAGCCCCAGCCACCGCCACATACGAAGAATTTTAAAAAAATTTTTACAGCTCGACGACCACGCAGGAACGCCGGATAAGCGGCTGTCGAGCACAGCCGCATCGTGACAATACGTGGGAGATTGAGGTATCTAGCACCTCCTTAAACCGCGAAATCTCAAGGAAACACACCCAATACCACCCATCCCAAAGGTGGTATTCAGGTCACCCACACTAAGGGTAATGGTGACAATATGTCAGGGGCACCTCATCTTCCCCACCGATTAGCCTTTTCTCTCTGTACATGCCCCACAGCACCCCGTACGATAAATACCAACAGGTTGCACCGCGCCATCCGGCGCACAAAAGCAACCACCGTATAAGGAGAAACCATATGTCTAAGTCTTTCTACGACCTTCTGAACGAGCAGATCGGCCACGAGTTCGCAGCATCCCACCAGTACCTGTCCATGGCTATCTGGCTTGACGGTGAGGACCTGCCCCAGCTGGCTAAGTTCTTCTACCGCCAGTCCCTCGAAGAGCGCGAGCACGCACTCATGATGGTTCAGTACAAGCTGGACCGCGGCCACAAGGTCGAGATCCCCTCCGTTCCCGCCGTCAAGAACGACTTCGAGAACGTTCAGGAAATCGTTGACATGTCCCTGGCACAGGAGAAGGTTGTCACCGGTCAGATCGAGGCGCTGTTCTCCGCAGCACGCGCTGAGAACTACGCACTGGGCGAGCAGTTCATCCTCTGGTTCCTGAAGGAGCAGGTTGAGGAAGTTGCAACCATGGAGACCCTGGTGACCGTCGTAAAGCGCGCAAACGGCAACCTCTTCGACCTGGAGAACTACGTTGCACGCGAGCTGGCACACGACCACGGCCAGGAGTCCGGCGCACCCGCTATCGCAGGCGCATAATCTCCCATTCGCGCGACTAGAGCACTAGTCGAACACGCAGAATACCTGCAGAAACATTAAACGTTCCGCCCTCACCGCACCACGCGGCGAGGGCGGAACGTTTATGTATATACACCATGAAAACACACCGCGGCTCACCGTCCAGGAGCTAAGAGCCACCAGAAGCTACTCGAATACTCATACAGTGCGGAGTAAACTTAAAAGCCTTAGATGCCGCATAATATCGCGGCAGAAAGAGGAGAGAATGACTCACACCAATCCAGATACCCTCAGCCGCGGCTCATATAGCAACTCACGCCGCGTAGCCGATATTCTGCGTGCAGAATCCGTCGGCGGTACCGTGCTGTTGATTGCGACGGTGCTGGCAGTAGTACTCGCCAACACCCCCGCATCCACCTTCTACTTTGGTCTGCGAGACACCGTTGTTGGCCCGGTTATCCCCGGCTTCAACCACCTGCAGATGAGCATCGGTACCTGGGCAGCAGATGGTCTGCTCGTCGTTTTCTTCTTCCTCACCGGTCTGGAGCTGAAGAAGGAATTCGTGATTGGTGACCTCAAGTCACCCTCCACCGCGATTGTGCCGATTGCGGCTGCCTTCGGTGGCGTGGCAGTGCCCGCAATTATCTACACGGCACTGAACTTCACCAGCCCCACCGCGCTGCACGGTTGGGCTATCCCCACCGCGACCGATATTGCGTTTGCGGTGTCTGTTCTCGCCGCTGTGGGCACTTTCCTCCCCTCGGCGATGCGTGTCTTCCTGCTGACCCTGGCTGTGGTCGACGACCTGATCGCAATCTGCATTATCGCGATCTTCTACACCAATAACTTCCACGGCGAGTACCTGCTCTTTGCACTCATCCCCCTCGCCCTTTTCGCGTTCATCGCCTACCGCGGTGAGACCATGCTGCATCTGAAGCCTCTCGCCGCATGGATTCTGCTTCTGCCCCTGGGTATTATCACCTGGGCTCTCTTCCTTGAGTCCGGTATTCACGCGACCATTTCTGGTGTGGTTCTGGGCTTCCTGGTGCCCGTGAAGATGTCTGCACGCTCCGAGGCGGCGCAGGCTGAACACGGCCTTGCAGAGGTGCTGGAGCACCGCTTCCGCCCCCTCTCTACCGGCATCTGCGTGCCGATCTTCGCGTTCTTTAGCGCGGGTGTGGCTGTGGGCGGTTTTGAAGGCCTCGGACGCGCCCTCACCGACTCCGTGGCGGTTGGCATTATGGTTGCGCTGGTTGCCGGTAAGACCCTCGGTATTTTCGGTACCACCTGGCTCGTCACCCGCTTCAAGAACGCTAACCTCGACCCGGATATCGCCTGGATTGACGTGATTGGTCTGGCTGCAACCGGTGGTATTGGTTTCACCGTGTCCCTGCTGGTGGCTGAGCTGTCCTTCCCGCACGGCTCGGCGCACACCGAGGACGCAAAGATTGCGATTCTCGTCGGCTCTGTTCTGGCTGCCATTGTGGGTGCGGCTATCCTGTCTCGCCGCAACAAGCACTACCGTGCCCTGGCTGAGAAGGAAAGCGTGGATGCTGACGACAACGGCATCCCCGACGTCTTCGAAGGCACCTACCGTGACCCGAAGGCTGAAGCCTAGCCAGATCCTCTAAGGTCCAGCACCTTCTCTACACCCCGATTCCTCGCTGATCATGATGTCTCACCGCACTACCTCACGTCGCCGTACAGAACGAGCAGGGCAGGTGCCCGCGCCTCCCTCAAGGTATGCAGAGATATCAGCACGCGTGGTCATTGGGGTGTATTCTTTTGCGGCGCTGCTGACCACGTTTGCGTGGATTATCTCTCCTCTGCGGCGCGGCCGTGGCTTCACCTGGTGGGAAGTCACCGCTGACCTGCTGAATATTCCCTCCACGCATACTCTGCCCAGCGCCATTACGATGATTGTGATGGTGTCCGGGCTGATTGTGCGTAAGCGCGCTGCCCTCATTGCCGCCATTGTTTTTCAGGTACTTGGTGTACTGATTGCAACCCATAGCGCCTTCACGCTGGCGTTCCCCGCGGGGCTTATGCCGAAGGATCGTATTTTCTCCTCGACGGTCGATACGCTCTCCATCGTGTTTGCGTGTGCGCTGGTGCCTTTCCTTTTCTCGATTCGTTCGGCGTTCCCGGCACGCATTGGTCGCCTCTCGTGGGTGGGTGCGGCTGCTACGGCGGCTGGCGGTATTCTGCTGACTACCCTGGTGCTCTGGTACCTCTGCCGTATTGGTGTGTGGGAGCCGTTGCGTTCCATCACCCCGTGGGAGCTGCTCATGCACGGTATGGGTATTGAGCGTACTCATCCCGGTGTTTGGTCTGCCGATGTGGTGGCTTTCTTGGCGTCTTTTGGTTACGGTGCTTCGCTGGTTGTGGCGCTGTACCTGTTGGCGCGCGGTTACCGTGCCCCGGATGCGTGGACCGGTGAGAAGGAGCTAAAGATCCGCGCTCTGCTGCAGCAGTATGGCGCCAATGATTCGCTCTCCTATTTTGCGACGCGCCGCGATAAGCAGGTGATTTTCTCTCCGGATCAGAGGGCTGCGATTACGTACCGTTCGGTGGGTTCGGTGTGTTTGGCGTCGAGCGACCCGGTGGGTGACCCGGATTCGTGGGATGCCGCGATTGAGCAGTGGATGCTGCAGGCGCGTAGTTACGGTTGGGTTCCTGCGGCGCTGAGCGTGAGTGAGGCTGGCGCGCGCGCTTATAACCGTGCGGGTCTGTCGATTATTCAGATGGGTGAGGAGGCAGTCCTTGAGGCGGATCGTTTCACGCTCAATGACACGTCGATGTTGCCGGTGCGTCAGGCGGTTCAGCGTGTGCGCCGCGGCGGGTACACGGTGCAGATGCGCCGTTTTGCGGAGTTGGATGAGCAGCAGCGTCAGCAGGTTGCGGAGAATATTTCGGCGTGGCGTCATGGGCGTGTGGAGCGCGGTTTTTCGATGGCTCTGAATCGTGTGAATGATCTGGCGGATTCTTCGTCTGTTCTGGTGTCGGCTCATGATGAGGCAGGTCGGATGGTGGCTCTGCTGTCATTCGTCCCCTGGGGTCCTACCGGCCTGTCGTTGGACGTTATGCGCCGCTCCCCCGAGGCACCTAATGGTGTGGTGGAGTTTATGGTGGCGTCACTGATGGAGCAGGCGGCGACGCTGGGTGTGCGTCGGGTGTCGCTGAATTTTGCGATGTTCGGCCATATTTTTGAGGCTGCTGATCAAGTGGGTGCGTCGGCGTGGAACCGTTTTGCTTCCCGCTCTTTGGGTGTGCTGGATCGTTTTCTGCAATTGCGCCGTCTGTATCGTTTCAATCTGAAGTTTGCCCCGCTGTGGGTTCCTCGTTTTTTGGCGACGGAGCCGACCTTGGCGATGGTGAATGTTGTGTTTGCTGCGGGCATGGCGGAGGGTTTCTTGCCGAATCTGTCGGCGCGCCGTTTGCAGGATCAGGAGCAGCTTCTTTCTGCAGATGAGTTGGTGGCTCTTCAGCAGATGCAGCTTGCTACTGTGGATGAGCTTCCTGAGGTGTCGCGTAGCGATCAGACTCAGCATCGTCTGCGCCATCTGGAGGCGCTGCGTGCGGCGGGTATGGAGCCGTATCCGCTGGGTGGTTCTTTGGGTAGTGCTAGCGCCCCTGTGTTGGGTGTCAAGGATGCTCTGCGTATATTCTCTTCTGAAAATATTCCAGATTCGGAATTCATGGTTTCGGGGCGTGTTCGCGCACTTCGCAACCACGGTGGAGTTCTCTTTGTGACTCTTATTGAAGGTGACAAAACCCTGCAGGTCATCATGGAACGCAGCCTGGTGGGCGAGCGCCCGCTGAGCCTCGCCTCCCACAACCTGGATACCGGTGACATCATCACCGTGCAGGGCACCTACGGGGCGAGCCGTAACGGCACCGAATCGCTGATTGCCTCCACCTGGTCCATGGCGTCGAAGAGTCTGCACCCCATCCCCTTCGACTCCTTTACCGACCCGGAGGCGCGTCTGCGTCGCCGTTCCACGGACCTGTTGGTGCATCCGGATCAGATGCAGAATCTGCGTCTGCGCACCGCGGTCATTAAGGCGTTGCGTGCCCGACTGGATGCGGAGGGTTTCCTTGAGGTAGAGACCCCGATTCTGCATACGGTGCACGGTGGCGCGAGCGCACGTCCGTTCCGCACATATATCAATGCGTACGGCGAGGATTTGACGCTGCGTATTGCGCCGGAGCTGTACCTGAAGCGTCTGGTGGTGGGCGGTAGCGGTCCGGTGTATGAGCTGGGTCGTGATTTCCGTAATGAGGGTGCTGATGCGACCCATAATCCGGAGTTTACGGTGCTTGAGGCGTATCGTCCGTATGCGGATTATGTGCAGATGCGCGAGTTGACGGAGCGCCTGATTAAGGATGCCGCGCAGGCGGTGTTTGGTTCGGTGTCTTTGCCGCTGGGTCATAAGGCGTCGAGTGAGCGCACGGTGTCTGATGTGTCGGGTCCGTGGCGTGTGGTGTCGGTGTGTGATGCTCTGTCGGAGGCGCTGGGTCGCCGCGTGGATGTGCAGACGGATTTTGAGGAGCTGCTAGCTCTGGCGCAGCAGCACGGTGTGCGTGTTCATGAGGGTATGGGTCCGGGCGCCATCGTTGAGGAGCTGTATGGTGAGCTGGTTGAGGCGCATACGGTGGAGCCGACGTTCTATACGGATTTCCCGGCGGAGACGAGTCCGCTTGCGGCGCCGCATCGTAGTGTTCCGGGTTTGGCAGAGCGCTGGGATTTGGTGATCAATGGCATGGAGATGGGCTGTGCGTATTCCGAGTTGGCGGATCCGCTGGTGCAGCGTGAGCGTCTGACGGAGCAGTCGTTGAAGGCGGCTTCGGGCGACCTGGAGGCGATGGAGGTGGATGAGGATTTCCTGTACGCCTTGGAGACGGGTATGCCGCCGACGGGTGGTTTGGGTCTGGGTGTGGACCGTTTGGTGATGCTGTTGACTCAGACGCAGATTCGTGGGGTGTTGTCGTTCCCGTTTGTGAAGCCTGAGCGTTCATAACCCAACCCGATACCCCCGCTATTCGCTAAGCCCGGTGCAAGGTTTTGTACCTTGTACCGGGCTTTTCGCGCCCGCCCCGCTAGTGTTGGTAGACCCCGTACGGGAGTCTATATTTACTCTGCCCGTATATTAAGTATTCGTTACATTTTGCGTTGCGCCCCTTTTTAAGTTGCCTAGCGGGGGTTGCACCCGACACAATGGGGTGACTAATTATACGGAGCATATACCCCTCCGTTACGCGGCGTGAGTCCGCATCACCCAGCAATGTAGCCCCCACCTCGTCCGTCTTCCGGGTTTGAGTGTGCGGGCTTTTTGCTTTCAAGATTGGAGTACCGAGTGGATTTTCTTCTGAATATCATCGGGGACATTAATACGCAGACTGCAGGGCTGACTTCCTCCGTGGATGCCGTGCAGAACTGGATGTGGAGTAATTTCCTCTACTACGCTCTGATTGCGGCTGGTCTGTACATTACGATTCGTACTCGCGGCGTGCAGTGGCGTTCCATTAAGGAAATGATTCGTGTCCTGGGTGACCCGGTTGCTCGTGAGGCTGACGGTAAGAAGAGTATTTCTTCGTTCCGTGCGTTTACTGTTTCGGCGGCTTCGCGTGTGGGTACCGGTACTGTTGCGGGTGTTGCTTTGGCTATTGCTATGGGCGGCCCGGGTGCTGTGTTCTGGATGTGGGTTATTGCTGCTGTTGGTGCGGCTTCTGCTTTCGCGGAGTCCCTTCTGGGTCAGCTGTACAAGGAGCGCGGTAAGGATTCTTACATTGGTGGTCCGGCGTACTACATGAAGCGCGGTCTGAATGCTCCGTGGATGGGTTACATCTTCGTGGCGTTCATTGTGGTCACTTATGCGTTTGTGTTTGTGGCGGTTCAGACGAATGCTGTGGTGGATGCTGCGGCGAACTCGCTCAGCATTGATGTTTCGGGTACTAACTCGATGGGCTTCCGCATCACTATTGGTCTGATTATGGTGGCGCTGACTGCGGCTATTATTTTCGGTGGTATTCGCGCGATTTCTTCGGTGACTGAGTGGCTGGTACCGATTATGGCGGTGCTGTATCTGCTGCTGGGTCTGCTGGTTGTTCTGCTGAACATCTCTGAGGTTCCGAATATGCTGCTGATGATTTTCCAGGGTGCTTTCGGTATTAAGGAGTTTGTGACCGGTGGCGCGATGGGCGCCGTGATTTGGGGTATGAAGCGTGGCCTGCTGACTAACGAGGCGGGTATGGGTACTGCTCCGAATGCTGGCGCGACCGCTACTATTTCTCACCCGGCTAAGCAGGGTTACGTGCAGACTCTAGGTGTTTACTTTGACACGATGATGGCGTGTACTGTGACCGCGTTTATTGTTCTGCTGTCGAACCCGACCTATGGTGATCGTTCGCGCGGTGCGTCGCTGACTCAGTCGGCGCTGGCTATGCAGCTGGGCGATTGGGCGGTTCACTTCCTGACTATCGCTATTTTCATGTTTGCGTTCTCGACTGTGATTGGTAACTACTACTACGGCGAGTCGAACATGCGTTTCGTGACTGAGCGTAAATTGCCGATGAATATTTTCCGTGCGCTGGTTCTGGTGTTCGTGTTCTTCGGCGCGATTTCTTCGCTGGATCTGGTGTGGACTACCGCGGATATGTTGAATGCCGGCATGGTGATTGTGAACTTGACGGCGGTTCTGTTGATGACTCCGCAGGTTGTTGCGGTGTTGAAGAACTATGAGGCTCAGCGTAAGGCTGGTTTGGAGCCGATTTTCAAGGCTTCGGATATGCCTGAGTTGAAGAATCTTGCGGCGTGGGATGGTACCGATGAGGTGACTGCCCGTGAGTTCTGGGCTGAGTATGATGCGAAGACTGCTGAGCGTCGTGCTGCGAAGAAGGCTAAGAAGGTTAGCCGCTAGTTTGTGAGCCTGGCGCAAGAGCGCCGTGTATGGCTTTTGTGGAGGGTCCGTCCTGCTGTGTGTGGGGCGGGCCCTTTTACGCGCCGGGGGTGCCTGTGAGGAGGTTCCTGCAGCCTGTATGTTCTTGCGGGGTCTGTATGCTTAGGGAGGATGTTAGGAGGGCTTATGGATTGGAATGCTGTACTGGAGCTGGTGGTCACGGTTGTGTTTCTGGCTGGTATTGCGCTGGCGCTACTGTGCTTGGTGACGATTCATCGGAATCCGTATTTTTCTGAGGTACAGAAGTTGAAGTGGCTTCTGCTGGTGTTGTGCCTGCCGTATGTGGGTCCGGTGACGTGGTTGTTGCGTGCACGTTTGGAACGTATTGACCGGGAACGTGCTGAACACGAGCGTACGGCGCGGGGTTCTGCGGCCGGGTCCGGTGCGATTGCTTCCGATGCGGCTACTGCCGGCGGGGTGTCCAATAGCGCTTCATAGTGTCTCGGAGGCCGTTTCTGATCCCTCCACCACCTCCAAGTAACAAAGCAAGCAACAAGGCAAGTAACGAAGGTCACACCTTCTCGATTGGACAGCACCACATGCAGTCCGTATAGTTTTATGTGTTGCCTGCGGTGATACACCGTAAGACAAATGCGCGAGTGGCGGAATAGGCAGACGCGCACGGTTCAGGTCCGTGTGCCCGTGAGGGCGTGGGGGTTCAACTCCCCCCTCGCGCACCAACGATCCCCGGTTCGAAAGAACCGGGGATTTTTTCATATCCATAACCAATTCCCCGCTAAATGACGGGGTTCCAGAGCGATGGCTAGTGCATCACCTAAAATAGAATCGGGTGTGTTCATTCACAGGGCACACAGCTAACGCACAGACACGCTCGTTAAACTGAGCCTTTCGGATAAAGATCGTTTGCGCGGTCTGTTGCTCGGAATGGTCGTTGAGAAGGAGGCGGCATGAAGTTTTTCGACAAGCTGGGCAAGCTGGAGCAAGGCATCGGTCGCACTGTCGGCCTTTCCAAGGGCTTCGGCACCTTTGCGAAGGCGGATGTCGCTAACCGCGTCCGCATCATGATGGATGACGAGTCCTACGTGGACGGCAGTGGCCGCACTATGGCTCCTAATGTCTATACTCTCCGTTTTGCGCCGGTTGATTTCCCCCGCGTACGCGAGTGGGGCAACCCGTTCGCTGTTGAGCTGTGCGATTTGGCGATTTCGCACGCCCGCGCGCAGGGTTACACCCTGATTGGTGCGGTTCGCGTGACGTTCAACGTTCTTGATTCTCTCTCTGAGGGCGAGTTTGAGGTTGTTGCGACCTTCGAGCCGTTCTCTGTGCCGGAGGCTCCGGCGTCCCCGTCGTCTCTGCGCGGTGCCACTAACTATGCGCCGGTGCGTCCGCCGCGTGAGTCTTCTTTGCCGACCCGCATTACGAAGCCTGCAGCTCAGCCGGCTCCGCCCGTTCAGCCGGCTCCTCCTGTTCAGCCTGCGCCTCAGCAGGCTCCGGCACCTCGCCTGAACATGCCCGTACCGTCCCCTGCGGCGGGCGCTCCCCGTTTCTTCTTGGAGATTGAGGGTCGCATGCACCCGGTGGATCGTCTGCCGTTTGTGTTGGGCCGCGGTTCTGATGCTGATTTTCGTCTGGATGATAAGGGCGTTTCTCGCCGTCACCTGCAGCTTTCGATGCAGGGTGGTGCGGTGGTCGCCTCCGATATGGGTTCTACTAATGGCACGCTGATTAATGGGGTGCCTTTGCGTGCGCCCGTGGTGCTGGCGAACGGTTCGTTGCTTCGCATGGGTAATACCCGCATCATTTTCCATAGTTCGACCGGAGGTGCCCGTTAATGGCGTCCGAACTGACTGTTACTATCCTTCGTTACGCTTTTCTGGCGCTCATCTGGTTCTTTGTTTTCCTGGTGGTTTCGGCTGCTCGCCGTGACCTTGGTTTGGGTAAGAACTATCGTGCGGCGCCGGTTGATGCGGTTCCGGAGGCTACCCATATTGCGCCTCCGCCAACTCGCCCTTCGCAGCTTGTGATTACTGCGGGTGCGCAGGCTGGCGCGATGATGCAGCTGGGTGATCACCCGATTACTATTGGTCGCGCTAATGACATTGAGGTGTCCCTGCAGGATGATTACGCCTCGGGCCGCCACGCGCGTCTGTTCCCTCAGGGTTCCCGTTGGTTCCTGGAGGATTTGAATTCTACTAATGGTACGTTCGTCAATGGCGAGCGTCTGACTCGTGCGACCCCGATTGAGCCCGGTGATGATTTCCGCGTTGGCGGTACCACCATGCAGTTGAGGGGCTAGTGTATGAAGATCGCTTTTCGTTTTGAGGCCCGCTCTGATATGGGTCTGAAACGCTCGAAGAATGATGACTCCGGCTACGGTGGTCGTTTCCTTGCTGTCGTTGCTGACGGCATGGGCGGTCACGTGGGCGGCGATGTCGCGTCGGCTACGACGGTTCTGAATCTGACTCCGCTTGACCACCCTGACTTTGAGGATGGTACCGGTAGCGTTTATCTGGCTGATGAGATTCAGAGTGCGAATCTGATTATTAATGAGCTGGCGGCGAATGATCCGCAGTTGGCGGGTATGGGTACGACCTGTACTGCCCTGCTGATTGATGGTGATTGCATTGAGTTCGCCCATATTGGTGACTCGCGTGCGTATCGTCTGCGCCCGGGCGCTGATGGTGAGTTTGAGCAGATTTCTACTGACCATACGTTTGTGCAGCGTCTGCTCAATGAGGGTCGTATTACCCCGCAGGAGGCGGAGAACCACCCGCATAAGAACGTGATTATGCGCGTTCTGGGTGATGTTGACGCCTCCCCCGAGCTGGAGTTGAAGACTCTGGACGCTGTTCCCGGCGAGCGCTGGGTGCTCTCTTCGGACGGTTTGGATGCTGTGGTGTCCCTGGCGGAGATTGAGCAGGTGATGCGTTCTACCGATGACCTGTCTGAGATTGCTGACACTCTGATTGCGATGACCTTGGAGCGTGGCGCTCCGGATAACGTGACGGTTGTGTCCCTGCAGGTGATTGACCGTGAGGTTCTGCCGGTGGATGAGCCGGTGGGTCCTTCGAGCCTGCCTGAGTCTGCTTTGCCTGATTCGATTGTGGCGGAGCAAGAGGTCAGCACGAATACTCAGAAGCTTCCCGAGGTTGCTGCCACGGCTGAGGCTGCTGAGGCTATTTTGGGTGCGCACCATGATGAGGACTCTGAGGAGTCTCGTCGTCGGTCGTTGCGCCGTTTCCGTCGTGCTCGTGACTTCTCTGGAACCCTGTTGCATAGCGGTTCTGGGGCGGTGCGTCACCATATCGGTACGTACGATAACGCCGTGGATGCGGCTCTTACGAACGCTGAGATTTTGCGTAGTGAGTTGGGTTCCCGCCCGCATCAGCTGGTTGGTGCCGCTTCGGTGGCTACTGAGACCGGTATGATTCCGGCGGTGACTTCTCGTACCCTGGAGCACCGTGCGACGGTGGCTCAGCGTGTGCCTTTGAAGGTTGAGTCTGATGAGGCGGCCCTGCCGGCCGAGTTGGAGGAGCTGATCGCTGAGGATACTGTGGAGCGTTCGCGTCCGCGGGCTTGGTCGATTCGCCTGTTCATTGCTCTGCTGGTTGCGGCTGTTTTGACGCTGGGTGCGTGGACCGGTCTGCGCTATGTGGAGCGTAGCTACTATGTGGGTGAGAGTGACGGCACGGTTGCGGTGTACAACGGTATTCCGCATGCGTTGGGCCCGATTCGTCTTTCTCACGTGGTGGAGAATACCGATATTCCTACGAGTGAGCTGAACGATCATACTCGTTCTTTGTTGCGTAATGCGATTACGGCGAAGGACCTGGATGATGCGCATCAGATTGTGTCTCGTTTGAAGACTCAGGCGGATCAGACGCGTGAGAAGGCTGAGCAGGCTGCTGCTTCAGCGTCGGCTTCCGCTTCTGCGTCTGCGTCGCCGTCTGCTTCTGCAGTTCCGAGCACCGATCCGGCTTCCGCGACCCCTGTAGCACCTGAGCAGGCTTCTGAACAGGCTGCCGCACCTGCGGCAGAGGGCGGCGAGAACAATGGCTAAGCTCTCGTTCCGCCGTGAGTCGGATGCACCTCGTGCACGCCGTTTCACGGAGCTTTTCCTGCTGGTTTTGGCGGTGGGGATCAGCTCCTTCGGCATGTACCTGATTGATCCGGAGCATGCTTTTGATACCTCGAAGAGCCAGTGGCTGCCGTGCACGGTGGTGCTGGGTGCCGGTGCTCTTCTGATTCACTTGGTCATGCAGTTCCGTGCCCGTTACGCTGATCCGTTTATTCTGCCGCTGGTGGTGGCTCTGAACGGTATTGGTTTGACCATGATTTATCGTTTGGATCCGCAGATTGCGGCTCCGGTGGGTGATGGTCAGCTGATGTGGACCGGCGTGTCTATGGTGCTGTGCGCGATTATTGTGTTCGTGCTCAGGGATTACCGTCTACTGCGTAAGGTCACGTACACCTCCCTGGTGCTGTCGATGATTCTGCTCATCATGCCGCTGGTTCCGGGTCTGGGTATGGAGCTCAATGGTGCTCGTATTTGGATTCATATCGGTAACCGCACGTTCCAGCCGGGTGAGGTCGCGAAGATTACTCTGGCGATTTTCTTCGCCGGCTATTTGGCGACCCACCGCGACCTGATTCTGGTGGCTGGACGCCGCATCGGTCCTATCAACCTGCCGCGTCTGCGTGATTTGGCGCCGGTGTTCTTGGCATGGATTGTGAGCCTGGGTGTTCTGGTGTTCCAGAAGGACCTTGGCTCGGCAATCATGTTCTTTGGCCTGTTCATGGCGATGCTGTACCTGTCGACCGGTCGTATTTCGTGGCTGGTGGTTGCGGGTGTCGGTATGGCTGTGGGTGGCTATTTCGCGTACCACTATGTCTCGCACGTGCATGCCCGTATTTATGCGTGGGTGCATGCTTTTGATCCAGAGGTTTACCAGGCGTCTCCTGGTGGTTCGGGTCAGATTCTGCAGGGCGTTTTCGGTCTGGCTTACGGCGGTCTTTTTGGCCGCGGTTGGGGTCAGGGCCGCGCGAACCTCGTCCCGTACGCTAATTCGGATATGATCATTTCCTCGTTGGGTGAGGAACTGGGCCTGGTGGGCCTGGGTGCGATCCTGATGATGTTCATGCTTCTGGTTTCGCGCGGTTACCGTGCGGCGTTGGGTACTCGTGATGGTTTCGGCAAGCTGCTGGCTGCCGGCCTGTCTACGGTCATGGTTCTGCAGCTGTTTGTGGTGATTGGCGGCGTAACTCGATTGATTCCGCTGACTGGTCTGACGACTCCTTTCATGTCTGCCGGTGGCTCCTCGTTGGTGGCTAACTGGATTATTGTGGCGCTGTGGTTGTCTATTTCTCATAGTGCCCGCGCACCTCACCTGGTGGCTGGTTATGATGCTCCGCAGGGTATTGACCATGCGGACACTAGCTACGAGCCGGAGGGTGCTACTAGCGTTCTGGCGCGCATTACGGCTAAGGATTCTGGAGGTGAGAAGAATGGATAGGGCTATTCGCCGCATGTGGATGTCTGCCGCGTGCGTGTTTGTCCTGCTGATGGGTACCCTCAGCTATATTCAGTTCTTCGATTCGAAGACGCTGATGAATAATCAGTGGAATTCTCGAGCGCTCTACGACAACTACGGTTCGGCACGTGGTTCGATTGTGGTTGACGGTACGGAGATTGCTTCGTCGGTGAAGTCCGATGATGAGTACAACTACCAGCGTGTGTATAACCACCCGCTCAAGTATGCGGCTCTGACGGGTTATTTCTCCACGATTTATGGCGCGACCGGTTTGGAAGCTGCTATGGATAAGGAACTTGCAGGCACGAGCGATAGCCAGTTCTACGACCGTGTGGCACAGCTGTTCAGTGGTTCTTCCGCGCAGGGCGCTAGCGTGGAGCTGACGATCAATTCGAAGCTTCAGGATATTGCCTACAACGCGCTGCAAGGCCGTAAGGGTGCTGTGGTGGCGTTGAACCCGAAGACCGGTGAGATTCTGGCGATGGCTTCTTCGCCGTCCTATGATCCGAATCTTCTGTCGTCTCATACGAGCTCTTCGGTTTTGGCGAATTACCAGGCGCTGACTTCTGATGAGGACAGCCCCCTGTTTAACCGTGCGATTGCGGGTAACACCTATTCGCCGGGTTCGACCTTCAAGATTATTGATGCGGTGGCGGCGCTGGAGTCCGGCAAGTACAACGCATCTTCGGTCATTCCGAACCCCGCGCAGTTGCCGCTGCCGGGTACGAACATTAGCCTGCCGAACTATACGGGCGGTCAGTGTGGCACCCGTACTCAGGCGACGATTGAGTGGGCTTTGGCTCAGTCCTGCAATACGCCTTTTGCGCAGATTGCGATGGATTTGGGTCAGGAGCGTATCGCGAAGACCGCTGAGAATTTTGGTTACGGCCAGGATTTGAAGATTCCTTTGACGGTTTCTAAGTCGTCTTTCCCGTCGAATCTGACCCAGAGCCAGCTTGCTCAGTCGGCAATTGGCCAGTACGACGTGAAGACCACTCCGCTGCAGGTGGCAATGACTTCTGCGGCGATTGCAAATGGCGGCGTGCAGATGAAGCCGAACCTGATTCGTTCGGTGAAGACCAGCAACCTGAGCACTTTGCAGGAGTTCTCTCCTGAGAAGCTGCGTACGTCCACTAGCCCTGAAATTGCTAACCAGGTGAAGCAGTGGATGGTGAACGCGGTTGATAATGGTATTGCACGTAATGCTGGTGTCTCCGGTGTGAAGGTGGCGGGTAAGACCGGTACCGCGGAGACCACGGCAGGTTTGAATAATTCTTGGTTTACCGGTTTCGCTCCGGCTGATGATCCTCAGATTGCGATTGCTGTGGTTTATGAGGATATTGACGTGGCGACCGGTGCCCAGTTGGCAACCAGTACTAGTAAGCAACTCTTTGAGGCGGTGTTGAACAAGTGAGGCCTGCGGCTGATATCACTTTGGGCGGGCGCTACACCCTAACTGAACGTATCGCGATTGGCGGTATGGGCGAGGTGTGGAAAGCTCGCGACAAGGTGCTTGGGCGCATCGTTGCGGTCAAGATCCTCAAGGAGGAGTACACCGGTGACCCGGGCTTCTTGGAGCGTTTCCGCGCTGAAGCCCGTAATACGGCGCTGTTGAACCACCCCGGCGTAGCGAATGTTTTCGACTACGGCGAGGAGGACAACTCCGCGTACCTGGTCATGGAGCTGGTGCCGGGCAATCCGCTCTCTAGCATCATTGAGCACGAGACTACCCTGCCTCCGGACCGTGTTCTGAACTTCATTGCTCAGACTGCTCGCGCGTTGGCTGCGGCTCATTCGCAGGGTCTGGTGCATCGTGACGTGAAGCCGGGTAACCTTATCATCACCCCGGATGATCGCGTGAAGGTGACTGATTTCGGTATTGCTCGTTTGGCTAATCAGGTGCCGTTGACGGCTACCGGCCAGGTGATGGGTACCGCCCAGTATTTGGCGCCGGAGCAGGCAACCGGTCAGGCGGCTACCGCGTCTTCGGATATGTACTCGTTGGGAATTATTGGTTATGAGTGCCTGGTGGGTCGTCGTCCGTTTACGGGTGAGTCGCAGATTGCGATTGCTTTGGCTCAGGTGAATGATCCGCCGCCGCCTCTTCCGGAGACCATTCCGGCTGCTGCTCGCGCGCTGATTATGTGCTTGTTGGCTAAGGACCCGGCTCAGCGTCCTAAGGATGCGACCGCTCTGGCGTCTGCTGTAGATGCGATTCGTCGCCGCGATCTGAAGGCTGCGGTGAAGGCTGTTCCTTCTTTGGCTCAGTTCTTGGCTGAGGAGAACGCTGACGACGCGACTGTTGCGATGACCGCGATGGATGTCGCGGCGGAGCCGATTAGTGCTTCTGCTACTCCGCGTTTTGGTTCTGGTGGTCGTTTCTCGCCGGAGCCGACGACGGCACCGATTCCTCGCACTAGTGAGCAGACGATGCGTCCTGTGTCGGGCCGTGTGAAGTCTACTCCTGCTCCTGCGGCGAAGCGCGGCCCAAACGTGTGGATGTGGGTTGCTCTGCTTCTGGCTATCGTGCTGATTGCTGGCGGTATTTGGACGGTCCTCTCCTCTAATAATGGTGGCGGTTCGACTGATTCGGTTCCGAGCGCTTCTTCGTCTGCTGTTCCGACGAACACGGGTACCGTTTCTACGGTGGAGCCGACTGAGTCTGCTTCTGCTCGTGCCGCAAAGCAGAAGGTGACCGTCAACGCGATTAACTATGAGGGTCGAGAGCTGCAGGATGCGGTGAACGAGCTGAAGAACCTTGGCTTGTCACCCAAGACTGAGGGCGTTGAGTCGACTCAGCCGGAGAACACGGTGATTTCGGTTTCTCCGACGGGTACTTTGGAGCAGGGTAATAGCGTGACTGTTCGCTATTCGACCGGTCCGAAGTCGGTGACTTTGCCGTCGAACCTTGAGGGTAAGAACGTTGATGAGGCGTCGAAGGCTGTTGCCGCTCTGGGTGTGAATGTTTCTCTGCATTATGAGAATTCGGACACTGCGGCCCCCGGTACGGTGCTTCGTACTACTCCCTCATCTGGCACCAAGGTCACGGTTGGTAGTAATGTAGACATGTATGTGGCCTCTTCCAGTTCGGGTAGGGGATCAAGTGCAAGTACTTCCGCTTCACGGTCTGCGTCGGCTTCTGCTTCCGCATCGGCGCGATAGCCCCTACGTTTTGATTTAGTTTTAGTCTTAGTAATCCAGGAGAACTTATGGACCTGTCGGTTCCCGACACGGTTGATAACCGTTACAAGGTACTCGAGGTAATCGGTACCGGTGCGATGGCAACCGTTTATGCTGCTGAGGATACTCGCCTCGGCCGCAAGGTTGCGCTTAAGATTCTGCGCCCGGAGCAGGCCCAGGACGATACGTTCCGCGCACGCTTTAAGCGTGAGGCGGAGGCTGTGGCGTCTCTGAACAATCCTGCGATTGTTGCTGTCTATGACACCGGTTCGTATAACCCCTCGCAGGATGGTGAGGAGTCTTCTTCGGAAGAGGGCACCGCTATTCCTTATATTGTGATGGAGTACGTGGAGGGTCATACTCTGCGTTCCATTCTGTCTCGTGGCGGCCATCTGCCGGTCCGTGATGCTTTGGGTTATTCCGAGCAGCTGCTGGGTGCTTTGCAGTACAGCCACTCGATGGGCATTATTCACCGCGACATTAAGCCGGCGAATATTATGGTGCTGGAGCGTACTAGCGAGGACATTGCTAAGGGTCAGCCGGGCCAGATTAAGGTCATGGATTTCGGTATTTCCCGTGCCATTGAGGAAGCTGGCGAGGCGCTGACCAAGGCTAACGTGGTGATGGGTAGCGCACGCTACATGTCTCCGGAGCAGGTCAGCGGCAAGGATGTTGATGCCCGTAGTGACCTGTACTCTGCTACGTGCGTGATTTACGAGATGATTGCTGGTCGTTCTCCGTTTGACGCTGAGTCGAATGTTGATCTGGCGGCTAAGCACCTCTCTGACACTCCTGAGCCTCCGAGCAAGTTCACTCCGCTTGAGGTTCCGGCGGGTCTGGATGCTGTGATTCTGAAGGGTCTGGCGAAGAACCCGGATGAGCGTTATCAGAGTGCTGCTGAGTTCGCTCAGGCTTTGGTGTCGGTTGTTCGCCCGGGTGAAGAGACCGTAGTTCAGGATGCAGCGATGACTACTGCGTTTGTACCTTCGGCGACTACCGCTTCCTTGGGTGAGGATTACGCTCCGTACACCACCTCGATTACTGAGGCTTCGGTGGAGGACGGCGGCCTCAACGGCTTCTTCGAGTACGAAGACGATGAGGAACTGTACGACGATGAGGAGTACGCGGAGTACGATGAGTCTTCGCCGCGTAAGCGTGCGTGGGTTCGTTTCCTCGTGGGTACTCTGATTGCGGCTCTGCTGGTTTTCAGTGTCGGCTCGGTTCTGTACTACCAGAACAAGCTCAATGAGGTTCCGCAGGTTCCGGTTCCGGCTGTGGTGAATGTTTCCCGTGATGATGCCGATAACCAGCTGCGTAACCGAGGCTTCGTGGTGGAGTACCGCACGGCTTACTCTGACAACATCAAGAAGGGCGACGTTATCAGCGTTGACCCGGGTGTCGGTTCAAAGGTTAACAAGGGTTCGACTGTGACCGTGACTGTTTCTAGCGGTCCGGAGAAGGTCAAGTTGCCGGATAACCTGCAGGGTCAGAGTGAGGCGTATGTCCGTAACGCTCTGAAGGATCTTGGTCTGGTGGATGGCCGCGTCTCCACTGTGGAGAGCGCTTCTATTCCTGCGGGTATGGTTGTGGAGCTGTCCCCTGAGAAGGGCTCGACCGATGATAAGGGTGCTCAGACCGTTGAGGCTGGTAGCACCGTGAACATCGTCCTGTCCTCCGGTAAGGTGAAGGTCCCCTCGCTGGTGGGTCTGACCAAGGATCAGGCAATTGCTGCTCTGACTGCTCAGGATGTTCTGCTGAACACCAACATTGAGACCGTTCAGACTAATGAGCGTCCTGCGGGCACTGTGCTTTCGCAGAGCTCTGCGGCGGGTACTCTGGTGGCTCAGAACAGCACTGTGACGATTCGTGTGGCTGCTACTCCGACTCAGACGACCGCGCCGACTACTGCGGCTACTCAGCCGGCGGCGTCGACCGGTAACCAGAATTCTGCTGCAACCACTAACCAGCAGCGTTCTACCGCTACCCAGCCGACTACTGCGGCTACTCAGCCTGCGGCAGCGAATAACCAGCAGCGTTCTACCGCTACCGCTACTCCGGCACCGGCTGCGTCCACTGCTGCGGGTACCCGTACGATTCAGGGTACTAACACGAATGCCAATGCGAACAACGCAAATAATGCTAACGCTAATGCCCGCTAAGGGGTTCTAGCGGCTAGTAAAAGGGGCGGCGCTCCACACCAAACGGTGTGGGGCGCCGCCCCTTTCTATGTACCTGGGTTCGGGTTAGGAAGTGTGCGGGTAGAGTTATCGCCTCCAGTTGCCCTGTAGTGTGTCTGCTGCGGGGCTTCTGGAGGCAATATAAGCCGTTGAGGGCGTCTAAAGCTAAAAGATACTAAGCCATGAGGGGCGAGAGGCTCTTAGCGCGCTCTGCGGCTCCCTGCAGGCCGGTTTCTTCGAGCCAGTTGCCGAGCATGAGGTATCCGCTTTCGGTCAGGACCGATTCGGGGTGGAACTGCACGCCGTGCATGGGGGCTTCGCGGTGGCGTAGACCCATAATGATGCCGCTGTCGGTGGTGGAGGTGGTTTCCAGGACCTCGGGCATGGTTTCGGGTACGACTGCCAGCGAGTGGTAGCGGGTCGCGGTGAAGGGGCAGGGTACGTCTTTGAACACGGAGACGTTCTCGTGCACGAGGCGGGAGGTCTTGCCGTGCATGAGTTCGGGGGCGTGAGTGACGGTGCCGCCGAATGCCTCCGCGATGGCCTGGTGGCCGAGGCATACGCCCAGTAGAGGCTTCTTCGCTTCGGCTGCCCAACGGATGGTGTCAATGATGACGCCCGCTTCTGCGGGGGCGCCGGGGCCCGGGGAGACGAGCACGCCGTCGTGTTCTTCGGCAAGCTTGATGACGGTGTCGAGGTCGTATTCGTCGTTACGGATGACGGTGGTTTCAGCGCCGAGCTGCTGGATGTAGCCGACGAGGGTGAAGACGAAGCTGTCGTAGTTGTCAATGACAAGGATGCGGGTCATGGCAGGTCCTTAGCGCTAATGGTTGATGGTGACGTTCAGGTTGAAGGGGCCGTACTCTGCGAAGTGGGGGAAGACGAATTCCATGAGCAGGTAGACTACGGCGAGTATCAGCACAATGGCGATGATGATGCGAACCCACAGGGGGCCGGGGAGGTGACGGAAAATCCATGCGTACATCTGCTTTTCCTCTCTGCTTTAGGACTTTGCGACGGAGGCGGCAATTTCTGCGGGTGCTCCGGCTGCTGCGGGCCGCCACGATTCGAAGCGGGCGTGGACGATGTATCGTTCGGTGTCGCCGTAGCGCGGGTGGCAGGTGGTGAGCGTCAGGAGGCGCTCGGTGGGTGCTACGCCGGGCTGTCCGGGGACGGGTTCGATGACTTCTACCTGGTCGGGTTGCACGATTTCGTGGCTGTAGACGGTGTAGGTGTAGTAGCCGTCTTTGGTTCGCACGTAGATGTGGTCGCCTTCGGTGAGCAGGTCGATGTCGTTGAGGACTTTACCTCGGGTTTGGCGGTGGCCTGCGAGGGAGAAGTTGCCGACCTGTCCGGGCATGGCAGTCCCGTCGTAGTGGCCGAGTCCGAGGGAGTCGAGCACATCGGAGCTGGTGCCCTGGGTGGCGGGGCGCTGGTAGTCGGATCCGAACTTGGGGATGTAGACGACGCCGAAGACTTCACCGTGGCCGGGTTCGCTCAGACCGGCGGGCGGGGTGTTGGGGTCCCAGTCGGGGAGGGGTTCGGCGGGGTTGGAGTCGAATTCCTGGACGAGGGTGCTGACGGCTTGGGATTGGGTGCGGTCGGCGTCGATGTTGGTCCACCAGAGCTGCCATGCGACGAAGAGCAGTAACAGCAGGCCGATGGTGATAAGGAGTTCGCCTGTAATCTGAATAATCCAGTGCAGCACGGTGCGGGGGCGGCGCTCTACGGTGGGTGCCGTTCCTTGACTCATGCGTTCTCCTTTGTCCTTTGGGTTGTGTATGTTCTTGGGCGCCGGGTGGCGTTCCTTATCTTTCAACGCACGGAGAAGGTGAAATCATCCCGTAAGTCTGCAAAGATAGGTGTGAACATATATTTTTAGGTTACCCATACAACAATAAGCGGAGGAAGTATGTCGACCAACTCGGCTAAGGCATCGTCCAAGAAGAAGTCTCAGAAGTCTGCTAAGTCTGAGGTGGAGGATGCGAGCGAGCTGCGTCTGCGTGAGATTGCTCGTGAGATGGAGAGCGGCACACAGCTGAAGGAGCAGACTCCGTTGTGGTACCGCGTGATTATGTTCTCGCTGTTGGCGGTGGGCATTCTGTGGATTATTGTTTTCTACATTACGCAGGGCCTGTTCCCGATTCCTGATTTGGGTATGTGGAATGTGAGTATTGGTGTGGGCGCCATGATGGTGAGCATGCTGATGATGACTCGCTGGCGTTAGAGTTTAGACGTTAAGACTTAGGCGTTAGAGCGTATGGAGAGGCGGCCGTCCCGTGTGGGGCGGCCGCCTCTCCATACGTTTGGGGGTACCGGGGAGGCTAGGGAGCCTCTGCGGTACTTTTTCTGTCCCGAAACGCTGCCCGGAAGATTGCGGTCATGGCGACCATGATAAGCAGTTCGGTGAGGGTTTGGGTGAGTACGGTTGCGCTCATAAGCTTTGCTTCGGGGTTCCCGTTGTGTGCCAGGCGTTGTGCGCAGAGCGCTACGACGGGGTAGATGATGAGGGCGTTGCGGGTGACGGCGCTGAAGGTTACGGAGATACGTTCTGTTCGGCTCATGGCTCTACTCAGGAACCATGCGGCGACTCCTGCAAGGATGGCGTAGGTGAGGTAGAGCCCGGCGAGTCGGGGAATGAGCTGCGTTTCGTTCAGTACTGCCGGGGTGTAGGTGGAGCACATGAGCGCAAGAAGCAGGCACATGAGGGGAATCATTGCGGTATCGCTCATGCTACGTACGCGTTCGTAGGCTTGTCGGCGTTGCGGTGAGCGGGTTGACCAACGCTGCGCGAGGTAGGCGGCTACTAGGGGTACGATGAGCGGTGTGAGGCTAAGGTAGCTTTCAGTGGGGAGGGGGAATATTTCTCCCACTACCCTCGCATCCAATATTCCTATACATGCATATATACTAGTCCAGATGGGAATAAAAATGAGTTGGGCGGCAAGAAGATAGGGTGTTGCCGCCAGCAAACCGCGATATTCCCCTCCGGCAATACGTGTAAAAACCACAACGTAATCCACGCATGGAGCCAGCAAAACAATCACTGCAGCTAGAGCAACGGGGCCACCCTCGGGAATAAAGAGGGAGACCAGGGGCGCAATGAGAATCGAGGTTCCAAAGGTAGCCGCCAGCACGACCGCACAAGCGAGCCTCTTATACTGACCGACGCTCATGCCGGTGAGAGGCATGAGGGCGAAGTTGGTCCACAGTAGCGCGCCAAGCACATAAGGCACGAGCTGTTCAGAAGCGTGACTCCATCCACTCAAACCCGCGCAGGCAACCCCCGCGATCATGGAGCCGAGGTAGAGGGCCACCTGATGGCGTTCCATATAGCTCACGGAGCCATCCTCTTCTAGTAGATCAGGTCGCCTCGTGCCGCTTCGTGGACGCGGCGGGTTACGGTTTCCATGACGGGCGAGTTGATGTTCCAGCGCTGCCAGTAGAGGGGGAATTCTACGGGGGTTGCGGCGAGCTTCACGAGGTGCCCGCTTGCGAGCTCTTCGGCGCATTGCGCTTCGGGAATGAGACCCCAGGCGATACCGGCGCTGACGGCGCGCGCATAGTCCGGGGAGGAGGGAATGTAGATGGTGGGGCTTTGGGTGAAGGTTTCTTCAGCCTCCAGACCTACTTCTTGTTCAATGAGGACTCGCGCTACGTCCTGCACGAAGTCTTTGCGGTCGTATTCGACGACGGGGGCACGGTTGAGCTCTTCGCGGCTTACGCGCTTGGGCCAGCCGGGTAGGTATCGCTGTACGTAGTCGGGGGTTGCGACGCACCAGTAGCGTGCCACTCCGAGGGTTTCAACGGAGCAGCCGGGGATTTTTTCGGGTTTGGAGGTAATAACAGCCATGACTTCTCCGGAGCGGAGCATGGCGGATGAGTGGAATTCTCCTTCTCGTCGCAGGTCGCAGAAGATGCTGTCTTCGCGGCTGAGGGTTCCGACGGCGTCGATGAACCAGGTGGCGAGTGAGTCAGCGTTGACGGCCACGGAGACGCTCTGAAAGCCACCGGCACCCATGAGTTCGCGTTCCATTTCTTGCTGCAGGAATTCGCTCTGACGGGCGATGCGCAGCACGCTTTGTCCAGCATCGGTGGGGGTGACGGGGTTGCTTCGACGTAGCAGGACCTTTCCGGCGATCTGTTCCATGGCTTTGATGCGCTGGGAGATGGCGGAGGGGCTCACTCGCAGAACATCTGCCGCGGCATCGAAAGTGCCGTATTCGATGACGGCGGCAAAGGTGGAGAGCTGGTCGGTACTGAAACGTGTCATAAGAATATCTTACGCAGTGTGAAAATATTTAGATAGATTTAGGGTTTGTTTTCCCGTATTCTCGTCTCTGGCGCTTCACACTCTAGCTATCGGGGCAATAATCCCTGTGTCGCATGCTTTTGCCTGGCAAGCTGGTATTAGAGGAGCCACCACCCGCATATCCGCGAAGCCCGCGCCCCGTTTGACCCGCATAGAAAGTTTCACCATGTCCACCTCCCTGTCCCTGCTGTTTCTGGGTGCTACCACCACGATTTCTCTGGTGGCGGCTATTGGTGCCCAGGGAACTTTTGTGCTGCGTCAGGGTATTTTGGGTCGGCATATTACCCCAATCATTATTTTCTGCATTCTGTCGGATGCTCTGATGATTGGCTTGGGCGTGGTGGGCCTGGGCGCTCTGTTGGATGCGGCACCGTGGTTCATTGAGGTGTTCCGTTATGTGGGTGCGGCGTTTTTGGCGTGGTTTGGTTTTGAGGCTGGGCGGCGTGTGTTTACCCCGCATTCCATCGTGGTGGATGATGCGGAGGGCGATTCTCAGTCGTTGAAGGCGGCTCTGCTGACCACGGCGGCGGTGACGTATTTGAATCCGCTGGCGTGGTTGGATACGACTATTCTTTTGGGTTCGCTGGCGAACGCCCAGGGCGATCCTGGCCGTTGGTGGTACTACCTGGG
>FLSH01003473.1_pt1 | contig 31490 bp, 28 predicted proteins | sample 1550441 | NCBI WGS metagenome assembly FLSH01 (sample SAMEA4031756, study PRJEB14383) | metagenome | biome: human; feature: oral; material: saliva | place: Philippines | collected 2014 | reverse complement strand
CTATGATCACCGAGGACAAAGTTACTGAAATATTTTGTATGGCAGATGATTTCTGCAAGTTTTTTGATGCAATGGTGGCAAAATATACGCTAAAGCCTACTGGAAAAAGAAAGTATCATCGAGATTCCACGATGTCAAAGGCAGAAGTCATGCTAATAATGATTCTTTTTCACGACTCTGGTTATCACTGCTTTAAACATTTCTATCTTGAAAAAAGATGCTGTGTATCAATGTACAAAGGACTATTGACACACAGCTTGCTCTGTTTTAAATTCGTCGAACTCACGTTAAATAACATCAACTGCGACATCAATGTTTTTTAGTCTTTACCGACATTACTTTTCTTTTATTGTCTGTAAATTCTTATTTAGAAACAATGTTGCCTTTATGCTTTCGTGTGAAGCATAATAAAACACAAAATAAGTTTCTAATAAATACAATTTAGGTTTAAAAGTTTTCGAGTTCCTTTGTGAGAATACTTTCTAATTGTTCGGCTGATAAACGCACTTGGAACTCGCCATGAATAGCAATCGAAATTTTGCCAGTTTCTTCTGAAACTATTATAGCAAGTGCATCAGATGCCTGCGAAATTCCTAATGCGGCACGATGGCGTAGTCCAAATTCCTTTGGAATATCTTGATTGTGGCTAACTGGAAGAATACAACCAGCAGCTTTAATACGTTTTTTTGATATAACCATTGCACCATCGTGGAGCGGAGAGTTCTTAAAAAAAATATTTTCAATAAGTCGTTGGTCAATGCGAGCATCAATATAGGCGCCCGTATCAACAATATCCTGAAGCATTACACTACGTTCTATAACAATAAGTGCCCCAACTTTTCCCTTGCCCATATTCATACAAGCCATAACAATAGGGAGAATAGTTTCGCGGTCTACGCCTTTTTTGTTCTTATCGTTCCGAAATAGTTTTAGAATGTTTCTTGCTTTTTGGTGTGCACCAAGATTATAGAGGAAATAGCGTATTTCTTCCTGAAAAAGCACAATGAGACCAATTACGCCTACAGACACTAATTTATCCATAATGCTTCCTAAAAGTCTCATTTCTAAAACCTGACTAACAATAAGCCACACAACAATAAATGTCATGATACCTGCAAACACGTTAAGCGAACGTGATTCTTTCATAATACGATATATGTAGTAGAGCATAAGTGCCACTAACACAATATCGATGATATCTTTTATGCCAAATTCGAAAAACATATTCTTCTCTTTTAGTTGTTGTTTCTATATTGCCATTAGCAATACTGGCTTTGTTTCTCTCTCCAAACGTTCTATGTTTGTGTCTTTAGCAGGTATGTTGTTGCTATTGCACATTCAAAAACATTTGCATTGTTATTTTGCTTGCCGTAAACGGTTGTAAATTTGCACCGTTTCTACAGCTTCTTTCACATCGTGTACACGCAAAATGCTTGCTCCTTTCATTAGTGCAATCATATTTAGTGCAGTTGTTCCATTCAAACTTTCTTGTGCTGTAATACCCAAAAGTTGGTGAATCATACGTTTACGACTAATTCCTACTAATATTGGAAGTTCTAAAACGTGTAGTTGTTCCATTATATTCATTAGCGCATAATTGCCGTCTATAGGGTCTTTTCCAAATCCAAATCCTGGATCTATAATAATATCTTTCTGTCCCAAAGCACGTAATTCTTGTATTTCGCGTGCAATATTTATAAGCATATCGTGTATGTTTGGAGCTTTCGACATTAATATATAAGGTGTTCCCAGTTCGGCTACAGTACGAAACATTTCTGCATCGCTACCTTCTTCCACATCGTTAATAATATCTACACCAAATTCGTTAACCATTTCTCGTGCTATTGAGGCACGAAAAGTGTCGAGCGATATAATTGCTTTTGGTTGTGTTTTACGAATTATAGGAAGTGCCATAGCAAGTCGGCGTCTTTCTTCTGCTTCGTCTACAAATTTGCTTCCAGGACGTGTAGAACATGCACCAACATCTATAATTTTAGCTCCTTCTGCTATAATTTGGTTGGTACGATTGTATATTTCAGCCTCAGTTTGCATACGACTATCGGCATAAAACGAGTCTGGTGTAACGTTTAATATTCCCATTACACACGGTTTAGACAAATCTAAAAGTTGTCCTTTTACGTTTATTGTATATTCCACAGGACTAAATTGTTGTGCAAAATTTTCTTTTTCCATACAGGCAAAGTTACTAAAAGCACTTTAAACAGCAAAGTAAGCAATGCTAAAATTATGCATTTTGTTTTACGCCCATACGTGCTTCAACTACATTTACCACATAATCGCCAAGTTTTTCGCATTCTTGAATAATGTCCATATACATTGTTCCAATGGCGTAAGTATATTTATGTTCGTTTACGTCCTGAATGTTTTGTGTGCTAAGTTGGTTACGATAGTTGTTCATTTCGTTTTCTATATTAAACGAACGGTTTATATCGTTTTGGTGTTTATGTCCTATTAGCAAACTGTTCATTTGTGTTAAAGCATCGTCGGTAAGTTCAAACATTTGTTCAATGTGGTTGTATTGCTTTTCAGTAAAATCTTCTTTTGCCGATATTTTTCTATTTATGGTACGAGCTATGTTATAGCAAGAGTCGCCAATACTTTCTAGTTCAGATATCTCTCTAAGCATTGATCTTACCTTTTCTTTTGTTTCATCGCTAAGGTGAGCATTACTAACTTGGTCTAAATATTTAGCTATTTCTATCTCCATATTATCCGAAATGCCTTCATATTTCTCTATTCGCGAATACAGTTTCACAAATTTAGAGTCGTCGGTTGTATGTAATAGTTCTCTCACCATATCGAACATTCGTTGTAAACGTTCGGCAAACGATTGTATTTCTTTACTTGCTTCGAGCACCGAAAGTTCTGGAGTCTTCATAATTCCAGCTTGTATGAAACGCAAACGGAAGTCTTCTTCTGTCTCGCTCTTGCGTGGTTTTATAATCAAGCAAACTAACTTTTCGAGCTGTGGAATAAACCAAATTAGCAAAAATGTATTTGCAACATTAAATGTTGTGTGGAATGCTGCTAAAACAACAGGTAGTTTTACTTTTATATTAGCATTGACAGCACCAATTGCAGGATTATAATCAACAAAACCACATACCATATTTACGAAAGGATAGAATATAGCGAGCACCCAAACTACACCAATTACGTTAAACATTAAGTGGGCTAATGCTGCTCTTCGTGCTTGTGTGTTTGCTGCTAATGCTGCTAAATTGGCTGTAATTGTGGTACCAATGTTTTCGCCCATAACCAATGCAATACCAAGATAAATAGGTAAAACACCTGTAGAACAAAGCAAAATGGTGATTGCCATAACTGCAGCAGACGATTGAACGATGCAAGTTATGAGGGAACCAATGGCAAGAAATATCAGAATAGTGAAATAACTGTTTATATCGAACGATTTAAAAAACTCTATAACTGCAGGTGTTGTGTCTAAATGTAGTGCTTTTCCAGCATCGCTTAACAGCACCAAACTGAAGAACATAAACGAAAGACCAAACAAGAAGTCGCCTATGTAGCGCATTCTTCGTGTGTAAATAAGCACAATTCCCACAAGAAAAGCTGGAAAAACAAAACTTGTTAGGTCTACAGAATATCCTAACGACATAATCCAAGCCGTAAGTGTTGTTCCAATATTAGCACCCATTATCACAGAAATAGCTTGAGCAAGGGTTAATAGCCCTGCATTTACGAAAGAAACAGTCATTACCGTTGTTGCCGAAGACGATTGTACAGCACAAGTTATGAATGTTCCTGTAAGCATACCAGTAAAACGATTGGTAGTCATTGCACCTAAAATGTGGCGTAATTGCGAACCTGCCATTTTTTGTAATGCTTCACTCATTACTTTCATTCCATAGATAAGCAATGCCAACGAACCAATAATCTTAAAAAGAATGGCAAAATAAATACCTGTTGTCATAATAATCTTTTTTTTCTAATGCTATTTTTTGCTCTTTAATGAGAACTTGCTAACTTTATACCCTGATTAAAATCGTTAAACGTTCATACAAGATGAAACAAGTAATACAAATCCGTTGCAAAAATAATAAAAAAACTTTAGAAGTCCCAATTGGCAGTACACTTTATGATGTTTATACTGCATTTAATCTTAATATGAACTTTGGACCAATAAGTGCAAAGGTAAATAACAAGGTGGAAGGATTAGATTTTCGTGTATTTCATAATAAAGATGTAGAGTTTCTCGACCTTTATTCTGCTTCGGGAATGCGCACTTATATTCGTTCTTTGTTTATGGTTTTGTGTAAAGCCGTACACGATATATATCCAAAAAGCAAAGTTGTAATAGATATTCCGGTGGCAAATGGCTATTATTGCAACATTAACATTCATCGCGAAGTTACAAATAGCGATATTGAAAATATACGCCAACAAATGCAAACCATTATAAATCAAGCTTTACCTATACAGCGTTATGAGGCTACAACCGAAGAAGCTATTAATATGTTTCGAAAGTTGGGCGACGAAGCTAAGGTAAAACTCCTTGAAAGTACTGGCTCGCTTTATACCACTTATTATAAATTAACCGACTATGTTGATTATTATTATGGTGCAATGCTCACAAATACATCGCAAATTAAGCTTTTTGGAGTAGAAAAATTCTTCGATGGATTATTACTTCGCGTGCCATCGTCTGAAAATCCTGCAAAGTTAGATAATTTAATAAACCAAGACAAAATGTTTGAGGTTTTTAGAATGCATCATCGGTGGCAAGAAATTTTAGGCGTACGAACTGTTGGCGATTTTAACGAAGCCGTGAAACAAGGTTTTTCTAACGACCTTATAAATGTTAGCGAAGCATTGCAAGAAAAAAGAATCTCGCAAATTGCAGAAACCATAGCAAACAAAAAAGATGTGAAGGTTGTGCTAATTGCCGGACCTTCTTCGAGTGGAAAAACTACGTTTTGTAAGCGTCTTTCTGTGCAGTTATTAACTTGTGGAATAAAACCAGTACAAATTTCTTTAGACGATTATTTTGTAAATCGGGTGGATACACCTAAAGACGAGTCGGGCGATTACGATTACGAAAGCTTATATGCACTAAATATTCCGCTTCTTAACGAACAGTTTTTGGCATTATTCCGTGGCGACGAGGTGCAATTGCCCTCTTATAACTTTCAAACAGGGAAAAGCGAAATGAAAGGTAAAAAACTCCAGCTAAATTCAGATAATGTTTTAATAGTAGAAGGTATACACGCTTTAAATCCGATGCTGACAAACGATATTGCCGACAATAAAAAATTCCGTATTTATGCTTCTGCTTTAACAACAATATTATTAGACGACCACAATTATATTCCTACAACCGACAACCGACTTATTAGACGTATTGTTCGCGACCATAAATATCGTGGCTGTTCTGCACAAGAAACCATACGACGTTGGCCAAGTGTTCGCACAGGAGAAAAGAAATGGATATTTCCTTATCAGGAAAATGCCGATATTATGTTTAATACCGCAATGCTTTACGAGGTTGCAGTTTTAAAAGCACAAGCAGAAGCTGTGTTAGAACAAGTGCCAGAAAACTGTAACGAATATGCAGAAGCATATAGATTGCGTAAGTTTTTAGGCTATTTTTCTTCGTTACCTTTCCGAAGTTTACCACCAACATCGTTGCTTAGAGAGTTTTTAGGTGGCTCTTCGTTTAAATATTAATGCCAGAAACAAGGCAAAGCGCAACGAAAAAAACAAATATGCACTACATCTAAAATATACATTTAGCAATTGTTGTGTAAGCGGTTATAGAAAAATTCTCTATAATCGCTTTTTCTTTTTATTTATAAATATTGCCTTTCTGTACACACCAAAAAAATATAATTAAAATGCAAATGATTTTTAATTACAAAATAAAAAAATGTAATTATAAATTTTAAAATTCTTATTATATTTTTTCGGCAACTATATTTTGTCTTTTCTGTAAACACTATTCATTAAAATAATATACGCTTTATATAATATCAATTCAAAATATATTTTAAAAAAATCCTCTCTAACAATAAAGTGGGCAAAAAAGACTTTTTGAACACTAATAGTAAGAAATAGTAGAAAAGAACTTCTTTTTTGCAAAAGAAATATTATGTTTTAAAATAATATTGCTATATTTGCAGCCAGAATCTACAATCTGTAATACAGCGGATACAGTAAGAACAAGAAATCTATAACTGACACTGAACTATGGCTTAGGTGTTTTGCGCCTCTTTTATTTAAAAGAATAAAACAATAGAATAAAAAAGTTGCCATATTATAAATAGAACGAAGGGCAATAAAGCAAAAAATACCAATGCAATAACATTAATCTATATAGGTGCATAACAACAATAGCTGGCAAAAACTTATACAACAAAATAATAGTTCGAATGTCAAAATCTCGACAATATAGTCGTAAGTAAATGTAAATGCAAAGAGAATAAACAAAAAAATAGGAAATTATATTAAAAACGAATTAGTATGAAGAAAATTTGTCTTTTACAATTGCTCCTTATGGCAGCAATAACTGTCTGTGCACAGCCAACAAAAATACTGGTTTGGCTTACTAACGGACAAAAAGTATCGTACAATCTTTCCGAACGTCCTACAATGACTGTAGAAAACGACAATGTACGTCTTAAATCTAAAACAGTAGATTTACTATATGCTGTTACAGATATTCAACGAGTTACTTTCGACGACCAGACTGATGGTATAGAATCGGCAACAACAACCAATAAAAGTGGAAATGCTACACTTACACAAGAGTCAATGACATTTACAGAATTTAAATCTGGCGAAGCTGTTCGCATATATAATAATGCCGGACAACTTGCCCAAAGCTATAAAATTGGTGCAGATGGTAGCTTAACCGTTTTGCTTAGCAATTTCCAACCAGGTATATATATCGTTAAAACACAATACAAATCATTTAAGTTTATAAAAAAATGAAAAAATCTTTCATATCTACAGCCCTCACCTTTGCATTTCTTTTATGTGCCGTTGCAGCATCTGCACAAGGTGTTTACATTTACAAAAATGGAAAAAAACAAGTATTTAAGTCTGAAGAAGTAGACAGTTTAGTTTTCTTTGATACCGACAATAGTACAACACCAAGTGTTACAGAAGAAAATTTTGAACTTCCTGCAGCCGATTTCACAAAAACTCTTACAGAACTTAAAGCAACCGAAGAGGCAAAAGGCTTTACAGCTACACAACCTAATAGCGGAAAACTTATATTAGAAAAAACAGTTAATGGAAAAACTGTACACTGGGAATATAATGGCAACGGACAAGGTGTATATATGTATGCAAAAAGCACACTTGAAACCAACAAAATAGATGCGTTTAAAGCCTTTTTACGTAAGCAAGGTTACGAACTTGAAACAAAAGCTTCGCTAAACAACGATGTAAAAGTATATGTAAACAAAACTGCAAAAACAGTGGTGTTTATTAATAATACAGCAAACGGAACAGAATATTTCTTCGGACCACATGATGATAGTTTTACATCGTGGACAAGAATTTCGTTTTTAACCGATGAAACTACCGGAGCATGGACACCATTCTATGGAAAAGGTGCCACTGTAGAACTAATGCAGCTATTTGAAAAACGTATGAACCATACACTAAATACCGAAAAATCTAAACCAGAAAACGGTGTTTATGTTTATAACACGGGCGAAACACGTTGGAAGAGCGTAAAATATTGGTTCGATGTTTACACAAAAAATAGCTTGGAAGAAGCTTCGTTATTTGTAGATGCTCAAAATGTACCTACACCTAAAGAAATAACAAACTATCTAAAGGAAACAAATTATATCTATACGGGTATGTACGATTCTGAAGGCGATGTTATTTACTATAACTACGACCAAAAATCGGTTTGTTACGTAAAAATGCAAGATAAAACACAGGGAAAAACAGAATATCTACCACAAATGCACTATGCTTATTCTGATTTAACAGGACAAGTTCCACCACTTATTGTTAATTTCCCAATGCCTTTAACAGAGTTTGGCAAAAAAACATTAGACGAGGTAGTTGCCGAATATCGTAAATTGCCTTATTATAAGAGCGAAGAAAAAATAGATTTAGGTATTGTTATAAACACCGATTCAGAAGATTTCCCAAAAATTCTTCTAATGGACGACGGCGGTAAATATGCAGCTGCTTTGGTTATTACCTTTAATAACCTAACTGCTCGTTCACCTTATATTGTAGATTTACTTCAAAAAAATGGTTATGTAAATAAAGAAGGCGTAAGTGCATTGCCAACCTTTATAAATAGCCAGAATAATGTGATGGTTCAATTCGATTTAACTGATATTCTTCAAATGGGTTGGTTCTCTATTTCGTTCCAACCAACCGAATTTTAAAGAATAAGCCAAAAACCAAATATGCTATTCTTTTTCGGTTGAAATAGCAAATAGCACAACCATAATAAAAATGCTCCTGCCATTACGAATAAAATTCGTAGATAGCAGGAGCATTTTTCGTTCTTATTTCTTTAAAATAGTGTTCGTTATACCACATTTTTAATAAAAAGTGCTACCTTTGCACCCGGAAACTTGTAAATAGTATAAAAAAAGGATATAACTAATAGAGAAATAGAAATAGTGATATGGCTATTTTCTTACTCAGGATTAACAAAAAACAAGCAATGAATAAAACGAAAACAACTCAATGGTTACTGTCTTTTGTGCTTTTATTGACAGCAACTCTCTTTACAGCATGTTCAAATTCGGATAGCAATTCGGCAATCGACGAAGAAAACCAGCCAGCTGGTCCACAAGGAAGTTTAGTTTCTTTTGGTATTACAACAAATAAATATTCAGAAGTTTCGCGAGCTGCCCAAGAAAACGAAGGACGTGTAGTGTCGTCTTCAACAGAAAATCTTGGAAATGGCTTAGAAGCTCTTGTAGAAGTTGTAGAAACTCCCACAAAAACAGCAAATACTCGTGCAGTGGGGCAAGCTCCTGCAGGAGATTATACAATACTTGCATATCAAGGCACAGAATTGAAACAAAAATGGGAGATAAACTATAAATCAAACGGCACCTACACAATGAAAGATGGCTCTAATCCAGAGAAATATCTTGCACCAGGTAGTTATCAATTCTATGTTTTTAACGATAAAATATCGTTCGAGAATGGGAAGATTGTAACTAAAATGGGAAGTAATGAAACGGAAGCATATTATGAAAAGAAAGATGTTACAATTGCTAATGTCTTGAAATCTAAAGTAAAGTTCACATTAAAACCTACTCTTTCTCAGGTATATTTTAAGGTGAAAGCCTTTAGTAATGCAGCTTTCAATGGTCCAATGACAGGAAAATTTAGTTATGCAGCAAATACAATTCCTGAAAGTTTAACACTTGATCCTGCAACGGGCACAACCACAACTACCCAAAATACCACTGCAGGTAATATTGCTGTTGGTAGTTTTACAGCTAATCAAAGCAATGCAACTGAGTCGTCTTTTATTGTAACAACCGCACCTCGTTATTTTGTTCCAGGTACAGATATAACAAAATTGCTATTTACTTTCAATACTTCTGCTGAAGGTACTACTGGAAAAATATACGATAAAGAAGTTTCAGGCAAACAATTACGAATAACAGAAGCTATTGCTGGTAATTTGGAAGCTGGTAAAAGTTATACAGTATCAGTAACTGTGTATTACAAAGCCGACTATTTGTTTACCGATGGAACAGTAGGAACATTACTTGCCAACAAAAATAAAACACCAATTGCATTAGTTGTCAATAAAGATAAGAGAATGGCAATTGCACTTAAAAATGTTGGTGATAAACAATGGACAACTGTAGGACGTAGGCAGAATAGTAGGATAACATATAGTTATAATCAGGCAGGTTTAACCAATGCAAAAAATAATTGTAATGGGTATGACGAAACATGGCAAGCTTCTTTTACTATGAATCCAAGTAATGTTGCAAAGGCTACTAGTAGTAATTTCCCAGCCTTTCAAGCTGTAGCACAATATAAGAATCCTGTTAATGGTAATAATTGGTATATGCCTGGAGTAGGAGATTGGGACTTAGCTTTACAGTATTTTGGTGTTGCCAATTCGACAAATGGATACAGCATGGGAAATCCTGCTTCACATTCATGGGGAGGAAGTTTAGGTTATCAGTTGGCAGAAATTCTGTTTTATCAGGTAAATGGAGATGCTTTTGATACATGGTATTGGACTGCAAATGCATGGGCTCCAGGAAATTCTACAGCTATATCAATAACATTAAATAAGGATAATATTCATTTTGGTGGGGCAACCAAAACAGATCCAGCAAAAAGTCGCCCATTTATTAAGTACTAAATAAATTTCCCGATACAAAAAAATAGGACACAAAATGGTGTCCTATTTTTTTTGTATATATATCCTTTTGCTTAAAGCTATTATAATTATTTTTTTAAAAGGTAGTTTGCGGGATTGTTATGAATATTATAAAAGAAGTGGAGCATTGATTTTTTAGATATCAATGCTCCACTTCTTATTATTTCTTGTATAAAAAACAAATTTACCACTCTTCCGAGCCACCATTATGCTCACCACCAGGAGTATAACTATTATCTGTTTGGATAGAACTACTTGGATTTGGTTGAACACTACTGCAAATCATTTCTTGATTTTCCATATAAAGCAGCGTTGTTTGTGGCTGAGAATATACTTTTTTATTATCCTTCATATCATTTATTTCTTCTGTACGTATTATTTTCGGTTGGTTATCTCTGAATTAAATCGGTTGCAAAGGTAATAAAAATGATGGATAAATTGTACAAAATACGAACTTTATTTATATAAATGGGGCTTTTCTTGGTGTAAAACAAGTTTTTGCTATTTCAATTTTGCTAATATTTATATATTGGTTTAAAAGAAAAGCAAGTTGCAAGTGTATTCCACCAATATAATAATGAGAAAAAAAATTTTTCTTATTATGTTTCCAGAGTTTTTTTATTATTATTTCTGTTTTTCTCGTTTTGTTTTTCTTCCCTATCATAATAGCCTAATTTTTGTACACAATGTTGAAACATACTTATTGTAAACGCTTTGCGTTCTTTTTATGCTGAATGGTATAAACTATAATATGGTTTATGAAAATTTGTATAGTGATGTTAATTTGCTACAAAATATTTAAAATAAATTAAGTTTTTTCCGAATTTACTTGTACCTTTACAAAGATTTCATAGAACCTCTAATACGAAGAGTGTTATAGGCACTTTATTCTGGCGAATGAGATTATAGGCGAAATCTATACGAAAGTGAACCTAACAGATTGAAGAAATTTTAAATTATATAATTTTAAACATTAGCTTAAACATCATTCATTATGAAAAGAAACACTTTTTTAGCTGTACTAACAGTCATAATGACAATGAGTTTCTCGCAAACCTACGCGCAGACACAACTTGTGGTTACACCACATTCAGGAGATGTCGGCAAGTATACTATTACAGACATTCAGAAGATAACCTTCGATGCCAATGGTATGCATATCATAGGTAGCAAGTTCTCGGTAGAACCTGTGTGGAAACTATCGGTCATTAAGGGAATTAAATTTGTATCAACTCCCAGTGGAATTGGTAAAGTGGGCAACACCGAAGCAGAAAAAATAAAAATGTCGCAACGAGGCGATATGATTTATTTTAATGGATTAGGTGCCGAAAAGGCAGAAGTTGCAATTTTCGACCTGAACGGACAAACTTTGTTGCGTGCAAAAGTGTCTGACGGCGAAGGAATTGAAGTTTCTAACCTACACAATGGCGTATTTATTATTAAACTTAAAAACACAACCTTTAAATTTGTAAAACAATGAAAAAGAAAATATTACTTTGCCTAATGGCAATTTTTAGTCTTGCAACATTTGCACAGACCGAACCTAACCGTTTAGTTGTATTAGAAAAGAACAATTTGCACAAAGCATTTATAGTAGACCGTGTAGACAGCATTTTCTTTGCAAATGTAGAAGGAAGAGTTGCTGCAGATGTAACCTATAAAGATTATAAAAGTGGTGCTTCTGGCGATACACTTTGGGTAGCAGTTCAGAAAACTCCAGAGTGTGTTGGCTATAAAATTACTTGTATTCCAAAATCGTTGTCAAGCAGAATAACCAGCGACGACGTTGCAGCTTCTTATTTTGAAAGAATAAATGCAACAATGATGCAAGACGATTTTACAAATGCACAAATGACAGGTTTTGACGAACCATTTAAAGACAACACACCTTATACGGTTCTTACACTTGGTTACGATAAATATGGTGTAGCTTGTAGTATGTCGAAAGCAGAATTTACAACACCAAAGAAACCACTTGTTGGAAATCCACAGATAAAAGGCGAAATAGTAAGCACAACAGCAACAACAATTAAAGCCAAATTTACACCAAATGCCGATGTTGCAGGCTATGCAGTTTGTATTTTCCCTGAAGGAAAAGCACAAGAACAATTCGAACAATTTGGTCCGATGATGGGATTAAGCAACATGGGCGATATGATAAAACGCTGGGGAGTGCCAAGAACTGGCGAAGGAGAACACGAATGGACAGGAATGGAGCCAAATACTAAATACGAAATATATATACAAGCGTGGGATAAAGCAGAAACTTATGCAGATATGGTTATAGTTCCAGTAACAACAAAGAAACTTGGCGGAACTGGTATAGCAAAAGTAGATATTGAAATAAAAGAATTTGCAAAAAGTGGCGATGCTTTCTATCAACGTGTAATTTATACTCCAAATGCAGAATGCTCTGTTCATAGAGATATTATTATAGAAAAAACAGCTTACGATAAAGCTGATATGGGAGAAACGGGTGTAATTAATTTATTGAAAACAGACCGTGCACAAGATCCATATTGGAATCAGTATGGTGTAGATAATGCTACATGGAGTGCAGACCCAAATACAACATATTATGCTTGTTCGTTGGCTAAAAATATAAACGAAGAATGGGGACCACTTGTAAAAGTTGAGTTCACTACAGGTAATGGCGAATCAGAAAGTAAGGTAACTGTACCTATGCGTTTAGAAAATAGCACATCGCATGGTGTAACAACAATGCCAATAATAACAGGCAAAAAGGCACAAGCTAAATTCCAAATGATTCAGAACTAACGATAGTTTAATAAATATATAAAGTATATGGTGTGGTTTACTTCTATTTTTAAGCAAACAAATACCATATACTTTATTTGCTTTTTATAGATTATCTTTAACCAGAAACATTTTAGTAAACAACTTTAAAACCAATATTATTTATGCGGAAAATTTATATTTTTCTTTTTTCGGTTTTTCTTTGCGCAGCAACAGCAATAGCACAAGAAACACCAACAATAATAACACAACCTGCAGAGGGAGAAACCATAAACCTATATCGTACAACCACCGGATTTGAATCGGTATATTACTATGGAGTGCCACATAAAAGTACAGGAGATTGGCAAAGAATAGTTTTTGGAAACGATGGAGCAGTGTATCTTGAAAATCCACTTAACTCGCTTTATACAAAAACATGGATAAAAGGTAAGAAAACCGAAGGAGACACTATTGCATTTCAGCTTCCACAAGCCATATATTCGGAAGAAGACTTCTCTACGGGCGAACAAAAATATGGTTTTCTCTACCGAATACACCAAGGAACAAGAAATGGTAAAGAAACATTTGTGCCAAACGAAGAGAAAGAAAAACAAGTGCTAAAATATGTATGGCACAACAATACACTTGAAATGGTGCTCGACCCGGAAGAAATGATAGGAATGTGCCGTCCAAATGGTGCATGGACAAGTTATGCCGAAAAAACTTATAGAGCAATACGCAAAGACGATAATAAGTTGGCACCTCCCGCATCGGCAAAAACCTACGAAGGATTAATGCTTTATATGGATATGGACGGAAAATCTCAGTTATATCCAGTAAAATATGCCTTCGATGGTAACGATGCTTATTTAGGCGATTTATCGGCAAACGTAAAAGGTTATTGGATAAAAGGTACAAAAGACGGAACAACTGTAACATTTCCACGTACATCGTATCTCGGAATAGACCGTACAACAGCTTGCTATGTATATGCTTCATCGGGCGTTATGGGAAAAGGTAAAAGCGAAATGGGAGACGAATTCGACAAGGCATGCATTGGTAGCGAACCATTAGTGTTTACTTACGATGCAACAAAGAATGAACTCAGCACAAAAGGACTATTAATGATACACAAAAGTGAGGACGACGACCGAAGTACTTTTATATTCGACTCTTATCGTTACCCGCTAATTAGCCAATGGAATAAGAAAGCTGCAGCGCCAATGCCACCAAAACTCACAGCTTATCAGGCATACGACCCACAACCATGGGGAGGTCCTGGCGGATTGCAATTTACATTGAGCTACTATTCAGCTGATTTCAATTATCTCGACCCTACACATCTTTATTATAATCTATATATAGATGGCGAACGTGTAACATTTAAGCCCGATACTTACAAGAACCTGAAAGCTGAAATAACCGATGTGCCGTATGCTTTCTCGGACCAATACCAATTTTATAAGTACGACGATAATGCACGAGCAATATACTTCTACAAAGAAGCAAAAGTAAAAGTAGGTATGGAAGCCTTATATATTGACGGCGACACACGTTTAAGTTCTGGAATTACAGAATATCAGATAACAACCGACGGTATAAATGCTGCAACCGTAAAGCAAATAGACCATATTAAATATTACGATCTTTCTGGTCGTAGAGTAGAAAATCCACAAAATGGAGTCTACATTCAAACCACCACTTATATAGACGGTTCGCAAACGTCGGAAAAGATAGTGAAATAAAGCCACAATACTTTTAACTTAAAAGTAAGACTACAAATCGACAAGCCTGTTTTGAAGATGAATAAATAGTATTCGTCTTCAGAATAGGCTTTATGTTTCACATATCACCATCTATAAAATCAAATTGATATTATAGTTCCTATCTTTTCTAAAGTTCGTATAATTTCTAAATCTATGTGGTTTCTATTCCCTATAACTCATAGTTTCCATAATAAAAAAATAACAATTGCCAATGACAAAGATAAAAACATTAACCATACAGTTTAATACTCCATTGCAAAGGAGAGAACTTCCACTTTTTCGTGGAGCAATTATAGCATCAATCTCTACAGGCAATATTCTTTTTCATAATCACAACGAAGGTTCAACCCTCCGTTACGCCTATCCCTTAATACAATATAAACGAATAGGCGGAAAAGCCTCCATCGTTTGCATAGAAGAAGGCGTAGAAGCAATAGGAGAGTTATTAGCTAATCAAGATTTATGCGTAAATATTGGAAAAAGAAAGATAGAACTTCGGATAAAACATGTTGAAGCAGAAGAAGTTGAGATAGAAAATAGCGAAACTCGCATCGACTATCATTTAAGAGACTGGTTGGCATTGAATGAAATAAACTATGCTTTATTTTTCGAAACAGACGATTTAATAACACGTATAAAGATGTTGGAACGTATTCTCGTAGGAAATATATTGTCTTTCTTAAAAGGCATAGGTGTTCGTATCGATTATACTCTGAAACCTATGATAAAAGAATATAAAATTAATAACATTATAAATTTTAAACATATAAAATTAACCAGTATGGACATCGATTTTTCTATTAATATTATGTTACCAAATCAAATAGGAATAGGAAAACACTCCAGTATAGGAGCAGGAATATTAACAAGAAAAAATAAATAATCAAGAAAAATATGGAAAAATATTTATACGGGGCAGCCGTACAAGGTATTCAAAACTTTATTTTTCAGACGAATGAACTGAAAGATATTGTTGGAGCAAGCGAATTAGTAGAAGATATTTGTACAAATCTATTTCAAGAAGCTGTAGGAAAAAAGAAATGGAATGAAAAAAGTAGACTGATAACTGCAGCAGGAAATGTGAAATATCTTTTTGATACGAAAGAAGAATGTATAGATGTGGTACGTAATTTTCCCAGAATTGCAATGACAAACGCCCCAGGCATAACAATAAGCCAGGCAGTAGTAGCGATAAAAGATGATGATAAAAGGGATTTAGTAGATGCTATAAATGAATTGGAAGCTAAATTGCGTGTCCAACGAAATAAACCTAATAAGAGTTTGCTAATAGGGAGACTTGGTTTGAAACGTTCTCCAAAAACAGGATTTCCAATAACACACAAAAAAGGCGAAGAACAGTTAGATGAATCTACTTTTGCTAAGCGAGAAAGTAATAATACAATACAATTATGCAAAAAAAGTTTTGGGAAATCTGCCCCATCAAACCTAATAAGTCTTATTCCTTTTGATGTCTCGAACATGACAGATAAGAATGAATGGATTGCAATTATCCATGCAGATGGAAACGGATTAGGGCAAGTGGTACAAAAAATTGCCAAAAAGGTGGACGATTTTAAGGAATTCTCTCACAAATTAGATAAAGCAACCATAAATTCTGCCAATAGCGCTTTCAAAAAAGTAAGTCCAAAAGATGGTTGGAAAGGTATAATTCCTATTCGACCAATAGTATTGGGCGGAGATGATATGACAGTTATTATTCGTGGCGATTTAGCTTTTCAATATGTTACCGAATTTATGGCACAATTTGAAAAAGAAACTATGAACGATGAATTTAAAAATATTTTGCAGCAAGCAGAATTAGATAAACTTACTGTTTGTGCTGGTGTTGCTTTTATAAAATCGTCTTATCCTTTTTATTATGGTTACGAATTGGCAGAACAATTATGCAAGAAAGCAAAGGATGTAGCAAAGAAACAAAATGAAAAACTTGCGCCATCGTGCCTTATGTTTCATAAAGTGCAAGACTCTTTTATTATGCGATACGATGAAATTGTGAAAAGAGAATTGCAAATTGTCTACGAAAAAGATAAAAACAACGATAAGCAAACGAAAGAGAATGATAAGGATATAAAAAAAAATGTATCGTTTTGTTTTGGTCCTTATTTTCTTGATAAAAAACAGACTCCCGAAAACTATTATACCATAAATGATTTAGAAAGAATAAGTGGGGAATTAGATAAAGATAGTGCCGACGGTATTAAAACTGGCGTAAGACAATGGCTAACACTTATGCATGAAAATAACGAAAAGGCAGAGCAACGTTTAAAACGTCTGAAAACTTTAAACGAAATGCAAAGAAAATTGATAGACGATTTAACGAAAAGTAGAGAGTTAGATAAAGAATGGAATGTTTATCCAGCCTATGATGTGTTAGCTTTCCATACTATTATGAACCAAAAAACAAAAAAGGAGAAAGATAATGGTGGACATAAAATATAAAATAACGTTTTTTTCAAATTGGCATTGTGGTTCTGGCTTAGCAGCAGGAGCCGATGTAGATGAATTAGTTATTAAAGATAGCAATAAATTGCCATACGTTCCCGGAAGAACTGTAAAAGGATTACTTAGAGAAGCTGCAAATATGCTTTCACAATTTAAGAAAGTACCACAAGGCAGCGTAGAACGAATATTTGGATTTGGAGGCGATGATGAAAAATTTGGCTCTCAGAGTATAGTTTCGTTTACAGATGCCACACTTTGCGAAGACGAAAAACTTACTATTATAAATAATGAGCTTACAAACTATTTGTATATGTCTGTAGCTTCTACAGCTATTGATGAAAAAGGAATAGCAAAAGATCTTTCGCTCAGGAAAATTGAAACAACAATTCCCTGCAATGTTTATGGCACAATTCTGAATGTAGCCGATGAAGATGTAGAATTGTTGTTAGAAATATTTAAATGGGTAAAGCGTTTGGGATTAGGTCGTAATAGAGGATATGGAAGATGTGAAATAAGTAAGGAGGATTAAAAATATGGAGAAGATACAATTTAAATGTGAGTTGCTTTCGGATATAGTTCTGAACGAATCGCCTGCAACTGAAGGAAAACGAAAATGTATTGATTTTATTCCTGGAAATAACTTTCTTGGAATTGTTGCATCACAATTATATGAAGAAACTGATGAAACTTCGTGGCTTATTTTTCATAGTGGAAATGTTCGTTTTGGCGATGCACACCCTTCTTTTAACGGAATAAGAAGTTTGCGAGTTCCTGCATCGTTCTACTATCCTAAGTTAAAAAAGATAGACGATGCTTGTTATGTTCATCATTTTGTAAAGCACGACGATGAAATTAAAGCTCTGCAACTAAAGCAATGTAGAGGCGATTTTTATGTGTTTAGCGAACAAAACGAGGCTACTAAGGTGAAACTACTGAAAGATTTCTCTATTAAGTCGGCATACGATAGTGATTTGCGTAGAGCAAAAGATAGTCAAATGTTTGGTTATGAAGCATTGTGTAAAGGACTTGTTATGTATTTCTCTATTGAAATAGACGAGAAAGCTCTACATTGTAAAGACAGTATTGTAAATGCTATTTGTGGTAAACATCATATTGGGCGTTCACGCTCGGCACAATATGGGAGGGTAGAGATTTCTACAACTTCGTTTAAAGAAGTTGAAACAACTAAACAACCTATTCTTATAGGCAACGAGCAATATATTGCTGTGTATGCAGATAGTAGACTCATATTTTTCGATGAAAATGGTAATAACACCTTTCAACCAAAACCAATAGAGCTTGGAATTGAAGATAAGGATGCTGAAATAGATTGGAACTTGTCGCAAATACGTACCTTCCAATATGCGCCATGGAATTATAAACGACAAGCATTTGATGCTGAACGCTGCGGAATAGAAAAAGGAAGTGTGTTTTTGGTAAAAGCAAAAAACATAAACATAAAGTCGAGCACAATTGGTTTTTATAAAAACGAGGGTTTTGGACACGTTATTTATAATCCAGCTTTCTTGCAAAGTAGAGAAAAAGGACTTTCTATATACAGTTTTAGTGAACAAAAACCAGAAACTGTTTCTATAAAAGCGCACAAAGATATAGATAATGAATTGATAGCTTTTTTAAAAAAGAAGAAAGAACAGGCTGTTAAACAAGGTGTAATTATTGAAGCTGTTAATAAGTTTGTAGAAGAAAATAGTTATTTGTTCCAAAAATCACAGTTTGCTTCACAATGGGGGAGTATAAGAAGTTTTGCAATGGTGTATTCTGAAGATAAAAAACTTAGAGAAGCGATAGAAGGTTTTCTAACGCATGGAGTAAAATCAGAAGAGTGGAAAGAAAGAGGACGCCGCGATAAGCTTAAAGGTTTCTTGGTGGCTACGGAATTTGAGGGACATTTGCAAGAAGCGGTTATCAATTTGGCATCTGAAATGGCAAAAATTTGTAAGTCATAAAAATAAAAAAGATGGAAAATACATATAGATATAGACAAATAGCAAGAGTTACATTCGAAATAACTACTCCACTTGCTGTTGGTAGCGGAAATAAAGATATAACAACCGACTCAGTTGTTATGAAAGATGTAAACGAACTTCCTTACATTCCTGGAACAACATTAGCAGGTTTAATTCGACATTCATTATCGGTCAATACTCAAAACAAATTAATGGGGTGGCAAAAAAAGAAAGAAGGACAGGGTTCTCGTTTAATAGTTTCGGAAGCAAAAATACTTTCGGCAGAAGGTAAACCTATTGATGGACTAAGTAGTTGTGAAGACACAGTTACAAAATTGTGTAAAGAATTGCCAATTCGCCAACACGTTCGCATAAATCAACAAGGAACAGCCGTAAAGAATGGTAAGTTCGATGAAGAAATTGTACCAAAAGGATTGCGGTTTTGCTTTGAAATGGAAATAATGGACGATAATGATTGTTCAGAAGATATGAATGCCATTTTAGACATAATTCAAACAGACGATTTTCGTATAGGAAGTGGCACCCGAAGTGGGTTTGGGCAAATTAAAGTTATCAGCATTTTGAGAAGAGGCTTAGATTTAAATGACCCAACTGATTTAGAACTTTATCTCAAAAAATCGTCTTCGTTAGCAAAACAATGGAAAGGTTTTGAATTGTTCCCAGTTGAAAGTCTCACATCTGCGAATTATGTTCGTTATGAATTAAGATTACAACCTACAGATTTTATGTTGTTTGGCTCTGGATTTGGCGACGACCGTTCGGATATGACTTATGTTCGTGAACCTATTATAGAATGGAAAGATGGAAAAGCTGTATGTGCAGAACGCGAAAAAATAATACTTATACCAGCAACTTCAGTAAAAGGTGCATTAGCACATCGTACAGCTTATCATTACAATAAATTAAACAATCGGTTTGCAGATACTAAAACAGTAGAAGAACTTGAAGAATATATAGGAAAAGGAAATGAAGCTGTAAAGGCTTTGTTTGGATCGGAAGGAAATAGTAAAGGAGAAGACAAACAACGTGGTGAAATACTTTTTTCTGACGTAATAATAAAGAACGAAGAGACTTTAAAAGGAAAAGTACTCAATCATGTAAAAATAGACCGTTTTACTGGAGGTGCTGTTGAAGGTGCATTATTTTCTGAAGAGGTTCTATATGTACCCAACCAAAATATAAATTTAGAACTGCGACTCCATAAGTTTGAAACAGAAGATAAAAATATAATTCTAGCTTTCGAATCAGCTTTAAAAGATATATGTAAAGGTTATCTTCCACTTGGTGGAGGCGTAAACCGTGGAAATGGTACATTTAAAGGAAGTTTAATTAAAGAAGGAGATACAATTTATGATAACGATAAATGATATAGATTTCAGCCTGCTTTACGAAGGATATTTATGGCTGAGTAACGAAAATACGCCAAAATTGTCTTATCCCGCAGCCAAGATTGATGCACAATTATTTAAGAAGCTCAATCCTTTTGTTGCCGAAGGGTATTTATATAATAAGAAGACAAGAAAGTCTATTAGCATAAAATATATAGATGGGCAATATCATATTTATGAAACAGAAGTAAAACCTACCGATATTAGCAATGAAGATGTAGATAAAATAGAATATCTAACCTTGCGAATGAGTAACCCTTCTACTTTATGGGCAAAATTTCTGCGTTATTGGCATGAAGTTGAAGATGCTAAATGCCTTGATATGAAAGTTCTTGAAATAGAAAAAGAAGTATTTGTAGGATTTAAAACAAAGGAAATCTGATAAAATGTTCTCTATAAAATACGATAGGACAGAATATCTAAAAAGTCTTTTAAATCAATAACATTCAAAATATTCAAAGTAAAATGTACCATATAGAATTTATAATAAGAAAATAAAAATTTATAATTATAATTTTAAAATTTTTAATTATAAATCATCTACATTTTAATTAGAAATAAAACGACAGGAATAATAAAATAGACGATTACGGTGCAAATTGGGGAATCTCCATAACTTTGAAGAGATTAAATAATGGGTTAAGTGTGTCTATTTTATTAATATTGAGAAGGGAAAATCTGCGTATATTAAATATGTAGAATACCAATAATTTAAAATAAGGAAGATAAAATGAAGAAATATGAAATTCAACCAACGATAAGAGAACAATTCTATAATCCATATTGTTTTGTTCCATTAAGTAATAATGTGTTTAATTACACAGAAGAAGAGAAATATAAGTTTATGATAGCAAATGATGTTCCTTTTAAAAATGGGATATCAGGAAAAATACACGCTACATTTACTGCAAAGTCTCCTTTCTGTGTAAAATCAAATGAAAAGGAAAATTGTAACATAAATGGGAAATATATAATCCCATCTACTTCTATCAAAGGTATGATTCGTTCAGTTTTTGATATTATTACTTTATCGAATATAAGTCATTCAGCTGATAATTCGCGTTTTAGTATGAGAAATGTAAGGAGTGATGACTATGACCTAAAAAAAGAAGCCCCAAAGAGCGGCTTTTTAATTCTTTTAAGAGGAGATTACTTTATTATTCCTTGTAAAAGCGAAGCTGTTTTGTATGAAACTATAAAAGAGGAAGAAGGTGTCGATGTTAAACATGGTAAGACAGTTGAAGAAAAATATAAACTAATTAGAAAGAAGTATAAATTTCAAACAGTAGATAATTTTTATCATTATTGGTTCTTTTCTGGTTTTATGAATAACAAGAAGCATGAGTATGATTTTAAAGTACCGAAGTCTATTACTCAAAAAGACCTTATACCACTTAATGAAAAGGAATTTAAAGAATTCCGTTTTATTAATGAAATAGAAAATAAGAATAAAAGCTGGGCTTTTTGGAAGAAAGAGATGCTTAGTTTCTCTTGTTTAGAAGAGTTGCAACAAAAATCTTATAAAGGGCTTGCTCCTTGTTTTTACAGAGAACAAATTGATGAATATGGAAATAGAAGTGTGAAAGATTTAGGTTTCTCTTATTTATATAGAATCCCTTATCAGAAGACAATACATGATTGTTTGCCCAATGCATATAAACAAAATACTTTTGATATGTCGCAAGCTCTTTTTGGATTTGTATTACCTAAATCTAAAAATAGAAAAGAAGAAAGTTTACGTGGAAGAGTGCGATTCTCGAATGCCTTTATTAAAAATGCAGAACGCGAAGGAGAGCATACTTTTATTTTAGGTTCTCCTAAACCGACTTATTTCCCATTCTATTTACAAAAAAATGGAAATTCTTTACAAACATATAAATCTGAAAATCCAATTATATCTGGTTGGAAGCGTTATTTGCTTCATTCCAAAGTGCAAAAAGGAGAAAAGCAAAATAAAGGCAGTGAGTCTTCATTTATTGCGTTAAAAGCAGGGGCAACTTTTACTACAGAGATCTATGTTCATAATGTTCTACCTTACGAATTGGGAGCTTTGATAGCAGCCTTAACATTCTGTAATCACAAAGAGTGTTTCCATTCTTTAGGTTATGCTAAGCCTTTTGGATACGGAAAGATGAAATTAGAAGATGTAAAGTTAGAACTTACACCAAATAGTTCGGAAATTGAAGAACTTAGTTTTGATTTTTTGATGAAAGAATTCGAAAACAAAATACTTAGCAATACCCAAATGACACCTAATCAGTATCATAATTACTTATGGTCTCTATTTAAAATTGCTTCTGGTGATTATAAAGACAAGCCTATTCGCTATCCACGTTTAGATAATTACGATAAAATTGCCAAAAGAAAAAAAAGTGAATTTGATATTATTAGCAATGAAAAAAAATCACTCGATAATTTCTCACCAATAACAAAATAGATATGAAGAAAGTATTAGTTTCAATATTAAGTGATCACCTTGTGCCGAATTATCTTTTTATTAAAGAAATGCGTGGACAGTATAATGAGTTGCTATTTATAGGAACACCTTATACAGAAAGTAAGGAGATTGCAACCCATTTGGAAAATGTTTTAGAGGATAAAGCGGAGAATATAAAAAAGATAATTGTTGAGAGCGACCAATATCAAAAGGGTTTACAATCTCTTGCAAATACAAGTATGCCTACCGATGTGCATTATATTGTAAATCTCACAGGTGGAACAAAAATTATGTCGTTGATAGTTTACGATTTCTTTCGAAAGCTCAATAGTTCGTTCTTTTATATTCCTATAGGTAAAAACACTTATTGCAATATAGAAGAAGAAAATATGCATGCTTTGCAATATCGTATATCGCTTAGAGAATATTTCACACTCTATGGACTCCATTATGAATGCGATAATGCATTATTAAAGGAGGCGAAGACTACTTTTCAATTTTTCGAGAAGCAAAAGAAACGAAAGTTTTATCTTTCAGATGAAATAAAAAAATCACATCAAGCCGAAACTGCAACAGATAAGAAATATTATGCAGGAGAATGGTTTGAGGAGTATACTTATTTGCGAATTAAAAAAGAACTGAATTTACGCGAACAAGATATAGCTATGTCGTTGAAAATATATAGAGAAGATGCTCAAAATAACGACAACGAAATAGATGTTGCCTTTATGTACGAGAATACTCTTTATATTATAGAATGCAAAGTCAGTATGAATGGATTTAGTATGTTGGGTTATGGTAAAAAACCACAGCAAACAATAGAAGAGTTTCTTTATAAGTTAGCTGCTATAAGTAAAGATTTTGGACTTATAGTGCGTCCTTATATATTTACACTCCATAAAATGGAAAAACTACCTGATGGCTCACTTAAAAGTCTTCAAAAGCGTATGCAAATTTTGGGTATTCGCAATATTATAGATGGCAAACAATTATCAAAACAAAAAATAGAGTTTTAATTATGGCACGAAAAATATTTATATCTGTACTGGGTACTGGGCTTTATGAAAGTGGAATATATACTAAAGGAGAGTTTAAATCTACTGAAACGAGATTTATACAACAGGCAACTATAGAATTGCTTGGGTGTAAAGAAACGTGGACTGAAGATGATAAAATATGTATTCTGCTTACTGAGCAAGCAAGAAAATTAAATTGGGACGTAACTGTACGTGAAAATCGTAACACTAAAGAGAAAATACCTTACGAGGGGTTAAAAAACATATTGGAAAAAATGGATTTGAAACCTACTATTCTTGATGTTCCTATATCTGATGGAAAGGACGAAAAGGAAATGTGGGATATTTTTCAGACAGTATTCAATCTGTTGCAAGAAGACGATGAACTATATTTCGATTTAACTCATAGTTTTAGATATTTACCTATGCTCATTCTTGTTCTTGGCAATTATGCTAAATTTCTAAAAAATGTGCAGATTGCTCATATTTCGTATGGAAATTATGAAGCACGAAACGAAAATGGTTCACCTATAGTAAATCTTCTTCCATTAACAGCTCTTCAAGATTGGACATTTGCTGCTGCAAATTTCATTCATAATGGACAAAGTGAAGAGTTGGTACAACTCACTAAAAATGCAATAAAACCAATTCTAAAGGCAACACTTGGAAAAGATGAAGGCGCAAATAGTTTAAAGAAATTGTTTACTACGTTAGAAACAATAATCAGTAATATGCAAACTTGTAGAGGTTTGTCCATTACACAGGAAGCAGATGTTTTTAAATTGAAACAATCTATTGAAAGTAGTTCAGCAGATATTATTCCTCCACTTGTTCCTGTGATAAAAGAAATAGAAAAATCTTTTTCTAATTTTTCGGCTGATGCCAATACAATTAACGGTTTACATGCTGCACAGTGGTGTTACAAAAACAGAATGTATCAACAGGCAATTACAATATTGCAAGAAACTATAGTAACAATGGTTTGCGAAAAAACTAATCTACCTATAGAGAACAAAAATGCAAGAGGACTTGTAAATTCTGCTTTTAATATTGTTTTTTTTAAGAAACAACACGATGAAGATAGCTGGAGTCTTAAATATGAAAGTAGAGATGAGGCTGTAAAAATAGTAAGAGAGTTAATTCAATTGCAAATTATCAACGATTTGTCTAGTAGTTTCTTTGTTGCTACTGAATTACGTAACGATTTTAATCATGCAGGTTTTAGAGATAACCCCCAAGATGTAGATAAAATTATTAAAAGTATTGGCGAACGTATTCAGAAAGTGTATAATATTTTAATACCCCAAAGCAATGTTCATTAACTTTTCTAACCATTCATTATCTACGTGGACTGAAAAGCAGATAAAGGCTGCAAAAGAATATGGAGAATTGGAAGAAATTGTTTTTCCAAATATAAATCCACAGTTTACAACTGAGCAAGTTCAGATGTTAGCAACTGATTATATGGCTAAAATTCTGACTCATTATCCAATTGAAAATCTCACAATACACGTTATGGGCGAACTTACTTTTTGTTTTTCTGTTGTTCAACAACTTAAAGAAAAAGGTGTACGTTGTGTTGCTTCTACTACCGAACGTATTGTGGAAGAAACTGCAGATAACAAGAAAGTAACTCAGTTCTCTTTCGTTCAATTTCGAGAATATTAAATTATTTTATCTCACAGGTAATGAGCCATATCAATGCAAATTATCTTTAACACTATGTTTAGTTCCATTCAGTGTTGATAAAAGTGGAATATACAATTACACAATAAACTATGACAGATAAAAAAGAAAGAAAAATAGTTCTAACACCCTCTCAGCAACAAGCTTTTGATAAACTGAAAAGGTTTGTCAATAGTGGTATTACTAATACTTTTATCCTCACAGGGTATGCAGGAACAGGAAAAACTACACTAATGAAGACACTCATAGAGTGGATGGATACAGAAGAAAAGCCTTTTCAAATACTTGCATCTACTGGTAGAGCAGCAAAGATTCTCAGCAATAAAACGGAATGCCCAGCCTTAACTGTACATAGTTGTATTTATACATTTGATGATTTCAACCAAGACATAGAAAAGGTAGTCAGAAAAATTGATGAGGCAAAAGGTATAGACAAAACAGGACAATTATTATTACAGTTTAAGCCAGTATCCGCAAATAATCTTGATTACAATCGGAAATTTTATATTGTTGATGAGTCTTCAATGATTTCAGATTCCATCGAACCTAATCCTACACAGGCTATTTTTGGAACCGGGAAATTACTCTCTGATCTTATCAAGTTTGACGAGAAAGGCTATTTTATCTTTTTAGGCGATGCTTGTCAGTTGCCACCTATTTCACAAAATTTTTCACCTGCACTCGACAAAGAATACCTTGAAGAAGTTCATCATCTTTGTGTTGAACAGGCTACACTAAACGAAATTGTACGTCAAAAAGATGGTAATGATATTATTTTAGCAGCTGCTCGTATGCGTTCACTTTATCAAAATCCACCTAAGGTGAAATGGGGAAAGTTTCCTTTACGAGGCTATAAAGACATTGAAATACACCCCAATCAGCTATCTATTGTCAATGCTTATATTAATAATGTAAAGCAAAATGGTTTCAATGCTGCCACCTTATTATGTGGAAGTAATCTTGCTTGCAATATATTAACAAATATAGTACGTCCATCGCTCGGTTTCAATAGTCCTACACTTTCAGAAAATGAGCTTCTGCTTATTACACAAAATAATGGACCTACAGGACTCATGAATGGAGATCTTGTAAAGGTTATTTCTACAGGACACCGTAAACGACGTGCTGGACTTACGTTTCTTTATGTCGAAGTAGAAGAAATGGTAAATAAACAAACCTTCTCTTTGTTGCTTATCGAAGATATATTGTATGGTAACAAAATAAATCTAACGCAAGAAAACCAAAAGGGCCTTTTTATAGATTTTTATCGACGTATGAAGGAACAAAATATCAAACCTAAGACAGATACTTTTAAAAAAGCCATGCAAGATGATCCATTTCTAAATGCTCTCCGTGCTGTATATGGTTATGCACTTACTTGTCACAAAGCACAAGGTGGAGAATGGAATGATGTATATCTCGATATACCCAGATATCTTAGTCATTCTCCAAAACGTTCAACTTATCAGTGGCTTTATACTGCTATGACCCGTGCAAGTAATCGATTACATGTTGCTGACGATTTTTTTATTACATGAAAAAGGATGAAAGAAGGTGGTTATATCAGTGATATCAATAATAAATATCAATACTTATGGAATTAATTCTAAACACTTTTGGAGTTTCCCTCAATCGAGATAACGAGGGATTTGTTATTAATACTTCAGATGGCAAGCAACGTATACCAGCTGTTGGAATAGATAGTATTCAAATAAGTCGAGGTGCACAAATAACGAGCGATGCTGTAATGTTGGCTATAGAACGCGAAATAGAAGTGTTGTTTATGGATCGTTCTGGAAATCCAATCGGACGTATTTGGAGTTCAAAATATGGTAGTATTTCTACTATTAGGAAAGGACAACTTAGTTTTGTTTACTCGCACAATGCCGTAGACTGGATAAAAAATGTGCTGCTTAAAAAAATAGAAAACCAACAAGCGCTAATGCTTCTTTTCAACAATAATGATAATCCGAACGTGTCTACCGAAAAGAACATTGCTCGGTTGGAAGATTATAGAAATAAGATACGTGCATTAGATGGAGATATTGTAAACGATATTGCGCCTATGCTTAGAGGTTGGGAAGGACAAGCCTCACGAATTTATTTTAGTACCATAAATTCGTTTCTTCCAGAACAATTCCGTTTTGAAAATAGAACACAACACCCAGCTCTTGATGTTGCAAATGCTTTTTTAAATTATGGATATGGCATACTTTATGGGCGTATTGAAGGAGCACTTATAAAGGCAGGAATAGATCCATATATTGGTATTTTGCATCGCGACGATTATAATCGTCCTGTCTTGGTTTACGACATTATAGAAATGTATCGAATTTGGGTAGATTATGTCGTTTACACGCTTCTTGCCCAGAATGTCATTACAGAAGAGTTTTATTCTGTTCGCGAAGATGGTTCTTATTGGCTCGAAGCTTTAGGAAGACGCGTACTAATCCAGTCGCTTAACGATTATATGGACGAAATAATAACAATGAAAGGAGTTACACGTTCTCGGCTTACGCATCTCTCTTTTTATGTACAATCTTTGGCTCAACAATTTAAAAACACAAAGTAAGTTATGCTATTATTTGGAACTAACATACAATCGGCAGCCGACGAACTGAGAAAAGTTCAAGAAGAATATCTTTATCATAGTTTGCGAAATCCTAAACCTGCCATTGCTGCTACTATAAAACAGTTGCGTATTATATATGGTATGGATAAAAATGGCTATAGCCAGCTAAAACGCAAACTTCCTTATTTTGTTTGCGGGCAATTTAATCCGCCATTTCGGCGTAAAGAGAACTTTGCTTATACAGAAAACTTTATTCTCGATTTCGATCATCTTTCTTCAAAACAATTGTCGCTGAAGGAGGTTCGCGAAAAAATTATTCAAGACCAACAGGTATTAATGTGTTTCGCATCGCCAAGCGAAGATGGAATTAAGGTGATGTTTCGGTTAAAAGAGCGGTGTTACGATGCTGGCATCTATTCTATATTCTATAAAGCATTTGCTGCAACCTTTGCAATGCGCCATAATCTTATGCAGGTTTCCGATAGTAAAACGTCAGATGTATCCAGAGCTTGCTTTGTTAGTATTGATACTGAAGCTTATTTCAATCCAAATTGTACACTTGTAGACATAAATGCTTATATAGACGAAGCTGATTCTGATGCTATTTTCAAAATGAAATACGAACAAGAACAGCACGAAAAGGTTGCAAAGAAAAGCGAAAACGAACAAACTCCAGAAGCAAAAGACCCTGATAAAGAAATATTAGAATGTATTCGACTGAAACTTAACCCCAAAAGTTCTCCAAAAACAGAGACAAAGCAGGCTTTTGTTCCCGAACGTCTGAACGAGATTATAGACAACCTAAAACAATTTATAGAAGCAACAGGAGTACAAGTTACAGAAATTATAAACATACAATATGCAAAAAAAATAAGAGCACGACTTGGACAGAGAGAAGCCGAAATAAATCTTTTCTACGGAAAAAGCGGATTTAGTGTTGTTATTTCTCCACGAAGAGGCACTAACGAAGAGTTAAACGATTTACTTGCAGAGATAGTTAATAACTTTTTGCTGCAATAAAATGGCGAGCCATTGCTATAAAAATGCTATAAAACTATAGAAATATGCGTAAACAACTTCCATATATAGAAATTTTGCGTAAACTTAATAGGGCTGGTGTAGAAAAATCGCCAACTATTAATAGAGAAGTAGGCAATATCGATAATATTCCAACGCTGCACGAACGCATAAATTTTCTTCTTGGAATAGTAAACAAAACATCACGTCCCGCTACAAATATGTTATTCTTTGTTATGTATGATATTGCGAGCAATAAAGTTCGCTACCACATTGCGAAATATTTAGAACGAAAAGGGTGCACTCGTATTCAGCGTTCTATATTTCTTGCCGATCTCGAAAAGGCAGTTTACGATGAAATAAAAAGTAATTTGGCAGAAGTGCAGGCTCTTTACGATAATAACGATAGCATTATTGTTTGTCCTGTATCTACCGACCAGCTAAAGGCAATGAAAGTTATTGGCGAAGATATTAATATTGATGTTATACTTCGTTCTAACAATACACTTTTCTTTTAGGCGTATTCAGTAAAATATACATTGAGATTAAGTAGGTGTAACTATATTTTCTCTTTGTGTAGTGTTACTTTTTGAGAGTTCTGTTTTGTTTTTCTGTAGTATAACTTGCAATATACTTTCAGGAAAACGAGCTTTTCTCATCTGAAGCGCAAAAAAGTATAATAAAAGTGCTTTTCTAAGCATATCTTAACAAAGATTTAACAGCGTTCTTTGACATTCTGAACAAAAATATATACCTTTGCACCCGCTTTTAAGGTACTTAATTTCTGTTAAATTCTAACAATTATTATCAGAATTATACCTTTAAACGCTTTATACAAAGGAAAAGGAAGTCTTTACTATTATTAAGTATATTCCATTACAACAAGGATTAAGACATAGATATTATAAAATTTCGTATTTTTTAATTCTATTATTAAGTATATTCCATTACAACAAGGATTAAGACCTCAATAGCTTGCTCAAAGCCTTTAGTAACGTTACATTATTAAGTATATTCCATTACAACAAGGATTAAGACATTGTTAAAATCGTTAGCTAGCTGCATAACTTTAAGCAATTATTAAGTATATTCCATTACAACAAGGATTAAGACAGTTCTTCCGAACTCATCTGCCATTGTTTGACCATTATTAAGTATATTCCATTACAACAAGGATTAAGACAGAAGAATATTCTCTTTCTCCGTTATTTACAACTATTATTAAGTATATTCCATTACAACAAGGATTAAGACAACGTGCTCTAACAACGTTATTTTCGTTGTTATACATTATTAAGTATATTCCATTACAACAAGGATTAAGACACCCTACCCAATAGTTGGGCGGTGATGTCGTCCGATTATTAAGTATATTCCATTACAACAAGGATTAAGACTATATTCCTGCAAAGCATTTGGTATCTCCAACGCTTATTATTAAGTATATTCCATTACAACAAGGATTAAGACTTTTAACTAAAGATTCAAAACTTGCTTTTTCGTCTATTATTAAGTATATTCCATTACAACAAGGATTAAGACCTCTAAGTTGAGCAACAATACTGAATAAAGATACAATTATTAAGTATATTCCATTACAACAAGGATTAAGACTTAGCTACGAATGCTTTAAGTTCATCAATAAGATCATTATTAAGTATATTCCATTACAACAAGGATTAAGACATTGTGGAATTATTATATGTATTTAAAAACAGATTATTAAGTATATTCCATTACAACAAGGATTAAGACTTCTTAAAACTTTTGAAACACTCGTTAATATCAAAAATTATTAAGTATATTCCATTACAACAAGGATTAAGACTTGCAATTATTATCATACACTTTGTGTGATGTAATTATTAAGTATATTCCATTACAACAAGGATTAAGACAATAGAGAAACGGCTTTTTGCAACCCAATATCACTATTATTAAGTATATTCCATTACAACAAGGATTAAGACCTACTTAGTAGGGCGTTTGTTAGGTCGTCCGTGATTATTAAGTATATTCCATTACAACAAGGATTAAGAC
>FLSH01443465.1_pt1 | contig 31507 bp, 21 predicted proteins | sample 1550441 | NCBI WGS metagenome assembly FLSH01 (sample SAMEA4031756, study PRJEB14383) | metagenome | biome: human; feature: oral; material: saliva | place: Philippines | collected 2014 | reverse complement strand
GTAATACTGGGAATTTTCATCGAAAATGTCATTGTATTCTTCGAGTGGAGTAATGATTCGGTTGTTTTTATAGTCTAGAGTTGCTTGGGCTGTTTCATCACGTTCTAGTTGCGGGCCTGTAGAACAGGATGTGCAGGCTAACGTAAATGCAAATGTTATAGCCAATGCGGGTTGAAAGAATTTCTTGAGGTTCATAATTCTCCCTCCTTAAGTTGGATAAAGAATATGCGGCAGTAAAGAAAGCCGGGTTATGCTCTGGTAATAATCACCATGCACTGCCCAGTAATACGGGTGCATATGGAATCAGCTATCTATGCTGAACCCTATGTTGATCTAAAGCTTAAGCAGGAGTTCGGGCGTTGGGGAAGTACCTGCTAGCTTGGGAGCGCACCCGTGGCGAAAGGATCAAGACGCTCTGTGCAGATAAAGCACAAGGGTGTTTTGGTAGCGTCATGACTACTAGGAGAATGTTCTAGAGCTTCATCGTAAACTCCTAGTGTTTTGAGAAGGATATCCTTCTGCGTGAGTGAGATATGTTTCAAGACCTGATGTTTACCAAGTCCTCCTCCTAGATGCGAATCCTGTCTATGTAATCGGAATCATATTTAAGAGGTGACTACAATCTAGCACTCATTAAGGAGTCTTTTCAAGCAATGGATGAGGCATGTATCACAAAATTTAAGAGTACATGTATAATAAGGGCTGTAAAATTTGGCATTTTGCGCCATTTGCGTACTGATAATTTTTTGCACGAATATTTATGTGACTAAAATCACTCAAAAGATACTCTTTGTGATACTAAAGCAATGCCCCCGGCTGGTGATTCATCAACCGGGGGCATTCGTGTTTTAACTGTGAGGAGGCGCAGGGTACCCAAGCTGCTTCCTGTTGATATTCTCGTTGACTACGCATTTCTTATGTAATAAATCAGACGTGACCGGAGTTTTGGTTGCCGTGTGTACCTAGCCGGTGGTAGCCTTTAACTACCCTTAACTATGATATTCACCACAGCATTGGTGGATATTCAGGGTGCCCGGTCAACATTACGGAGGGCACAGCTCACTCATCTACGAGCATTTACCCTCCATAACTCATAGGGGTTCCTGATGAAGCTCTAGAATACTCTCCCAGCAGTGACGACGCTGCAGAAACACCCTTGTGCGTGGTCTGCCATAGCGTCTTAGCCTTTCGCTATGGGTGCACTCCCAAGCTAGCAGGCACTCCCCCGAGATTCTGCTTATCGCTCTGGGATTCACATAGATTCCAGATTCTCTCGACGCCCATATTCACCGAGGCATATGCTTTGCAACAATCAGCAAAATACAGCCCCGCTTTCTTTACTGTCACATATTCTTTATCCAATTAAGGAGGGAGAATTATGAATCTCAAGAAATTCTTTCAGCCCGCAATGGCTATAACGTTTGCATTCACGCTAGCCTGCACATCCTGTTCTACAGGCCCGCAACTAGAACGTGATGAAACAGCCCAAGCAACTCTAGACTATAAAAACAACCGAATCATTACTCCACTCGAAGAATACAATGACATTTTCGATGAAAATTCCCAGTATTACGGTCGAGCCTTGGAAATTCTCAGGCAGCGCTGTTTCGCAAAGCACGGCCAATCCTATGAAATATATATCCCGGATGTAGAAGATAGGAAATTCGTTTCGTCCGGTCGCGAGTTTGGTCTCTGGAACCCCGAATACGCCGCCAAATATGGAAACTTCCAACGATTCGGGAATGCACCATCATCCGGGGGCTATGACACAAAAATCATGGAACAGTGCATGCCTGAAATCTTAGCCACGTTGAAAGAGATCGCGGGCATCAGCCTCGAAGAGCAAAGTGGCCTCACAGAAGCCTATCGTCGAATCCACGGCGAATCCTATGCAGCTGCCATGAATCATCCCGAATGGAAAAAATACCGTGAAGCATGGTGGAAATGCCTATCGGATAAAGGTCTAACGCCACGAAAAGGCGATGAAGAATGGGAAACACAAGAGCTATCAGATGCAACCCGCGCTAGTGGTGATAATAATGCCCCGGCATCAGAAGAAGAAATTCGAATCAGCGTTATTGAAGCACAATGCAGTAAAGATACAGGAATGGCTCAAGGTCTTGCTAATCTTGTAGCTTCGTATCAAAAACCGCTCATCCGGGATAATGAAACAAAACTAGAAGAACAGCGACGGCAGCTATCAGAAGTTTATCTCCGATATAAAGAGTGGGTTCTCAAAAACCAATAAATATAAATGTCCCCGATTGATGATTCATCAATCGGGGACATTTAATTTATTAACTACTCTGCAGATAAAGAGGGCTAATCGGTGAAGTGGCCGGTCACCTCCGCCAAACGCGCCGGATTCACCAGATCAGGGTGCGTACCCTCCAGCAGCACCGCACGGAACGACGACGCATGCGCCGCCCAACCCGCCGCATCCAAATACGGCTGATCCTCATGCGGCACACCCACCAGCAACACATCACCATCAAAGAACGCCTGCTCAGCACCACGCATCAACGCCGCCGAAGCACGCATACTACCCAAGCACACGCCCAACTTCTCCTCCGGTAGGTAACCCATCGCCGAACCTGCCTTCTGCAAACGCTCCAACGTACCCGGCAAATCAAGCTGCTCATCGGCGGCAGGCTCCGGCAAACCGCCCATACGCAACAGCGCACGGAAGCTTTCCTGCTCATCCGGCGCAGGCACACCCTGCCACTGCTCCGAAGGATACGCATCCAACAGGATGACGCGCTCAACCAGCGCACCCGCAGCCTGCGCCAGGGCCGCCACCTGCACCGCGGCAGTACCGCCCACAGACCAGCCCATCAACGCAAAACGACGCGACAACGAACGCTCCGCCAGAGTCTTCTCAATCAGCTTCAGGTAGCCCTCAGCCAGCTCCTGCAGGCTCGACGCAGAGCCGGCATTCGGGTCAGAGAACGCCTCAGCCTGCAAAGCATACACACCCTGCTGAGCCGGAAGATGCGAGAGGTACCCCGCATAGCACCAGCCCAAACCACCCGCAGGTGGCAGAATAAACAGCGGCGCGGGCTGATGAGCGGGCTCAGCGGCATCATGCGCGGCAGGATGCTCACGTAGCGGTAGCACCGGCGCGAACTCCGCACCCTCGCCGCGCTCGCCCGCAATGGACGCCGCCAAAGCCTGCACGGTCGGATGCGCAAAAAGCGCACCGATGCTCACGCGCAGACCCAGCTGCTCCTCAACCGCGGCAATCACCTCAAGAGCCGCCAGCGAATGACCGCCCGAAGCGAAGAAATCCTCATCCACGCCGAAACGCTCACGACCCAGCACACCCGCAATAATCGAGCACAGCTGTTGCTCCAGCAGGCCGTGCGGACCCTCAGTATCAGAAGTCTGCGGGGTCAGGTCCAGGGACGCCAACAGCTTGCGATCCGCCTTACCGGAGGGGCTCACCGGCAACGCAGGCAGAGTGTGCCACAGGGTCGGAACCATGTAGTCCGGCAGAACCTGCGCACAATGCTCACGCGCCGCCTCCACGAGCTGCTCGGCACGCTCGGCGGGCACATCGCCCACCTCCAGCACCGCCGCCAGGGCAGGCTCACGCAGACCGCGGTACAGCAGAGCCACCGAAGCACTCACGCCCTCAACCGCGGCAAGAGCCATCTCAATATCGCCCAGCTCCAGGCGCTGACCGCGCACCTTAATCTGGTAGTCCGTGCGGCCGCGGTAACCGATAACGGCGCGGCCGTCGGGAAGAATCTCCCAGCACGCCAGGTCGCCCGTACGGTACAGGCGCTGGCTCTCACCGTTCAGCAGTGCGAGCGCACCGGCAGGAGCCTGCTCCACGAAAGCCGCCGCGGTCGCCTGCGGGTTGTTCTTGTAGCCGCGCGCCAGCTGCACGCCCGATAGGTGCAGTTCACCCGTCACGCCCACCGGTACGGGGTGGCCGGTCGGGTCAAGGATCAGGGTGCCGGTGTTCCAGACCGGCTCGCCAATGGGCACGCTCTCGCGCTGCGGGTCGGTGGAGGTCTCCCAGAAGGTCACGTCCACTGCCGCCTCGGTCGGGCCGTACAGGTTCAGCGGGTACACGCCCAGAACCTCACCCGCAGCCTGTACCTGGTCCTTCTGCAGTGCCTCGCCCGAGCAGACCACGTAGCGCAGGGGCTGCTCTCGTTCCCTGCCGAAGCCGGCATCAGCCAGGATACGGCGTGCCGCCGGCGAAGAGGTCAGCGCCGAAAGCATGGTCGGCACAAAGTGCACCGCCGTGACGGACTGCTCGGCAATCACACGCGCCAGGTAGGCGGGGTCGCGGTGACCCTCCGGGGCGGCAATAACTACGGCGGCACCCTCGGCGAGCGGCCAGTACAGCTCCCACACGTGCACGTCAAAGGAGATGGGGGTCTTGTGCAGAACGCGGTCGCCCTCCCCCACCGGAATCTGGTGCTGCTGCCAGCGCAGGCGGTTATCAATCGCGCGGTGGCTGATGGCAACGCCCTTAGGCCTGCCCGTGGAGCCGGAGGTGAAGAGCACGTAAGCGTCCTCGTCCAGACCGGTTTTCACACCCGGAAGCTCCTCGGCGGCGGGTGCCCGGGTGGAATCGTCAGTGTTCAGCAGCGGCAGGGTATGCTGGGGCAGGTTCGCGTGACGCTGCGGATCCTGCGGGTTCAGCTCCTGCGCACTCAGCGGATGCAGACCGGGCCCGTGCAACAGCAGGGAACATTCGGCGTCCTCCATCATCACGCCCACACGCTCGGCGGGCAGATCCGGAAGCACCGGCACGTAGGTGGCACCAGCGTACAGCAGGGCGTACAGCGCCACGTACTGCTCCAGGCCACGGTGCACACGCAGACCCACCGCATCGGCGGGACGAACGCCCCAGTCCAGCAGCTGCGCGGCAAGCGCACGGGCACGCTCATCCAGTTCGGCGTAGGTGAGGGCGCGGTCAAAAGCGTAGGCGCGCTCCGACTCGGGGGTGAGCACCTCACCGGGCGCGGGGGCAGAATCCAGCACCGCAAGCGCCTGCGGATGCGCCGCCACTGCATCACGGAAGCGACCCAGCAGGGTCTTGTACTCCAGCGGATGTTCGGTCAGCGCCGGGGCGGTCAGCTCGCGCAGGGTCGCAAGCTCCGCCTCGGTCGCCAAACCCAGGTTGTTCAGGGAGGCACCCTCGCGCTGCGCCTCCGCGGCGTAGGCGGGCAGCCACTCGCGCAGGCGGGCGGCGTGGCGTTCCAGCTCCTCGGCGGTGTAGAGCGCCGGGTTCATGTCAATCTCACAGGAGATACTGTTGCCGCGGCCGGGCATGCCGCGCAGGGTGAAGGTCGCGTCAGCAACGGGACCGGCAGAGATATTGTGAATACGCGCGGTCGGTACCGCGGATCCGGACTCGTCCTTGGAGGGTGCCGCCAGCGGCAGCACCGCGTCAAAGGGCACCACGTTAATCTGCGCGCCAAACAGCCTGGACTGGGCGTTACGTGCGGTACGTTCGAGGTCTTCCTGACGAGCCAGCGGATGCTCAGCGTTACGGGCGTACTGTTCCTTCACCGAGTGCAGGGACTCCGCGATGGGACCGGTCGCCGCAACCTGCACCGGCAGAACATTCACCGCAGTACAGCCGGTCTGCGCGCTCGCCGCACCCAGGGCGCGGGTCGCCTCCGGCAGGGTGCGGGCGAACATGCGGTTCATCTGCGGCACGCCGAACGAAGCCTGCGGGTAACCGCCCACACGCGCCAGGTACGAGCCCACGGCGGCGGTTGCCAGCACCGGCCAGGAGACGGCGTGCTGCTTTGCCGCATCCAGCAGAGCCTGCTGGGTGGGCACGTCAATGCTGAACGCCAGGCGCACAGACCGCGCCGACGGGGAGGCGGTACGACCCGCCAGGGAGGTGTCTTCCTGTTCCAGGGCGCCGCTCGCCTCCCAGAAGGCGACGTCTTCGTCACGGGCGTCGGAGGCGGCATCGTCGGCATCGAGCAGCTGCTGCAGGCTCATGCGGCGGGTTGCCGGGACCGGCTGACCGGCGGACAGGGCGCGGTATATCGCCGCCACGCGGGAGAGGCCGTTGAACGCGGCGAAACCGTCGGCAACCACGTGGGAGAAGGAGTGGTAAACCCAGAGGAACCCGCCGTAACGCACCGCTGCACTGCGCACGGTCACGCCCTCATCGGTGGTGAGGGGCTGGGCGAGCAGGTGCTGCGCCCAGGCGCGCACCGGCGCGGGCAAATCAGAGTCAGGCAGGGCTGATTCAGGCAGGTCAGAGGCGTTCTCCTCCCCCGCCTCCGCGGTGCCGTTCAGCTCCCCCTCCTCCACGAGCAGGTCAATGCCCGCGAGGAACGCCTCCTCGGTCAGAATCTGCTGGGATGCGGAACCATCGGCAATGCGGGTGCGCACGCGGAAGCCCTCGTTCTCGCGGTAGAGCTGCACCAGCGCCTCGCGCAACAGGGCGAGGTCGGTGTCCGCGGGGCATTGCAGAACCTCCGCGGTGTTGTAGCAGGGGTTCGTCGGGTCAATCGCGGCGGCAAAGTAGATGCCGCGCGCGTTAGTGGTCAGCGGCAGCCAGGGGCTGTCAGCGCTGTGCTGTGCGGAGGGGTTCGCGGCGGTGCGAAGGTCGGAAGCAGTCCCGAAGCTAGCGGGTGCGGTAGTATCAGCTACGCCCATGGTGGCCTCTCAAAGGTCTGGATTAGGGGTCTGGATTAGGGATGGTATGCGGTGTGTTAAAGGTAGGTGTGAAAGGTAGGCTACTGCCCCGCCGCTTCACGCTGGCAGAAGTGCACTGGCAAGCGTAAACGCAGCTACACAACACGGCGTAAAACCGGCGTACAGAAAAACGAGGCGAGTAGCAAACACCCCGGGCGCCCGTCTGCATGCGCGGCAGGCGGGCACTCGGGGTGCGGTAACGCTTAGCCCAGGCGGGAGGCGATGAACTCCACGGTCGGGTTCTCCACCAGCTCGGTAAACTCAATCACGGCGCCTTCGGCAGCAAGATCATCGAGTAGCGCGAAGGAACCCATCGAGTCCAGGCCCAGCGAGAACAGGTCGGTGGTCGGCTCGTCAAAAGCGGTCTGCAGGGAGTCGGGCTCGACGATGTACTTCTCCATGATGGGGCGCAGGGTCTCAAGTGCGGACATTTTTCTCCTCAAGTAGGGGTAGGAATACGGGCGTAAGATTTAGCCGAAAAGGGTTTAGCCGAAAAGGGTTTAGCCGAAAATTTCGGCAAGCTTAGCGCGCAGTTCGCGGCGAGAAATCTTACCCACGTTCGTGGTGGGCAGCTCCTGCAGAACCTGCACGCGCTCGGGAATCTTGAAGTCGGCGAGCTTCTTCGAGGTGAAGAACTCGTGCATCGTGCGGCGCGGGTTTTCGCCCAGGTCGGCGCCTTCCTGCGGCACAATGACCAGGCCCACGCGCTCGCCCACGGTCTCATCCGGGATGCCCAGAACCACGGCGTCAAAAACGTCGGGGTGGGTCAGCGCCAGCTCTTCAATTTCGTCCACGGCAATCTTCTCGCCATTGCGGTTGATCTGGTCCTTCGCGCGGCCGGTCACCTCAAGGTACTTGCCGGCGACCAGGCGCACAATGTCGCCGGTGCGGTAGAAGCCGTCCTCGGTGAAGCCGTAGCGGTTCGCGTTCTCCTCCAGGTAGTAGCCGCGAATCGTGTACGGGCCGCGGGTGAGCAGGTGGCCGCTCTCGCCGCGCTTAACCGGCTGGTCCTGATCATCAACAATCAGAATTTCATCGTCGGGGCTAATCGGGTAGCCCTGAGTCCTCAGACGCATCTCAATCGGGTCGGTCGAGCGGGTGTAGTTCACCAGTCCCTCAGCCATGCCGAACACCTGCTGAACGGTGCAGCCGAGCACGGACTCAATCTTGCCTGCAACCGCCGGAGCCAGCTTCGAGCCGCCCACCTGCAGGGTCTGCAGGGAGGGCAGGGACACGTCGCGCTTCTCCGCGGAGGCGACCCACGCCTGAGCCAGCGGCGGCACCAGCGCGGAGGTGGTCACACCCTCCATCTCAATGAGGTGGAACGCAGTCTGCGGGGACGGATCCGCCGCAAACACCAGCTTGCCGGAGGCGCACATGACGCCCAGAATACCGGGCGAGCTCATCGTGAAGTTGTGCGCGGCGGGCAGCACCACGAGCATGGTCGTGTTGTTGTTCAGCTTACAGATATCGACCGAGCCGCGCACCGAGTACAGGTAGGCGGCGTGGGTGCGAGGAATCAGCTTCGAAATGCCGGTCGTACCGCCGGAAAGCTGCAGGAACGCCACCTGCTCGCTCGCGCGCTGGTTCTCGGTGTTCTGAACGACGCCGGGCACGAACTCTTCAGCGAGCTCCTCTTCGGTCAGCGGGGTCAGCGGCTCGGCAACGTCAATAGCAACCGGCGGCTCCAGGGAGTTCTTGCGCAGTTCGGCGGCAACGTCCTCGTGCAGGGCGGTGAAATCTGCGCCCGGGGTCAGCGAAGAGAACACGTGCGCCGCCGCGTCGGTGCGGGTCGCAAAGTGCACGAGCTCGGTGGTGCGATGCTGCGGCAGGCAGAATACCGGCAGAGCCGCCGCCCAGAAAATACCCAGCAGGTACACCAGGTACTCGGCGGTGTTACCCAACTGCAGCAGCACGCGGTCACCGGGCTGCACGCCAGCCTGAATGAGGCGCGCCGCAGCGGCACGACCCGCCGCCTCCAGCTCACCGTAGGAGAGGCGAATCTGCTGGGGCTTGCCGTCCTCATCGAGCTGCGCGTGCGAAATCGCCACGAGCGCCGGGAAGTGCGGCTTTGCGCGGCAGGCATCCAGCAGGAACTCGGGGATGGTCTGGTCAATCCAGTAGCCGGCTTCGCGGTACTTCGCGGCAAAAGACTCGGGGATGAGCGGTGTGGGGGCCAGGGGGCTACGTTCTACGGTCATCTTCTCTCGATTTCTGTGTCGTTTGCGGTTTCTATAGCGCTCACGTGCTGCGTGCGTTCGCAGCGTGATGCCATCTCGTCAATGAGGGCGGGTGCGCAACCTACGCCGGGTACCTTTCGGCACCCCTCGCGGCGCGGTAGTGTGGCACTCTTCTTAGGCTGTACTTCTCTAGGATACGGGCGCGGCGGTGTTTACCCTAACGGGAACCCCGCACGCCCACCATACGGGGTGTGCTCTACCCGGGCGGAGCCCTAGGCTACCTCTCGCTGGTCCTCTTCAGAGCCTGGTTCAGTGCGTTCAGCCTCCCGGCTGGCAGCAATAATACGTTCCAGGGCCGGAACAATCGCACCGCGCCAGCACGCATAATCGTGACCGCCGTTGAAGGTCGTGCAGCGTGCCCTCTCCAGGCCCAGCTTTTCCAGACGCGCTTTCAGCTCGCGGTGATGAGGAACCAAAACCCACTCCTGCTCCCCCACCTCAATCTCAAGGTACAGGTGGCGCAGACGATCAATCTCGCCCGCCGCCTCCAGCTCGTCCAGGCGGTCCATGACCTGCGGCTGCCACAGCGACGAAGACTGCGCGATCGCGCCGCCAAACGCCTCCGGGCGGCTCAACACCGCCAACAGGGAGGACAGGCCACCCAGCGACTGACCGTTAATCACGATGTTCCGCGGGTTGGTCTTAATGCCGTGCACCGCCTCCAAGTGCGGGAACGCAATCTCCACCAGGTAGTCGGCAATCGGGTTGTCACCGTTCAGTTCCTTCCAACGGTTCTCACGACCGCCAGAGTGCAGGAAGAACACGTGCATCGCCGGAATACGGCCCGCCTCATGGGCGCGGTTGAGGGTCTGCTCCATGCCCTGGCTGAACCACATCTCACCGTCGAATTGGATGAACAGCGGCGCATCCGGGGCGGGATCCCCCACACGACCGAGCACGTACTGGTGACCGTCAGAGGTCTGCATCCACTCGGGGGCGGGCAGCGCGTCAATCTCTTCCTGAGTCAGGATGAACTCCTGCACCGGCGCGTGCTCAAGCTGCACCACACCCATGCAACGACCGATGCGGTTGCACACGGTCTCGGGGTTCAGCGGGTCACCCTCGCCGGAGTCCAGGGCGGCACGCAGGCGCACCTGGTCGTCATCGCCCAGCCAGGCGGGGCGCTCGCCGGGCAGCGCCGGCAAGAAGTTGTAGGAGGCACGCCAGGTGGTTTCCATCTGCATGCTCAGCTGCCACCAGCCGGTGCCCTCGATGCGGGCCATGAGGGAACGGTCAAGGTTCTTCTCATCGGTCAGGCGGTTGATGAACATGAGCACCTGCTCCGCCTGCTCGTTGTGGTACAGGAAGGTGACGATGCGCTCGTTCTCACTGATGGTGCCGTCGTCAAGATGCACCGGCTCGATAATGGGGGTGCCTTCGGAGACAACCTCAACGATGCGGGCGTTCAGCTCTTCGGGGCTGACCGCCTCGGCGATGAGGGCGCTGATGAGGGGGCTGTCCACGCGCGGTGCCGGTACAGGGCGCGGGATCTTGGGAGGGCTCGGGCGCACAGCCGGCGCAACGGTACGCGGTTGCGCAGAAGCAGCCTGTGCAGAAGTGCTCTGCGCGGGAACGGTCGCGGTGGGTTCGTGCTCGCCCAACGGTTCCTCCTTGGTCTGTGGAAACACTCAATCGGTGAGAATCGGTGAGGAGGCGCATTATCGTTAGTTAGCCTCTACTACCTCACTCTATGGTATCCCTTACCCAAACTCCAGCCAAAGGGAAAAATGAAAGAACCAAAAAATGACAAGAATGACAGCGAGCACACGCTCCTCAAACCCAAACACGAAGCCGCCACCCTCACCCCTCCAGACCAGCCCCCCTCCCAAGCCAGCTCAGAAGTTAAATGAGATGAGGCACCGAGACCGTGCATCAAACCTCTCAAGTTACAACTTTCAAAGTCTCATGCGGCAGTCTCGGTGCCTCATCTACGGGTTCCCAAAATGGAACCTACCCAGTGCTCGGATCCGTTCATGCGTCAAAGACGGGCGAGCACCGGGTAGGCGCCCTACGCGCAGGGGATCCTGGGTCCCTCAGATCCTAACGTTCGCTGCTCGGCGCAATGCCAAGCTTTTCCACCCGTGCTGAGACGGTTGGCGCAAACTCCCACGCGGCTTAGGGGCGAAAACTACTCGCTTTCGCGGGCCGCCGAAATAGCGTCAGCGGCAATATGAATTTCTTGGTTCTCCTTCGGAATGACCAAAGGGGTACCAGTGCATGGATCAGGAATAATGACCGATTGCAGGTCAAAAACTTCCTGAATAAGTTCCGGTGTAATTATCGCACGCGGATCACCCTGAGCGATAATCCGGCCCTGCTTCATTAACACAACATGAGTAGCATACCTGAAAGCAAGGTTCAGGTCATGCAACACCACGGCCACAGTCCGGCCTTCGGAATGCAATTTCTTCGTCAGGTTCAGCACCTCAATCTGGTGCGTGATATCCAGGTAGGTGGTCGGCTCATCCAGCAGAATCAGCGGGGTCTGCTGCGCCAGGGTCATGGCAATCCACACACGCTGACGCTGACCGCCCGAAAGCGCCTCAATGGGACGCTCCGCAAGCTCCAGCACGTTCGCCGCCTGCATCGCCTCCACGCAGGCTCGCTCGTCCTCATCGGACCAGGAACGCAGCAGCGACTGGTGCGGGTAGCGGCCGCGCGCCACCACATCCGCCACGGTCACGCCGCTCGGCGCCTCCGGGGTCTGCGGCAGCATCGCCAGAATCTTAGCGATGGCGCGGGACTTCATCTGCGGCAGCGGGGTGCCGTCCAGGCGAACCTCACCCTCCTTGAGCGGGTTCACGCGGGCAAGAGCCTTCAAAGTGGTCGACTTGCCGCAGGCGTTCGGACCCAAGATGACGGTCAGCTCCCCCTCCGGCACCTGAAAATCTACCCCGTTGAGCACCGTATGCTCACCGTAGGCAACCACCATGTTCTCGCCTTCAAGGCGGGTCGTCACACTAGTGTTCACTAGCTCTTCTTCCTTTCGAGGTAAATCAGGTAAATCAGGTACAGGCCACCAATCGCGCCGGTCACCACACCCACCTGAATGATGCGTCCGGGAACAGCGAAACGGCCAATCAGGTCGGAGCCGAGCACCATGAGCGCGCCCATGAGTGCCGCGGAGGTGAAGCCCACCCCGCCGCTGCGGGCGAGAGTCTTCGCGATGTGCGGTGCCGCCAGGGCGACGAAGGCAATCGGGCCGGTCGTCGCGGTCGCCAGCGAAACCAGAAGCACACCGATGAACAGAGCCGCCACACGGTACGCGTTCACGCTCACACCCAAACCGGATGCCACCTGGTCACCAAAACGAATCGCGCCCAGCGGGCGGACCAGCATCAGCAGCAGCGGAGTCACCACGAGCAGCAGACCCAGCAGCGCGTAGGTGCGCTCCCAAGTGATGTCATTCAGCGAACCGGCAAGCCAGGACGCCGCGGTCTGCGCCTGAGTCAGCGAAGCACGCACCACCAGCAGCGAATTAAACGCCGCCAGGGTCGAACCCACGCCAATACCGACCAGCACCAGACGGAAACCGTGCAGACCCGTGCGGCGCGTCAACAACCACACCAGCACCGAGGTAGCCAAGCCACCAACCACAGCGCCCAGGGCAACCTCAACGGGGCCGGAATTGAACACAATAATCTGCAACAGCGCACCGGTCGCGGCACCATTCGTGAAACCGATAATATCCGGCGATCCCAGGGCATTACCCGAAATCACCTGGAAAATCGCACCCGACAGACCAAGTGCCGCACCCACCAGAAGCGCCGCCACAATACGCGCCGCACGCTGCTGAGCGAAAGCCACCGTAATCTGCTTACCCTCACCCAGCAACGCCGGGATCACCTTATCCGAGGCGATATTGTAGTCACCCTGCAACATGCCCCAAAACGCCAGCGCCGCAATCAGCACCACCAACGCCACATTCAGGATCAGTACGCGCCACGGCACCTGGGCACTCACAGGACCGCGCACAGTCAGCACCGGGCGGCCACCCAAATCGCGGCCACGACGACGCGCCGAACGATTAGCGGGGGTGGTGGCGGTCGCCATCGAAAGAGCGGAAGAATTCGACATTAGAGAGCCTCCACCTTACGACGAGTCATCAAGAACAAGAACACCGGGGCACCGGCAAGAGTCGCCACGATACCCACCTGAGTCTCCTGCGGAGCCACCAGCACACGCGCCAACACGTCAGCACACAGCAGCCACACCGGACCCACCAGCACCGAACCATAATTCACCCAGCGCACATCATTACCGAGCAGAGCACGCACCACAAACGGCACCGCCAAACCCACAAAACCAATCGGACCCACCGCAGCAGTCGCAGCACCGGCAAGCACCGTCACCGCCAGCAACGTCAAATTCTGGGTCGTACGCACACTCACGCCGAGGCTGGTCGCCGCCTCCTCGCCCATACTCAAAGCATTAATCGCAGGAGCAACAAAGAACGCCACCAGCACACCCAGCACAATCACCGGACCCACCGTCGAAGCGATATCCATACCGCGGCCCTCCAGCGAACCGGCAACCCACACACGGAACTCGTTATACGCATCCTGATCAGCCAAAATCAAGCCCTGCGCAATCGCCGACAGTGCAGCAGAAATCGCCACACCCGCCAACGCAAGCTTCACAATCGACCCGTCACGACCACGACCCAGCGTATACACCAGCACCGCAGCCAACGCGCCACCAATCGTCGCAGCAACCATGTACTGCCAAATACCCATCACACCAAAAACCACCACGGAAGCAATCACAGCCACCGCAGCACCGGCATTCACACCCATCAGACCGGGCTCAGCCAACGGGTTACGGGTCAACGACTGCATCAACGAACCGGCAACCGCCAACGCGGCACCCGCCGCAAGACCCACCAGGGTACGCGGAATACGCTGCTCCATCACAATCGTCTGCGCCTGCTCAGAAGCAGTGCCATTGAAAACAGCCAGAACCTGATCCGGCGGAAGATTATTCGACCCAAACAGCAAAGAAGCAGCCACAGCACCCACCAAAAGCACCGCAAACAGGAACAGAAAAGCTAGGCGCTTACCTAACTTCTGCCCCTGAATCACAGAACCCTGACGGGACGTACTCTCCTGCTGAACATCTCGGGACAATGAGCTCGTGCGGGCCACTATGCTCCTTATGCTCGATACAAGAAAACAGGGAGGCGCACCCGGCACCCCACAGGAGGGGCACCCGGCACACCGGTAAATAACGAGAGAAACGCCGGAGCGGGCAGGGTACTCCCCCACCCGCATCCGACGTTAAGTCTTAGCGCTTGCGGGCAATCAGCAGCGCAGCGGCAGCCACCACGCTCACGCCCAGAACCACCACGCCAATCCACGGGAAGGCAGCACCGTAGGTCACGGTCTGCACGGTGGACGCGGTGTTAGCCGAAGCCGAAGCGCTCGGGTTCGACGCAGTACCGCGCGCAACAGCCGAAGAAGATGCGCTCGCCGAAGCGGTCGCCTTCTTCTGGGCATTTGCAGAAGCCGAAGCAGCGGGAGCGGCGGAAGAACCGGAGGAGGCGGAGGTACCGGAAGAGCCAGCTTCCGCGTTCAGGCGGTCGTACTCCTCCTTGGTGATGGTGTTGCCCTCAGCGTCGGTGTAGACGGTCTCAGCCTCAGCCGCGCCGCCTGCAGAACCATTCGAGGAACCGTTCGAGCCGCCGTTCGACGAGGATTCGTTGGAATCGTTAGAGCCCTGAGCCTCATCTGCAGAGTCGGAGCTATTAGAGTTCGAGCCGCCGTTCGAGGAACCACCGTTGCTCTTCGAACCAGAAGAGCCACGGTTCGAGGAAGAACCCGAAGAGTTCGAGGAGGAGTTATCCGAGCCACCCTCGCCCACCACGGTGAACTCGGGGCTACGGTTAGTGTACGCCTCGGTACCCAGGTACTTGCCGTCCTTGTCACGCTTCTCGCCGGTCGCAAGGAAACGCAGCGTGTGGGTGCCAGCACCAACATCCGGCAGAACGAAGGAACCGGAGACGTTACCATTTGCATCGCTCTTCTGCTGGTGCACCACGCAAGCGCCCTGAGCAGCATCGGAGGGGCACAGGTCGCCGTCGTCCACCTTCACGGACACCACAGTATTCGCGGGGAAGCCGCTCACGCTAAAGGAAATCACGCCGTGCTCGCTCACAGAGGAGGAAACGGTCGAAGAGGTGCCGGGGGTAGATGCCTTCGCACCGCCCGGAGGCAGAGCGGATGCGGTGCCAACGCCCAAGCCCAGCGCCAGGGTTGCGGCGGCGCAGGCGGTCAGCGCCTTAGAGGTCAGGGATGCCTTCGGGGCTCCCGAAAAAGGTGCACGCATGGTGGTCCTTTCAAAAGTACCGGGGTCGAAGCTGAACGCTACCGAGTTCGTGTCAGTGCAGTTCAGTAGGTCAGTGCAGTTCAGTAGGTTGCGACCCGAGTGGTTGGGGGCACCCGGTCCACGCCCCTGTTCAAGGGTGCAAGGTCAAGAGTGCGGGGCGTGAGCCGGTGCCGATATGAATGTGTGGTCAGAGCTTACTTCTTGAGAGAGCTTACTTCTTGGAGGTGCGCAACAGCAGAGCCGCAGCCAAAACCACCAGGCCAGCCGCCGAAAGCAGCAGGTTATTGGCGTTGTTGACCAGCCACTTGGTCAGACCGGTTAGCTCAGTACCCTCAATGACCGGGCCCTGCGCCTTGGTGCCTGCGGCGGAGTTCTGAGTTCCCTGCGAGCCCTGAGTGTTCTGCGAGTTCTTCGAACCGGCGGCTGCCTTCACTGCCTTCTTCGCGTTAGCGTCGGTCTTCTGCAGGCTGGCACCTAGGGACTTCTGCGCGCTCTGAACCTTCGCCTTAGCCTGCACGCGGTTCACAACCGGAGCGGTGCTCTGCGACAGTGCGGCGAGGGATGCATCCACGTCGGTGGCGCGGGTGCTGATGCGACCGCCCGCGTTACGCATGGGCACAGGTGCCGTGGAGGTTGCGGTTGCGGGGTTCTCATTCAGCTCTTCGACCAGCTGGTCGGAGGCGTCCTGCTCATCGCGGGAAACTTCCTGACGAGGGGTAACAGCACGTTCCACGGTCATGTCTGCGAAACCGAGCACCGCATTGTCAGCACCCTGGTTGCCGTTGTGCACGACCACACGGTAGGTGGCGGCGGGCATGCTCACGCTGGTTTCATAGCTGAAGCTGCGGTTACCGTCCAGGCGCTTCCAGCCGGAGCCGTAGAGGGTCTGCGGGGAGTTGCCGAGGTAGGTCGCGGCGTACACCCAGGTGCCCGGTTCAGCGTTCGGCACGGTCACGGTCACAGTGGAGCCGTTACGGCTCACCTGCACACCATGGCCGTCGGTCAGATCGGAGGCGTTGACCGGCTCGGGTGCGTCACCGGGGGCGTACTCACCGATGGTGAAGGTCGTGTTGATGCCGCCCTGACTGTTGGCGCCGCCGTAGGTGCCGGATCGATCGCCCTCACGCAGGCTGCCGGTCAGCAGTCGCAGAGTGTGCTCACCGGAGGCGTACTTGGCGGCGTCTTCATCATTCTTGAAGGCTGCATTGTCGCGGGTGGGCAGGTCAATCCAGGTGTCGATATGGCCGTTTTCATCGGGGGTGATGACAGCCCAGATGGTGTGGTTATCGTTGACCGCGGTGGCGTCGTTACGGGATACCTTGCCGTCGTCAATCTTCAGACCGATAACGGATGCCTTCTTATCCTCAGGGTTGCACCAGCCGTCACCGGTCAGGTGCAGCTTGCCGCCCTGAACCGCCTTGGGGTTCTCGATGGTCAGGCGCGGGGTGAAGGAGTCGCCAGCGGGGGCGCAGGTTTTCGAGTCTTCGCTGGGTGCGGGGGTAGGGTCTGCGGTTGCGCTCGGCTCGGGGGTCGGCTCAGCGGTGGGCTCCGCAGTAGCACTGGGCTCAGCGGTAGGTTCAGCAGTCGCAGAAGGCTCGGCAGTTGCACTGGGCGCGGCAGTCGCAGAAGGCTCTGCAGTTGCACTGGGCTCTGCGGTCGGTGCGGGGCTCGGAGCCGGGTCGCTCAGGGTAATATTCTGCGCCACAGATGCACGACGGTCGTAGGTGTTACCGTCCGCATCCACACCGCCCAGGGAACCGGAAAGCACCTGGATACGGTGGCTGGTACCCTCCACGGTCCAGCCCTTGCTCTTCAGCTGCTCAGCGGTCAGACCGGTGTTTTCGGGGGTCGGCAGGGATACCTCAACCTCGAAGGTGCCGTCCTCTTTAGCGGTTCCCATGAAGTTTGCGGGCGAGTTGCCGCCCTCATTGGTGAGCGGGTTACGTGCCTGGTGAGCCTCATCCGGCAGGGCGTCGAGGAACTTCACGGCAAACACTGCGCCGCGACCGGGAGCGGTGCTGGTGAAGCCGGTTCCGCGCAACACGAGCTTACCTTCGCGCCACTTCTCGGTGGAGATGGTCACGGTAGCCTTATCCGCCTGCTGGGTTGCGGCGGGGGCGTCCGCGTAAGCGATGGTGGTACCGGTCAGAGCGGCTCCCGGGGTGATGAGCGCGCCAGCGAGAGCCACGACGGCACCGTAGCGGGCTGCGGTGCGTGCGGGTCGAGTTTCGGTCATTGTGGTCCTTGAGGATGGTGTGGTGGGTCGTGCATCCCCTTCCCGCCGCGGGTCTAGGGTGCGGCGGGAAGGGGGTTCAGGAAGCTTCAGCGGGTGATTGCTTCACGAGGTGTTTAGAACAGAGTGTTCAGAACAGGGCGTTTAGAGCGGAAGCGCCTTCTTGACGTCTTCAACAATGCCGTTGAGCAACAGCGGGCCGCCGGTGGAGGTCCACTTGGAGCCGTCCACGAGAATCACGTGGTCCTCCTTGACTGCCTTCAGGTTGGTGAAGCCGGAGGTTTCCTTCGCCTTATTCAGTGCTTCTTCGGCGCCCTGCAGGCCTGCGGAGCCCTGCGCGTTCGGGTTCTGCTGGCTTGCGCCGCCGAGGGTGCCCAGGAACATGTAGTCCGCGTCGATGGTTGCCAGGTTCTCCAGGGAGACGGGCTCGGAGTGGCCCTGGCCGTTGCGGTCCTGCGACTCGGGGCGCTTGAGGCCCAGGTCGTTGAGCACCTGGCCGGCGGGCAGTTCCTTGAGAATCAGGGCGGGGCCGTTGCCTGCCCAGCGGACGATGGAGAAGGTCTTGTCGCCGTACTTGGGGGCGAGCTGCTCCTTCAGCGCTGCGGCGCTTGCCTCGTATGCCTTGATGACCTCTTCGCCCTTGTCGACCATGTTCATGGCGTTGGCGACGTTGCGGAAGTTGATGCGCCAGTCGCCGCCCGCGTAACCGCAGTAGACCACGGGGGCGATCTTCTTGAGGGTTTCGAAGGCGTCGGAGCGCTTGTCCACGCCGGTGGAGTCGACGAGGATCAGGTCGGGGTCAAGGTTGCCGATCTGCTCGTAGTTAACCTGGGCGACGGTGCCGATGATCTGCACGCCCTTGGCGCGGTCGGCGAGGTAGTTGGGCACGCCGGACTGGCCGCGGCCGGAGACGGAACCGACGGGGGTCACGCCGAGGGCGAGCAGGCCGTCGAGAGTGGGTTCGGAGAGGACGATAACCTTCTGCGGGTTGACGGGAACTTCTACATTCTCGTCGTCGATATCCTTGATGGTGCGGGTGCCGCTGTTACCGCCGGAGGTGGAACCGCCGGAAGTGGTGGTCGTGGTGGTCTCGCTGCTGCATGCCGCGAGGGCGAGAGCAGCCGATGAGGCGAGCGCCAGGCCGAAGAAGGCGCGGCGGTTAACGCCCGGTGCGCCCTGGTTTTCGGTGTCGGTCAGCTCGGTTCGATTGAAAGACATAGTTCCCCCTAGATATGACTAAACTATACCTAACCTTACAGATATCTGAGTGTTACATCAAGACGCGTTCTATTTGTCTTCTCAGACCGTCAGGATGCCCGGTTTTGCCGCGGAATTCCGCGGGTAATATATTTCACTCTTTGTCACAGTCTTGCTGACACTATGTCTTTTAAATGGGTGACCCTCCCCACCAGTTTTTGCTATAAGTCTGCGGCGGTTGAGAAGCGTTGAGAAAGCAGAACACGCAAAACGCCCCGCCGCGAAAAACCGCGACGGGGCGCTCTTCACAACGGGTCGTTGAGGCTTTATAGATGCCGGGCACCATTACTGCCCAGTACAGTTACCGGCGTGCACCGCTAGTGGCGACAACCACAACCGGTGCCGGAACGCTTGACCGATGCAGCCGCCGCGCGCAGGGAGGCGATGGCCGCCTCCGGGCCGCCGAGTGCCTCATCCACGCCGTAGACCGAGCTACCGGCAACGAAGCAGGTTGCGCCCGCCTCCGCCGCACGCAGGATGGTCTCTTCGGTGATGCCGCCGTCCACCTGCACGGTCACCGGCAGGTTCGCGCCCTCAATCGCCTTGGCGGCGCGGGCAATCTTCGGCAGGGTCACATCCAGGAACGCCTGGCCGCCAAAGCCCGGTTCCACGGTCATAATCAGCAGCATATCCAGTTCACTGAGCATGTCCAGGTAGGGTTCCACGGCGGTTGCCGGGCGCAACGCCATACCCGCCTTCGCGCCCTCAGCACGCAGGGTGCGCGCCAGCTTGATGGGGGCAATAGCCGCCTCCGCGTGGAAGGTCACCGATTCGCAGCCCATGCTGGCATATTCGGGTGCCCAGCGGTCGGCGTCCTCAATCATCAGGTGTACATCGAACGGCACCGGCGAGATTTCACGCAGACGCTTGACCACGGGCGGGCCCCAGGTGAGGTTGGGGACGAAGTGGTTGTCCATCACGTCAATATGCGCGGCGTCTGCGGTGGAAATGCGCTCCAGCTCGCGCTGCAGGTTCGCGAAATCCGCCGAGAGAATCGACGGGTTAATGGCAATACCCATGGGGTTCCTTTCAAATCCGTGCCGTATGGCGAATGGTGCTAGGCGGTGAAGCGGCTAGTTCTTACGCAGCAGGGCGAGGAACATTGCGTCGGTTCCGTGCACGTGCGGCCACAGCTGTGCGGTGGTCGGGTTTTCCGAAGCCTTCACGACCGGGGCGCCCTTCTTGACCTTGATTTCGGGGGTGTGGCCGGGGTCCTTCTCCCCCGCCAGCACGCTCACGGGTTCGCCGTTCGCGCCTTCGGTGTGCAGGGCGACTTCGCGCAGTGCGGCGGCGGAGTCGAGCAGGCTGACCGCGCCGCTTTCGAGCACCTCAGCCACGATGTTCTGGGTTTCTGCTGCGTGCGGGGAGCAGGTCACGTAGGCGATGACGCCGCCGGGGCGGGTCGCTTCAATGGCCGCGTCCAGGAGCTGACGCTGCAGGGGCAGCAGCTCTGCAATATCGCGCGGGGACTTGCGCCAACGCGCCTCGGGGCGGCGGCGCAGGGCACCCAGACCGGAGCAGGGCACATCCACCATGACGCGGTCGAACAGCTGACCGGGTTCAATGGATCCGGGCAGGTCGGAGGCGTTCTTGCGCAGGGTCTCGCGGATCTGGCGGCCGTCGCCGGCGAGTACCGTGTAGCTGTCCTCGGGCAGGGGGCGCATGGAGGATTCCACGAGCTGGGCGCGGTGCGGTGCCGCCTCGTTGGCGACCAGGGATGCGCCGCGCTGAACACCGAGCGCGCCAAGCAGCGCCGCCTTACCGCCGGGGCCTGCGCACAGGTCGAGCCAGGCGGTATCGGTGCCGTCCAGGGGTGCAGCGGCGAGCGCGCGTGCCACCAGCTGGGAACCGGCATCCTGCGCACGGACGGTGCCTTCACGCACGGATTCCAGGCGCGCCAAGTCGCCGGAGGCATACAGTGCCGAGCCCTCGACCAGCTCGCCATCGACAGCGCCCTGTTCGCGCGCCTCGTCGAGGCTACCCAGGCCGGGCAGCGCAACCAGGTTCACCACGGGGGCGAGGTTGTCCGCTTCGAGCAGCTGCTCAATTTCGGAGGCGGGGCGGCCGTGCGCGACGAGTGCCTGGCGCATGGAACGCACAATCCAGCCGGGGTGCGAGGCGAGCAGCGCCATGCGCTCGGTGTCGTCCTTCGCGTCCTCGATGATGAGTTCGTACCACTCTTCGGGGGTGCGCTCGGAGACGCGGCGCAGCACCGCGTTAATAAAGCTTGCCGGGCCCGCACCGATCTTTTCGCGTGCCAGGGACACGCTCTGGTTCAGTGCCGCGTGGGCGGGAACGCGCATGTTCAGCAGCTGGTGCACGCCCATGCGCAGCACAATGAGGGTGGTGGTGCCGACCTTCTCGAGGGGGCGGTCTACGCAGCGGCTGAGGATTGCGTCGTAGGTACCCTGGTGGCGCAGCGTGCCGTAGGTCAGCTCGGTTGCGAAGCCTGCGTCGCGGTGGTCGAGGCGGTGACTACGAATCGCCTTGGGCAGCACGAGGTTCGCGTAGGCGTCAGATTCCGCCACGGAGCGCAGTACGTCGAAGACGGTTGCGCGTGCGGTGTCTGCGGTACGCGAGCGTGCGGAGGGTGCCGCCGCGGAGAATTCGCGGGCGGACATGGAGCGGCGGTTGCGTTCGTGGCCGCTCTTATTGCGCTGGGAGGTGCCGCCGCCACCGCGTTTGGTGTCGTCGTGCTCGGTCTTGGCTCGGCGTGCGGCGCGTTCGACGCTGGTCAGGCCGTCAAAGCGGCGGCCGGTGCGCGATTCGGTGCGGGAGTTGTCATCCCACTTCTGCGGGCGGTTCTGAGCACCCTGCCCCTGCGAACGCTGGTTCTGCGAGCGCTGATTCTGCGAACGCTGGTTCTGGGAACGCTGAGAATTCTGAGACTGCTGGCGGTTCTGCTCGCCTGCACCCGAGCCATTACCCGAGCCGGAGCGGCGGCGACGCTTACGCTTCGCACCGCCCTCACCCTGACCGCCGCCCTGGTTGAACTTGCCGTTACCGGCATTACCGGCGTGACCGGGCTTGCCGTGTCCTCCCTTGTAGGGGCGCTTTTCGTTGCTCATGCGAGTACCACCAGGCCTTCCGCCATGTCCTTACCAGCGCCGCGAGCCCACGCGGGCGCATCCATCATTTTCTTACCGGCAGGCTGAACCTGCAGCAGCGTCAGGGGTTCGGTACCGGTTCCGACCAGTACCTTCTTCGCGTGCAGACGCACCGCACCGGGCGCGAGGGGGCCGCCGTTCGCCTCGGTCAGGGACTGCACCAGGCGCTCATCGGCAACCGCCAGACCACCGATCTTGAAGCGGTTTTCGCCCAGTTCGCACCATGCGCCGGGTTCGGGGGTCACGCCGCGGAAGCGTGCCAGGATCTGCTCGGCGGGTTCGGTCCAGGTGAGGCGACCGTCGGCAATGCTCATCTTGGAGGCGTAGCTGACCGACTCGTCCTCGACCTGCACGGTGCCGCTCTCGCCCGCTTCGAGGCGTTCGAAGGTGCGCTCAAGCAGTGCGCCGCCGCTGGTGGCAAGGCGCATCAGCACGGTGCCTGCGGTGTCGTCGGCGGCTACGGGGGTGGATTCCTGTTCGAAGGTGGGGCCGGTGTCCAGGCCTTCTTCGAGCAGGAAGGTGGTGGAGAAAATTTCCTGCTCACCGGCGATGAGGGCGCGCTGCACGGGGGCGGCGCCGCGCCATGCGGGCAGCTTGGAGAAGTGCAGGTTGACCCAGCCGTAGCGCAGGGATTCCAGCGCGGACAGCGGCAGCAGGGCACCGTAGGCGACCACGGCGGCCGCGTCAGCGTTCAGTTCGGCAACGGCTGCGGCGGCTTCGTCGTTCCAGCGGTTTGCTTTCACGATGGGCAGGCCGAGCTCTTCGGCACGCTGCGCGACCGGGGAGGGGGTGAGCACGCGCTTGCGGCCCACGGGGGCATCTTCGCGGGTGAGCACGCCGACCACGCGCACCTTATCGGAGTTCGCCAGGTAGTCGAGCGGGGGCACTGCAACGTCGGGGGTGCCTGCGTAAATGATGTTGAGCATGTGAGCCTACTTTCCGAAGCTACCGAAGGAGGAACCGGCACCGAATGTGCCACCGCCGCCGAAGGCACCGCCCACGCGGGCTGCACGCTCGGTCACGGTCTTAGCAGCGACCGTGTTGTAGTCTGCGGCGCGCAGGGCACGCATCACGCGCTGGCGGTCTTCGCCCACGAGACGGTCGATGAAGAGCTTGCCGTGCAGGTGGTCGGTTTCGTGCTGCAGCATGCGCGCGAACAGACCCTCACCCTCCAGCACGAGGGGTTCGCCGTGGCGGTCCACGCCGGTCACGCGCGCCCAGTTCTTGCGCGGGGTCGCGGACTTCTGGCCGGGCACGGACAGGCAGCCTTCGCCGCCTTCCTGGTCTTCTTCGCCGACTTCGAGCACGGGGTTGATGATGTAGCCTTCGCGGTCGTCAATGCCGCCGAAGGTGAAGATCTGCTTGGAGATGCCAACCTGCGGGCCGGCAAGGCCCACGCCGCCCACGTCGTACATGGTTTCTAGCATGTCGTCGATGAGTCGTGCCAGGTCGTCGTCGAAGACGGTGATGGGGTCGCAGACGCTGCGCAGCACCGGGTCACCTACGGTGCGGATGCTCAGGATGGTCATGGTTCTCCTTTGCCGGCGGGATGCCGGGAATGTGCTTACGGATTTCAAAATGGTGGCAGAACTGTGCTGACGGTTTTTCCCAGCGGGTTTTCCCAGCGCGTTCTTCACAGCGTAGCGCGCCGTTCTGCCTATTGTTCTATTGTCGCCGATTCGGTAGCGCGAATCTAGAACGAATCGAGGCGGCAGGGTGAGGGCTGAACCTCACCTCCACAGGGCTTGAAGCCTCTCCCCTATGCCTCGGGCGGGGTACTGGCCTATGCCACCGGCGGCGGTACTACGGGCATGAGCGCGGGGTCTTCAAATTCTTGAACCTGACGGTCGAATTCCCAGACGCGGCGCAGGGCGCAGAACTTGTACCAGTTACGTTCGAGCACGGCGGGGTTTGCCTGCTGCGGCAGCACCTGCGTTTCGCCGAGTGCCACGCCCATGAGGACGGGCGCGTCGCCGTGTTTCCAGGGTTCCCAGGTGCCTTCGTCGGGGTCGACGAGGGATTCTTCGGCTTTGAGTCCGGCGACGAGCTGCATGACGACTTTTTCGTCGAGTGCTTTGACGCGGCCGCGTTTGTCGGTGCCTTTGGTTTTGTAGTCGATGATGCAGGTTCGGCCTGCGATTTCTGCGACGAGGTCAAGGGTGCCCGCGTAGCCGACGGTGTCGTTCCAGATGGTAATTTCGGCGGCGAGGGGGCGGGGTTTGAAGGCTTCCCACCATTCATCGAAGCGGTCGGCGTAGGCCTGTTCGCCGTTGATGATGAGCTGTTCGCGGCTTTCGTCGAGGTTGTGTTCGCGGCCCATGGCGCGTAGGGCGACGGCTTCGGCGTAGTTGTGCACGCGGTCGCCTCGTGCGGCTGCGGCGTCGCGGTATCGTTCGGAGGCGCTGGCTGCGTCGCGGATAATGGCGAATTTGAGGCCGTGGGATCCGGTGGCGCGGTAGGCGCGCTGGTCTTCGAGGGCGGCTTTGGCTGCCATGTACCCGTGCCAGCCGCTGAGGTCGCTGGCGTGCTGCCCGATGACGGTGGTGATGGAGGGGACGAGGGGTTCTCCTCCGCGGACGCGCGCGTACATGCGTCCGTAGTCGGTGGCTGCGGCGAGTTCGGGTGTTGTCACGGGGTACCTCATTCTCGGGTGGTTGTGTCCGCGGCTGGGTTTGTACTGCTGGTGGGCACAAATACCGGTGGGCATAATAAAACCCCCGTTCCTTGAAACGGGGGTTATTTGGTGCGTGATACTGGGTTCGAACCAGTGACCTCTTCGGTGTGAACGAAGCGCGCTACCACTGCGCCAATCACGCTTACGGATAAGACTATACCGAGGCTTGGCGTGAAGGTCAAATTTTGCGCGCCCCTTTTTTCGTTCCCGCCGAGAAGCCACATGTGTTTCGATGAGTATGCGGCGGCACCACAGATTCTAAGAGAGCTTCCCGCCGGAGGTGGCTGCAGGTTCAGTAATGACTTATGGACTCTGGTCATGAGTTACGGATTGTGGGGCTAGGTTAGCGTCTTCAGAGATAGCTTTTAACCATTGCTGAAGTCGCTAAGTCATGACCGAATCTAAATCCGGTTTTCGCTGGATAAACAAAAAAGCCCTTCATCCGAAGATGAAGAGCTTCTTTCCTAGTGTGACCCCAACCGGATTTGAACCGGTGTTGCCGCCGTGAGAGGGCGGAGTACTAGGCCGCTATACGATGGGGCCGCAACCTCCGTTAGGAGGTTAGCTGGGATACCAGGACTCGAACCTAGAACAAAGGAACCAGAAACCTTCGTGTTGCCAATTACACCATATCCCATTACTCTATTGAGTTACCGTTCCGTTTTTCGCCTTTCGGCTTATCACCGGAACGAATAATAACTATACGGGTCTTTCTGGAGGCGCGCAAGCCGAAATCTGGAGAGCCGCCTCACATTCATGGCTTCATGCCCGCTACTTCCGCGTATTTCCGGGGTTTTTAAGACTAAAAAGTTTTTTAAATTTCTTCAAAAAGAGGGTTTTGGGGCCGATTTTCGCCCTTCGAAGCAGCCGCGAGGGGACTTCTAGGGGGCTCAGAGAGCAGTTTTACCCTCTCCCCTACACGCTTTGCGTCCCGATTTTTTGAAGATTTTTTCTTCCTGCCCCACTTCCCGGCAGCCAGAGAGCCAGACGACTGGACAGTCACCCAAGCAGCCACCTCAGGAAAGATCGCAAGACTCCCACCCCACTACTCCCACCCCACCCCGCGCCTCCAAAGCCAAGACTTGCCAAAACTTTCGTAGACAACGAAAAAGCCCCGAGGTGAACCTCGGGGCTTTAGTGGAGCGGTTGACGAGACTTGAACTCGCGACATCCACCTTGGCAAGGTGGTGCTCTACCAACTGAGCTACAACCGCATGTTTTCGCTCTGAACTTTTCAGTTCGTCGCAACAACAGGTACTACTATACGAGCCTTTGCCGGGGTGCGCAAACCAAATTCTTGCCACACTCCCCCAAATGGAACCAGATTCACCCCCATAAAAGATACTGACTAGTAGTTTTACAGGAAATACCCATCACAAAAAATATTCTCAAATTTATGAAAAATCCCCTTATCCGCCGGGTTTCTTCAGACTTTTCGGTCGTCTAATTCCCGCTGGATAAGGGGATTTTCTTGAGCTGGAGCTCTCAAAATACACACCGCAGGTACCTGCGAGCGCACCAAAACTAGCTAGAGCTTAGTCGCTGCTACCGCCGGAGTCGCCTCCACCGGAATCGCCGCCTCCGCCGAAGTCCGAGCTGCTGTAGTCGGAGCTGCTGGAGCTTCCGGCGTCGAAGTCGCCCGCGTCCGGGTCGGGGCCCGGGTCCACGAAGTCGTCGTCTTCCTCTTCTTCGTCCGAAGAGCCAGAAGAATCCGAGGAATCCACGACAGACGAGGAGCTGCTCACGTCGCCGCCGCGAGCCGCGTTCTGCATGGCGCGTGCCTCCAGGAATGCGGTCACGTAGGCGAGTACCGCGCCGGCAATAATGATGATGACCATCCACACGGAGCGGTCAAAGCCGGCGATGTAGGCGAACAGCCAGATAATGCAGGCGTTGGTGAGCGCCATGAGGGTGCCCTTCAGCAACGCCTGCCCCATGATCGACTGCTTCATGGTTAGCTCAGTTCAGCGGCGAGCTTGCGCAGGCGTGCGAGGGAGGATTCCTTGCCCAGGATTTCCATGGACTCGAACAAAGGCGGGGAGATGCGCTCACCGGACACTGCGATACGCACGGGGCCGAATGCGAGGCGCGGCTTGATTTCCAGGCCGTCGACGATTGCGGCGCGCAGGGCTGCCTCAATGTTGGCTGCGGTGAAGTCCTCGAGGGGCTCCAGAGCCTCGATAGCGGCGGCGAGGACCTGCGGTGCGGATTCCTTGAGCTGCTTGCGTGCGTCGTCTGCGGTGCTGATTTCTTCGTCAGCCTTGAAGAGGAATGCGAGCAGGCCGGGTGCTTCGCCGAGCAGCTGCATGCGCTCCTGTACGAGGGGGGCTGCTTCGGTGAGGATCTGCTCTTCACGCTCGGTGAGGGTCTCGCCGAGTACGCCTGCTGCCTGCAGGTACGGGATGAGGCGGTCGCGGAAGTCCTTGGGGTCGAGCGCACGGATGTGGTCGCCGTTGATGGACTCTGCCTTCTTCACGTCGAAGCGTGCGGGGTTGGCGACAACGTCGTGTACGTCGAAGTGCTCAACGAGCTCGTCGATGGTGAAGACGTCCTGATCTGCGGAGAGGGACCAGCCCAGCAGGGACAGGTAGTTCAGCAGGCCTTCCTTGATGAAGCCGGCGTCACGCAGCAGGAAGAGGTTCGACTCGGGGTCGCGCTTGGAGAGCTTCTTGTTGCCCTGGCCCATGACGTAGGGCAGGTGGCCGAATTCGGGGATGAAGCTGGTCACGCCGGTGTCGATGAGTGCGCGGTAGAGCGCGATCTGGCGCGGGGTGGAGGAGAGCAGGTCTTCGCCGCGCAGCACGTGGGTGATGCCCATGAGTGCGTCGTCGACGGGGTTCACGAAGGTGTACAGCGGGTCGCCGTTGGAGCGGACGACCACGTAGTCGGGTACGGTGCCTGCCTTGAAGGTGATTTCACCGCGAACGAGGTCGTTGAAGGTGATGTCTTCGTCGGGCATGCGCAGACGCCAGACGGGCTTGCGGCCTTCGGCGCGGTAGGCTTCCTTCTGCTCTTCGGTGAGGTTACGGTCGTAGTTGTCGTAGCCGAGCTGCGGGTCCTGACCGGCTGCCTTGCGGCGTTCCTTCACCTCGTCGGGGGTGGAGAAGTCTTCGTACACATAGCCGCCTTCAACGAGCTTCTGGAAGATCTCGTTGTAGATGCCTGCAGTCTTACGCTCGGACTGACGGTAGGGCTCGTGGGGGCCGCCGACGCCGACGCCTTCGTCCCAGTTGATGCCGAGCCAGTGCAGGGATTCGAGCACCTGGTTGAACGACTCTTCGGAGTCGCGTGCCGCGTCGGTGTCTTCGATGCGGAAGATCAGCTTGCCGCCGGTGTGGCGTGCGTACGCCCAGTTAAAGAGGGCGGTGCGGACCATGCCCACGTGCGGGGTGCCGGTGGGCGAGGGGCAGAAGCGGACGCGGGTGTCTGCGGGGCTGTTGAGTACGGGACCGTGGTATTCGGTCATGATGTCTCCTTGACGGTGTGTTTCAGGATGTACGTTACGTTTGTGGGCGCGGGCTGTTTAGTCGCGCACGCGGGTGACGAGGGAGCCGATGCCTTCGACTTCGATCTCTACTTCGTTGCCGTCGCGCAGTACGCTGATGCCGGCGGGGGTGCCGGTGAGCAGTACGTCGCCGGGCAACAGGGTGAAGATTTCGGAGGCTGCGGCAACCTGTTCGGCTACGGAGTAGTGCATTTCGGAGGTGTTGCCTTCCTGCACGACGTCGCCGTCAACCCAGGTGGTGATGTTCAGCGAGTCGGTGTCCAGGTCGGTTTCGATCCACGGGCCGAGCGGGGTGGAGCCGTCGAAGCCCTTGGCGCGGGTCCACTGGCGGTCTTCGAGCAGGTCGCGGGCGGTGAGGTCGTTGGCTACGGTGTAGCCGAAGATGACTTCGTGCACGCGCTCAAGGGGCACGGACTTGGCGATACGACCGATAATGACGGCGAGTTCACCTTCTGCGCTGACGGCTTCGGAGTACTCGGGCAGGGTCACGGGGTCACCGGGGCCAATGACGGTGGTGTTGGGCTTGAGGAAGAACTGCGGGGAGGCGGGCGCCTCGGTTCCTGCCCAGTTTGCGATCGCTCCAATCACCTTGGAGCGGGGGATGATCGGGGCGAGCAGGCGCACCTGGTCGATGGGGTAGGTGGTGCCGGTCGGTTCGATGCCCGAGTAGAAGGGGTCGCCGGCGAGTACGCGCAGGGTTTCTTCGCCTGCTTCGCCTTCTACCAGCCCGAAGTGGAGCTCATTATTTACGGTAAATCGTGCAATACGCATACTTTCTAGGGTACCAGCCTTCGAGGGCGCGGGCGGCGGGGTGCGCCTCCCCTCCCCTATGCACTCCCCTATCTTCACCGGGCGCAGCGAATCCCCGCGGGCTGCTCGCCGCGCGACGTGCGGGTCGGGCAGTGAGCATCCTGCGGGGATTTCGCGGGTTACGTTAGATCACGTTTTAGATGAGGCGGGTCATCCAGCCGTGGCGGTCCTCAACGGTGCCCAGCTGAATGCCGACGAGCTCTTCACGCAGGCTCTTGGAGATTTCGCCGAAGTGCTCGGTGGGTGCCGGGATTTCGAAGTCTTCTGCCTTGAGCTTGCCGATGGGTGCGACCACTGCTGCGGTGCCGCAGGCGAAGATTTCGGTAATGTCGCCGTTTGCCACGCCTTCACGCCATTCGGTGAGGGTGATAGCGCGCTCTTCGACGGTCATGCCGCGGTCCTTGGCGAGCTGAATCAGCGAGGAACGGGTCACGCCTTCGAGGATGGTGCCGGTCAGTTCAGGGGTAACGATCTTGTTTTCCTTGCCGAAGATGAAGAACACGTTCATGCCGCCGAGCTCTTCAATGGCGTCGCCGCGGTGCGGGTCCTTGAAGATGACCTGCTTGCAGCCGTGCTTTTCGCCTTCGATCTGGGCGATCATGGACGCTGCGTAGTTACCGCCGCACTTTGCTGCACCGGTGCCGCCTTCGCCTGCGCGGGCGTAGGTGGTGGAGAGCCAGATGTCCACGGGTTCGGGGGTGCCGAAGTAGTTACCTGCGGGCGAGCCGATGACGTGGTACTGCACGTGGCGTGCGGGGCGAACGCCCAGGAACGCCTCGGTTGCGATCATGAAGGGGCGGAAGTAGAAGGCTTCACCGTCGCCGGTGGGTACCCACTGCTCGTCCATCTTCACGAGTTCGCGCAGGGATTCGATGAAGGTCTCTGCGGGCAGTTCGGGCAGAGAAAGACGGTGTGCAGAGTTCGCGAAACGTGCCGCGTTCTTTTCGGGGCGGAAGGTCCATACGGAGCCGTCGGCGTGGCGGTAGCCCTTGATGCCTTCGAAGATTTCCTGGCCGTAGTGGAAGACGGATGCTGCGGGGTCGAGGACGAGCGGGCCGTAGGGGTGAACTCGTGCGTCGTACCAGGTGCCGCCGGTCTTGTAGTCGCCTTCCCAGTCGATGGTGACCATGTGGTCGCTGAAGTAGTCGCCGAATCCGGGGTTTGCGAGGATTTCGGCGCGGCGTTCGGCGGTGGCGGGTGACTGGTTTGCTTCGTGGCTGAATTCGATGGCCATCGTTCTGCGTTCCTCTTCGTCTAGTTGCCTCTGTGGGCGTTCTTTGAGTGGCGGTTCTCGCGGCGGGGCGAGGGACCGGTGTGTGCCGCCGGGCGCGTTGTCGTGCGGGGCAGATGGTGCATCTAGCGGTCTGTGCTAGTCGGATGCATCAAAGCTAGTGGTGGATGGTGTCCACCGCCGAGGTGCCGGGCGGGTGTGCCTGACCTGTTTTAGGGTACCGGAAAGATGCGTTTGCCGCATGCGCACCTTTTCTCTCATTCAGGATGTGAACAGGGGCTGTGCGGTAAAGATATGGGTGAAGCCCGGAAGGGGGTGTTCCTTCCGGGCTTCACGGGTGTTTTGGGTTCAGCTGCTACGGCAGATGAGTTTTAGCCGAGGCTGTTTTAGCCGCGTGAAATTTAGCCGAGCCAGTATTAGCCGAGGCGTACGAGCACGTCCGCGCCGACCTGATCGGTTCCGCGCACGCTGGCACCGTTTTCGCGCATATCTGCCTCGACAGCGTCCTCAATGCGGGCTGCGGCGGCATCGTGGCCGAGGTGGCGCAGCAGCATCGCACCGGCGAGGATTGCGGCGGTGGGGTTTGCCTTGTTCTGGCGGGCGATGTCCGGTGCGGAGCCGTGTACGGGCTCGAACATGGAGGGGAACTCGCCGACGGCGTTGATGTTGCCGCTTGCCGCGTAGCCAATACCGCCGGTGACTGCACCGGCGAGGTCGGTGATGATGTCGCCGAAGAGGTTGTCGGTGACGATCACGTCGAAGCGTGCGGGGTCGGTGACCATGAAGATGGTGGTCGCGTCAATGTGCAGGTAGTCGGTCTCGACCTCGGGGAATTCAGCCGCAATTTCGGTGAAGTAGCGGTTGTAGAGGCGACCGGCGTGGGTGAGCACGTTGGTCTTGTGCACGAGGGTGACCTTCTTGCGGCGGGTGGACGCCAGCTCGAAGGCGTAGCGCACCAGGCGCTCCACACCGTGCGCGGTGTTGAGGGAAACTTCGGTGGCGATTTCGTGCGGGGTGCCGCCGCGGATGACGCCGCCGTTGCCAATGTAGGGGCCTTCAGTGCCTTCACGCACGACGACGAAGTCGATATTGCCGGGGTTGGCGAGCGGGGAGACTGCGCCGGGGTACAGACGGGAGGGGCGCAGGTTGATGTAGTGGTCGAAGGCGAAGCGCAGCTTCAGGAGCATTTCGCGTTCGATGAGGCCGGAGGGAATCTTGCCGCTGCGCGGGTCTGCACCGATGGCACCGAAGAGGATCGCGTCGTGCTGTTTGAGGGCGTCCATGGTGGAGTCGGGCAGGGTTTCACCGGTTTCCAGCCAGTGCTCGGCGCCGAGCTTGTAGTGGGTGGGGGTTACGGTGATGTTTTCGAGCTCGCAGGCGCGGGTGAGGATGCGCTGGGCTTCGGTAATGATTTCGGGGCCGATGCCGTCGCCGGGGATGACGGC
>FLSH01051780.1_pt1 | contig 31671 bp, 16 predicted proteins | sample 1550441 | NCBI WGS metagenome assembly FLSH01 (sample SAMEA4031756, study PRJEB14383) | metagenome | biome: human; feature: oral; material: saliva | place: Philippines | collected 2014 | reverse complement strand
CCACCAGAAGTAAAGAAGATTTCTTCGCTTTTTTTGCCAATCAAATCAGCAATCTGTTGACGAGATGCATCTAAAATTCTGGTAGACTGGTCTCCTAAACGATGAAGACTAGAAGGATTTCCAATAATTTTTGCAGACACCTGCATATAGGTTTCAAGTGCTTCTGGATAGGGCTTGGTCGTAGCCGAATTATCAAAGTAAATCATGGTTTCTCACGCTTTCTAAAATCACTCCTTCTATTGTAACACGAAACAGTTCAGGCGACAAGAAAGGCAATTCAGGTTCATTTAAGTTTTTTTTAAAGATTTTGAGTATAATGAATCATGACAAAGGAGAGAAATTATGTCTAACTATCGTAGAAGTTCAAAACCAAAGACCGAACACATCAAAAAAGGCTTCACTGTTTTTCAAAAAACAATCGCAACGATTGCTAGTATTCTAGGTTTGATAACGGCTAGCATTACGATTATGAATGCCTTTGATAAAGAAAAGGATAAAAAAGATACAAATCCGCAAACAACCATTATCAAGGAAATTCAAAAGGAAAGCCCTGCTCAATCCAATTCCTCTGCACAGAGCCAACCAAATAATCAAGAAACCACTCAAAAAGAAGAAGTTCAAACTCCTAGCAAGAAAGAAGATACAAAATCAGAAGACAAATCTCAACAAAAAGAGCAATCTGATAATTCGGTAAATACTCCAACCACTGAAGCAGGAGTTAATGCTAACAACGGAGCATCCTAAATTTCCCCCTAGACCAACGATTCATTCGTTGGTTTTTTTGTTACTGAATATTAAAAACCAGGAACTAGTGTTCCTGGTTTTCTTGTTGCAACTGAACGAATCTGCTTTAGTTAAGATTTTTGCTTAATCTTCTTTCCCTTTTTTGATAAAGGTCGCAGATAGAACCAATCCAAGACTAGCTAGGAATGCTAATCCTACTGAATCTTGCTCACCTGTTGCTGGAAGCTGAGCTTTAGCTCCAGTTGCAGGTGCATTTGGTCCTTCTTGTTCTGGTTTTTGGTTTGTTGCACTTGGAGTTGGCTTGTGATCTGCAAGTGGTTCAGCTGGAGTTGCTACAGGTTCTTTATATTCTGGAACCTCATTCTTAGCTGCTTCAACCCAATTAACGCCACCCTTGAACTCTGGGAGCTCATTCTTATCCGCTTCCACCCAATTAACGCCACCTTTGAATTCTGGAACTTCATTTTTAGCTGCTTCTACAGCATTAACGCCACCTGTAAATTCTGGAATTTCTACAACTGGTGCAGCTTGATCTCCTGCTGTTCCGATTGGTTCAGTGTATTCTGGAATCTCTACGACTGGTGGTTGTTCCTCACCCTTACTACTTGTTGGAGTTTCAGGTGTTGGTTCTGGTGTTGGAGTTGGTTCTGGATCTGGAGTTGGCTGTTCAGGTTCTTCTGAAAGTTCTTGATGGAATGTCGTCATTTCATAGAACTCTGGCTTGCCACCTTCCCAGATAAGTTTGACATCCAATAACGGTGCTTTTTCTCTCACTGCAAATGTTTGGAAGCTTGATGTAATTGCACCCAAATCTGTCCATGCTCCATCTCTGTCTGATTTCAAAGTACGAGCAAGTACACGTGCTGCCACGCCTTGAGGTAGACTAGAAACAAGTCGAACATGGTTGGCATCTGTTGGTTCTGACAAGTGGTAAACCAACTCACCATTGTCTTTCTCAGCCTTATAGCTAGTCAAAACCTTACCATCTACAAGATTGGTGTAGAGGTTACCTCTACTCTCACCACTATTTCCTTGGACAGTCGGATCATTGATCGGTTTCACAAATTCGCCATCATTGATGACTAATTCGGTAAATCCAACAAAGCGAGCATCGTAGTTAGCAGTGAAAAGAACACGGAGATAGTTGGCTTTAACTGGACTTGCAAGTTCACCCTCGATGTAGCGATTTCCAGGCATCTTAGAATCATGTGTCCATCCATCTGTCAATGAATCATCATGCATATCATTAGCGATGCCATCGCCTACTGTCACAACGTCTGTCCATGTCTTGCCATCTTGGCTGACTTGAATCTTACCATCACGAAGATAGTTCTTAGTTCCGTCTTGGATATATGCTCTAATCTTCTTGATTTCACGTTCACTACCAAGTTTCAAGGTAATATGACCATCTTTATGAGCATAGTCAGAGAACTCTACGAAGTTATTGTACACACCATCAAACAACTGATCCAAATTCTTAATCTTGCGAACATCATTTGCACCATAATGGGCATCAATTCCCATAGATGTAGAATCTAGTTTGTTTGGTTGGACTTCTTTTGTCTTAACCAATAGAGATGTTGCTGTTACTGCTTGTTCTTGGTCGGTCTTATTCACCAAACGAGCATAACGGACTAAGGAGTTGTCAGTTACTCGGCTAGCTGGATACCACTCTTGAGCATTTGGAGAGTACTCTAGGCTCAATGCAGGGTTTTCGATACCAATAGCCTGGATACTTTCTGCCTCATGAAGTCGGTCAAGCTTCATGCCCAAGTAACTATGAGCAGGGAGCTTGGTTCCACTTGGAATTTGCATGTCATAACGGCCAAGGCTATCATAAACTGGAGTTGATTTCAAACTTTCAACATTGGTGTCTGTCATCTCACTATTGCCAGCACGTGTCTCAACTGAGAAGTCAGCGATACGCCACCATAGATTGATATTTTTGTTGTTACGGACACGGATGTAGCGAGCTGAAATTGGTGTTTCAATTTCCTTGGTTTGTTCACCTGTCAAACGTTCTAATTCTTGCCATGAGCTACCATCTGCAGAATATTCAAGAACACCTTCTGCCAACTTGTCGCCTGATCCTTGAACAAGACGAACCTTAGTTACAGGTTTGACTTCACCCAAGTCAAGTTGTACCCAACCATCGACTGGAGTTGTATCTGTTCGGTCTGCATTTGCAAGCATAGCTTCAGTATTGTCACGACCATCTGTAATAGAGGCAACAGTCGTGTTGTACTTGTACATAAGATTTGGACTGATGGTCACTGTAGCTGCCTGTTTAGGACGACTTACTTCCACAGGACGATTGACCGCAATTTCTCGTACAGCAAACCAAGTGTTATCACGATCTGAAGTAGCAATCATGCGAACAGCTTTAGCATTGATATTGAGGTTTTCAAATTTAAGAAGTGGCTCATTACCAGTGTAGCTTGGTTCTGAAAGTGTTACCCACTCATCATTTTCGTTGAGGTACTCAACCTTAGCATTGTTAAAGGTATCATGTGGATTTGCTTGAGTTCCCATAGCGAATGTCAAGCTTTGGATTGGAACAGCCTTATTAAATTTCAAACCAATGTAATCACCAGTCTGGATACTGTTTGGTGATTTGATAAGGGCATGGGTTCCTAAATCACCGTCAGTGACTTCAGCAAGTCCACCTTCGACACCTGTACGGTTTGTAATAAAGGTACTAATAACTTGGTCTGGATGCAAGGCTTTTTGAACTTCAGTTGCCAAGACTTCACGAAGGCCAAGCAAGAATGGACGGATATGTTGAACACCCAACTCAGCTCTCTCATCATGGTCTACATAATGGAAAGTATAAGTTTGAGACTGTTCATAAAGTTTCAAGCCCTTGTAGTAACTATCCCAAAGTTTTGAAGAATCATTCTTCTCGATAGCTTCTGTACCATCAAGGAAGGCATCCAAGGCGTCCATTTGGTCAATAGTGTTATCCAACCAATAGTGGATTTGAGCAACCATCTTCTTATCGCCAGACGCTTTATAAAGTTGGGCTGCTGCTTTCAATTTGGCAAATTCTGCACGCAATTCTGCACGCTCTGCGCTAACATCTTGACCAGCTTTTAGCTTAGCCATAAAGGCATCTAGTTTCGGTGCCAGTTCAACAGATTCTTCCAACTTGACAACACGACTATCCATATTTTGGTTAATCATGTGCTTACCAAGTTCACGGAAGGCAACAGATGTTTCACTATCTGTAAACTTACCAGTTTCAACAAAGTTGAAGGCGATATCATTGATTTTCTTAGCTTCGTCTTCAGATTTCCATTGTTTCCATGCGTATTGAGCGGCTGAGAAGAGGGCAATCTTCGATGGCTCAGATTGTTGCATTGGGTTCAACATGATACCTGAAAGGAGACTTGGATCTACATTTGGATGAAGGAATTTCTCACCGCCACCCAAAATCAAGTGTTGCTTAGAGTTGTCTGTACATGGCCAGTTAATCCATAGAGAAACTGGACGGTAGGTCTTACCACCTGCAGTCAGATTGTTCTTAAGGTTAGATAGGAAGTTTTCTGATACTTCACCCCAAATCTTACCACCAGTAAGAGTCATAGAAGTTGAAGTTGGAAGGTTTTCATTTAGAGATTTCAACTCATCTTCACGACCATTACCCCAATATTGACCTGGAACGAAGATCATTTCCTTACGAAGGCCAACATAAGTTGCTTGTTTTTCAGTCAACCAGTCTGTCATGTCCTTCATCAAGCGGTTGTAGCTATTGTAGCCACCAACTGGGCTTGGAGCATCATCGGCCAAAATACCGAACTCACGGACACCGACATCCATCAACTGAGTAAATTTAGCCTTAATGGTTTCAAGATCTTTTTGGTAGTCAGCATCGTTGCCAAAACGGATACGGTTGTTCATGAATGGGTGGATGGTCCAAACATAACGAGTCTTGTTTTGGTTTCCGACACGCGCCAATTCACGGATTTCAGCTAATTTTTCTTCTGGATAAAGTTCACGCCATTTCTTGTTGTGGTATGGATCGTCTTTTGGAGCAAAGAAGTATTGAGTCAACTTCAAGTCACCACCATAGCGCATCAATTCAGCACGATCAGCATTGCTCCATGGATTTCCGTAGTAACCTTCGATAAAACCACGATTCTTAATTTCAGCGTAGTCTTCAACTGTCACATTACGTAAAACTGGAGCTTCACTTTCATTAAGCATGTGTTTAAGAGTCGTCAATCCATAGAAGACAGCATCTGTATCTTTACCGACGATTGAGATTGTATTGTTCTTGATTGACAAAGCATAAGCATCAATCTTATCAAAGAGTCCTTGAGAAATACCAGATATTTCTTTTTCAGCCTGTGAATGTTGACCATGAACACCAAGATAGATATTTGTAGCACCTGCTACTGCTACTTGACTGCTTGTGTATGAGATTTGATGATCTTGTAGAACACTCTTCAAGCGGTTGCGAGTGTAAATATCTAGATGGTCTCCCATAACAAGATTAACTTGTTTTTGAAGTTTAGTGACACCTTCACCGTAAGTAACTTTTTGTGGTGTTGGGAATACCTTGTATTCTTTCTTGAGATAGTCTTGACTTTGTGCTGCAGCAGCAATCGCATCATCACTGGCTGGTTTTGTAGCTACAAAGCTATCCGCAAGTTCAGTTGTACCATCACTTACTTCTTCAACTTTTGGTTTTTCTGGGGTCACTGGTTTCTCAGGAGTTACTGGTTTTTCTGGAGCAACTGGCTCTTCTGATTCACTATCAGAAAGTGGCTTGAGCAGTTGAATTTCTGCAGCACTACCAAATCCTGCGACACCTGACAGAACTTTAAACTCTACCTTATTAGTTTCAATTGCTGCAAAATTAACCGTTTTTTCTTTAGTATTATTTTCCCAAGTTCCTGAAGCAACTTTAACCATTTGACCATCTTTTTCAGCATAGATTTCATAAGATGTAACGACTCCATTACCACCACCTGGACGTGGAAGATATGTCAAACCATTGACTTTTTCAGGAGCCTTCAAATTCATGGCAACGGTAAATGGTGCTTGATGTCCAGTCCATTTAGAATGCCAGAAGGTGTTTGGATCATTGTCAAAGGCTTTTTCAACTGGTCCTTCTGTTTCTGTTCCTGGTGTTTCCTGACTAGTTGCAGAAACTGTGAAATGATCCGTTGGAATCAAACGTGGGTTCACAAATGCTTCATTTGACAACTCTGCACTATGCAAGATTCCTTTAAAGCCACCGATTGTTTCAAGAGGTAGTACCAAACTGTTGTGTGTCAAGTTAGGATGAGCTGGGTTTGCAATGCGTTCAACTTTTTCGCCATCTACATAAACTTCTGTCACTTGAGGTTTTGTTACGACAGAAATTTGATAACGTTTGTTCTTTTCAAGTTTCTTGTTAAATTGAATATGGAATTGTTCAAATTTATAAGCAAGATAGCCATCCTTGTCTGCAAGATAGAGTTGGTTATCACCACTCGTTGAGAAGACTTGTTCTCCATCACCTGTAACAGTTACATCCAATTTCAAAACATGACTAGGACCAACATCACCTACTAAACCTTCGATACTAGAATCTTTTTCAAAATTCAACCCTGCTTCTGTTTTCTTCACATTCTTAGCAAGATATTCCTTGATAGTTTCTGGTTTAATTGTGAATAGGTCACTATCTTCTATTGTTTTTTCTGGATTTGAACGTGGTGCGTAGACACTTGTTGGTTGGATACGGTCTGCATAGGTCTTAGCTGCACGATCTGAACCCCAAGTGCGTTCTGCAGTTGATTGCATACTCTTGAAGAAGCGTTTAAAGATATCAAAAGAAGTAAGTCCTGTTTCATGCAGGTCAATATTGTCATTCCAGACTGCATGACCACCACCGATGATATTTGGATTTGAGGCTTCTAAGCGTGGCCCTCTTCGAGCAGTAAAGTCATTTGGTGCCCAGCTATTGTATTGCAATTCATAGTTAGCGTAGTCGCTATAAGGTCCCTGACTATTGCTACCATTTGGAACACTATAGGTTGGTACATCTAAGATATTGATAATTTTAGCACCCTTAGCAATCGCTGCCTGTGGATTTTGCCAGCCAAGGCTCCAGATATCCACTTCTACACCATTCCAATCTACTGGTGTTTTCCCTGGTTTCGCAGTGAGTGAACCCCAAATACGTGGTGTTAAGCCCTTGTCCTTGATGTACTGAATCATATCGTGGACATAGCGACGATAACTTTCAGGACTTCCATAGTACTCATCTGTCCCGATATGAACTGTTGAAACACCACGAAGAGGTGCATTTTCACCAACCAGTAACTTGTCATAAACTGATTTAACAAAAGCAAGTGTTTCTTCGTACTTGTTATCCAAGTCTAGCATTGCCACGCGCTCTACATTATGCTTGTTAGCGCTCAGTGGCCCTTTATACATCAAGTCTGGACGCACTTTGACAAAGGACAATGCGTGACCTGGTGTGTCAATTTCAGGAACAAGATTTATATGCAAGTCTTTAGCCAGACTAATGATTTGTTGCAATTCGTCTTTTGTGTAATGTTCTTTTGAGGTTAATTTTTCACCATTATCACCAACAACATCTGTTTCTACACGGAAACCTGTCTTAGCATTTTTCAGTACATAATCCAGTTCTCCCTGCTGGCTGAGGTGTTTACCTTCCACGTGTTTATTCAGGAAGATATAGTTGTCATTCAAGTGCAATTGCAAGTCGTTCATCTTGTAGTAGGCCATGTTAAGCATGATATCTACAAGCGTATCATAAGGAATGAACTTACGACCTGTATCTAGCATAAAACCACGGTGACTGAAGCTTGGGAAATCACGGATTTCACCGTTTTGCAAGTTATTTTCTCCCAATTGAAGGAGGGTACGAGTTGCATAGAAGGCACCTGCATTCGTCGCTGCTTCTACAGTGATCACTCCATCTTTAATGGTGATGCCATAGCCTTCTTTACCATAACCCTTGTCTTCAACCTTTTTAAACTCAATACGATTTTGCGCTTCTTGACTACCGGTTGCGACTTCCAAACCACGATTTTCAAGGTCAGTTTGGTAGAACTTAGCTTCCTTGTCAAATCCTGAATTTCCTACTGAAATAACAGTTTCAGAAGTAATAGAAGTTTTACCCTCAGTTCCGTACCATTGTTGAATAGCTGGAGCAACTGCAGGTTTAGTTCCGACACCTTCATCCGCATGCAAGCCTTTAATGACAACTTCAAATTCTTTTGTGAAGGTATGGTTATCATTCGTTTGTTGGACCATCACTTTGACATGTTGTTCTGTCAATGGTGTATAGATTTTATTATTTAGGTCGACAACACCTTGCTTATTGCTTCCGATCAAGCTAACTTGACCAGGCAATTTAGGCAATACAAGTGATTTTCCGTCTTCAGCAACCGCTAGTTCTGTAACTTGACGAATATCTGTTGGTTTGCTGGCATCTGGAATATTTGAGTAGGCACGAATTTCTTGGATACCCACATTTTTCCATTGCATCGTACCGGCTTGATAATCTGTAATTTCAAGTTTGAGATACTTAGCTTGAACGGCTTCTTTTAAGTCAACTTTTTCATCTAGAACCGGAGTTCCTGTCCGTTGATGAGCCAACTTCCATTCTCCAGGGCCTGATCCATTAACATTGTCTTGACCAGCATAATAGAGATTCCAAGATTTGATGTTTGGATCATTTTGCTCTCCACGAACACGACGATCCCAATCAATTTCCACATGCTTGATTAAGGTTGTCTTTTCAAGCTTAAATTCGATTGTTGGTTTCACAACATCACGGTCAGTTGCCCAACGAGTATCTGGATTTCCATCAATCGCCTTCTCAGCTGTAAATGGTGTGTTCGCTTCATGGTTTGATGCTGTCGCAGTAGCCTTTTCCAAATGATTGACATCTGGAGTTTCAACCACATCTTTTGCCACTGGAGTTTCTGCTGGCTTTGCAGCTGAAGCCGCATCTTCTTTAGGTGTTGCTGCTGGCTTTGGATCTGTTTCTTCCTTTGGCGTCGCTGTCTCAACTGGTTTTGCTTCAGGAGTAACTGTCCCAGTGTTTGCAGGCTGTGTTGCTGGCTCGGTCGGTTGTGATTCAGTTGCTTCACTTGGACTGGCTGTTTCAGCCTTTTCAATAGCTGCTGCTATATCTGCCGGCAACTTATCCATGGGCTGAACCTGAGTTACTGTACCTTCTGTCTCTGCAGGCCCTTCTGTTTCAGCCGCCTGAACTACACCAGCACCAAAAATGCTAGCACCAATCATGACAGAAGCTGCGCCAATTGCAAATTTGCGTATACTGTAATGACACCGTCTCTCAAAAAAATGTTTTCCCATTTTCTTTCTTTCCTTTCCTACGCTAAAATAGGTAAGCGTTATCATTTCCCTTTTAAAAAGGGAGGACCAAGAGGTCCTCTCAAGGTATTTTTTTCTCCATTACAATAAGCTAGGAGTTTGAGTTTCTATGGTGTAGAACTCTATTATGTTTTAATCTTCTTTTCTTTTTTCAAGAAATAGAGCAGACATCGCTAATGCAAGACCAGCTAAGAAGAGGTGTTCAGTTGTGCCTTCACCAGTTTCAGGGAGTTTAGACTCAGCCGCTTCTTTTTGTGCTGCTTGCATAGCAGGTGTTGGTATAAGAGCTGGTTTCTGATCAAGTTTTTCTGCAACTGGACTTGTCTGATTGTCTCCCGCACCTAATGTTTCTTTATACTCTGGAACATCATTCACAGCTGCTTCAACCCAATTAGCTCCACCCTTGAACTCTGGAAGCTCATTCTTATCTGCTTCGACTGCGTTAACGCCACCTTTGAATTCTGGTACATCGTTCACAGCTGCTTCAACCCAATTGACACCACCTTTGAACTCTGGGAGTTCATGAACAGCAGCTTCTGCAGCATTAACTCCACCTGTAAATTCAGGAATTTCAACTACTGGTGGTTCTTGATCTCCCTTACTTGTTAGTACTTCAGGTTCTGGATTCGGAGTTGGCTCTGGGGTCGGAGTTGGCTCTGGATTTGGAGCTGGCTCTGGATTTGGAGTTGGCTCTGGGTTCGGAGTTGGCTCTGGATTTGGAGCTGGCTCTGGATTTGGAGCTGGCTCTGGATTTGGAGCTGGCTCTTCAGTTTCTTTAATTTCTTTCAAGCCTTCTACCAATTTATTAAGTCCGTTTGGAGTTAATAAGTTATGTTCTGCAAGACCATTCTTGTACGCTTCAACAGCTGCCAAGTATTCTTTCGCATCTTGACGTTCAATCTTACGAACACGTTCTACTTCAGCATTGTATGCAGCTTCATCTAATGGTTTATCATCTTCAATAGGAAGGACGAAGCGTAATTCCGCTGCTGAAATATGTCCAGGATCACCATAAGTTTCGTTACCAGTAAAGATAGCTTTCTTCACTTTGATTGGAGCATCGAAGTTAATCACTTTTGTCTTCGCATCATTTGCCCATCCAGTAAAGCTAAAGTTATGTTCTTGTCCTTTTTCATCAATCACTGTAAGGCTACCGCTCATCACACGTCCGTTTGGACCTGAAGGACGAGGAACATATTCAAAACGAGTTGATTCCATCGGATTATTGAACTCTACTGTTAATGGTTTTCCTAAGCTATTCACTCCATAAGGTGTATGCCATAAAGTATTTGTATTGCCATCAAATGCATACCATACGTTATCTGCTTCTTCATAAGGAGCATCAAGATCATGGATATCGTCCCAATCTGGAGCGCTACGTTTCACCGCAAGTTTTTCTTTAGCCTCGTTAACGCGTTCTACAAGAGCCTTAGCATCATCCACACTAATATCATCGTCTGCTTCTAATAAAGCTGCTACAGCGTCTTTATAAGCATTTAATGAATCTTGTTTGTAGTTGCCATTTACGATTGGAGTATTCTTTTCGTATGCTTCATCGATGATCATCTTACCAGTTAACTTAATTTCTTCAATTTCAAGGTTATCTAACATAAAGTCTTTATAACCTTTGAAGTTGATTTCATTGTTATCTGTATCTCCTTTCGTATCGGCACCACGCGCATTTGAGTAAATACCAATCCAAGTGTTTCCACCTTTTTCACCAGTAACATAGAAGCTTACTTTCTTAGGAGTTGATGAATTTTCCCAAGTGTTTTCTAAGTCGTATTTCGTTAATTTACTACGACGAGAATTTTCGCCATTACCGATAACGAATGAGTATGCTCCATTTGAACCCGCTTCATAATCGAAGGTTACTTTATAAGTCTTACCTTCTTCGAAGCGGAAGTTTTGTGGAATTGTTTGGTAAACGAGTTTGTCATTTCCTGTTAAACCGTTCGTCTTCAATGACCAGTTGCCTTCGATAACATCGTTGACTTTCTTACCATTCCATCCACGTTGAGTATATGGTTCGTGTTTTTCAGATAAGTGAGTACGGTTATCTTGTACGCCTTCAACATCGCCGACTACGAATGGGAAGATCCCTTGAGGCACTTCTTCAAAGTCTTGTTTGAATTTACCATTTCCTGTATCGTGTTTTTCGTTGTACATTACAGATTGGTTTTCAAATACACGAATTTCATCGAAGTAAGTTGCTGCTGCATCCGCATCACGTCCAAGTTCTAATGTCACATTAGAAACATCTTCGCCTGTTGTGAAGTATACATACATGTTTTGGAAGTAACTTGTATTATCCACAGTTGCGTTCTTCGGAAGTGTGTTATGCGCATGTGCTTGTACATAGTTCTTCGCGATAGATTTGTTAGTGTAGTTAGAAATCACTTTGTCGCCTACACGGATTGTGATATCTGCACGTGCATCACTTCGGTTATCTACACCTACATAAACAGCATATCTTGTATTTGGTTTCAAGTCTGTTAAGCGTTGTTTCAACGTCACACGTTTAGTGTTTCCTTGAATACGTAACATTTCGTTAGCCCCTTGAGATTTCACGATTTCAGCGTGTTCGCTGTCACCTGTTTTTTCCCAATGATCTAATGTTCCGCTGTTGAAGCCTTGGTCATAGATGTGTAGCCCTTCACTCCATACCATTGTCTTCTTGCCTTGAGCGGCCTTGTAAAGTACATATGGTTGGTTCGCATCTCCCGTAATTTGAATCTTACGGTCTGCGCCTACTGTTAATTCTACAACATCTTTCTTACCTTGGTCTGTTAAACGGTAAAGGTATACTTTATCTCCAGTCCAATCTTCTGGTAGAGTCCATTCAGTTGTTCCACCTTCAGTCGTGTAGAAGTACATCTTTTCTTTGTCGCCTGTTAAAGCTTTACCATTTTCGTCCCAGTTCCATGGTACTAAGTAGCTTTTACCATTTTCGATGACACGACCGTTTAATGTTGTGACACGTTTACGGTAGTCTGGGCTGTTAGGATCGTTTGATTGACGAACAATCTTCACTTCATCCCCATTGTCATTCGTTAAATGAATTTCCATCTCTGGAGTCCACTTGTAGTTTTGACCGTTGTCGCTCATGGCAACTGGTTCACCGTTCACCCATTTAGAAACTTTGTAGTGTTGGAAGAACTTCGTCATAATGTTGTTTTCGAAGAGGTTACGAATATATCCTTCGTAGTCGCTTCGACCTTGCCATCCTTCGAAGTCTTTCATGTTATATCCACCGAGTAATGGATAGTTAGCGGCACCACCGTAGCTTGGGTAGTCACCCACCCATGAGTCTTTTTGGTGGTTACGGATGAATCGAGTAATGTTTGAGTTAATCCCTTTCAGTGAGTATCCACCGTAAGTTAAGTCAGCTGCCCAGTGTTGGAATGTTGAATCATATTCCGCACCAAAGCCCCACTCGATTGCCATACGCCAGCCTTGAGAGTTTATTTCTTTAGCAAGTACGTGAGTTGGCCAAGCAGTGTTATCTCCTGATTGTCCGTTACCCCAAACGTCCACATAGATGAAGTCTAAGTCAGCACCTAGTTTTTCTCGTAATTCTTTCCAACGATCTAAACGTCCATGTGCTAAGTCATATTCTGCATCGATGTTGATACCTTGGTCTAACCAGTTCCAACCGTACATATATGTTCCGTCAGCGTTTCTACGTAAAATCGCTTCACTGAAGTATTTAGATTCAGGATATGTTTCAGAAGCATTGACGTGAATACCGATTTTAGCTCCGTATTCTTTTGCTTTTGCTAATAATTTCTTGAAGTCTTCAACGCCACCGATTCTCTTACCGATATCCGCATAGTTTAAGTGACCTGAGTCGTGACCTTCACTACCATACCCTTTAAGTAGGATTGATTGGCCTAAACCATCTGTGTGTAAGTTAATCTTCTTAATACCATCTAATGTCATTAAGAATGGGTTTTGCGCTTGAGATGCGAAGTTCATCGCAATACGATACGCTACTAAATCTGGAACAGATTCTGCCCCTTTAGGATTGTTCATGATATTACGATATGCAATAGCACCATCTTGCCAGTCCACGACATTATCTTTGTTTAAGTCTTTTGTAATGACTACTTTAGAACTTGGTAATTCTAATGTGTATTCTGGAAATACTAAGTTCTTATAAGCACGTTGGTACCAGTAAGGTGAGCTTTGAATACCTAAGTAGTTTACGCCTTCTACACGTTCTAAGGCTGTTGTTAAACGTGCAAAGTCATTTCCTCTGTATGTAAATTGAGAGTTACTCCAAACAGATGCTGCTAATTCGTTAGAAGAAACAAATCCATACATGAAGCCGTAAGTATATTCATTCATCTTGCCTTCTTTCAAGTCTAAATGATAGTCTCCACGGTTATGTGTGTTTGTAGACATTTGAGCTCCGTCGAATTTCGCACCTTGTTTGTTTGAACCAACAGAAACAAGTGTGTTTCCTGGGAATTCAATGGTTTGGATTAATTTTCGTACATTGTCGATTGGTTTACCCATTTCAACATTGTTTTTGTTCACTACTTTTGTCACATCGAAGTGCATTTCGTTACCGACTAATTGTAATTTCACAGTGATTTCAGCGTTGATGAATTCATCGTCGTTTCTTACTGTCATTACATATTCTGCAGTAGTGTCATCAATCTTACGGTATTTAACTTCTGGTGTGACTAATACACCGTTGATTGACATTTTATCTAATTTTTGAACTTGACCTGTTAACGTTTTTCCATCTAATTCATACTCTTTAACACGTGGAAACGCTGTGTCAATAATCGCTTTTAATTGTTCTGATTGTAATGTTTCATAATGAACATCTTGGTCGTTACGACGTAAACCATCATCCACAGCCGGAGTTTCTTCTTCTGGCTTAATGTTTTCTTGGTTATCCGCTTTGATCGATACAGATGATAATTCTGTACCGTAAGTACCAGCTTTAAGGTAAACTTTATTCACATCCGCTAAAGCGCTCTTGACAGCTTCTGGAACGACTTCTGTGCTAAATAAAGCTTGTCCATTATTTGTAGCATTTAATTGACCGTCTTTCTTGTACACGATAGATAGGTGATTTTCTTCTCCTACATTAGGTGCTTCTACACGAGTCTTGCTATACCAAGTGTTTACGTTTGGTCCTTTGTATTGCCAGAACCAACCGCCCTTGTCATAACCCACAAAGATGTTGTTGTCATTATCTTTATATTTCAGATATACCCCAAAGCGTGTTTCAGCTGGAGGAGTGTTTGCCTTGAACGTTAAGTCAACGCTTACATTGCCTTCCGCATCCGCTTGTAAGCCAGCTTTTTCGAATAGAGCTTCGTTTGCCCCATTGTCGTTAGCTACAGTTGAAGTTAATTTGTTGTAGCGTACTCCGCCTTCTTCAACGACTTCAACAGTCCCTTTCACACGGCTTACTGAGTTCCACTCTTTTTTCACTTCGGCTGTCGCTTCGCTAGTTTCTCCCGTTGTTGCTTCAGCTGGTTTATTTTCTGCTGGTTTGTTTTCTGCTGGTTTGTTTTCTGCCGGTTTATTGTCAGCTGGTTTTTCTTCTTGAGGTTTGTCCTCTTTTGGTTTTTCTTCTTTATCTTCTACATGCTTATCCAAAGCATCTAGACCAGCTGGTTTCGTTGTTTCAATACCTTTGATATAGTTTTGAATCCACTCTAACTGAGCAGGTGAGAAGAGGATACCACCACTCCGTTTACCAGATACACCATTTTGGTGAATACCAATTAATTTTCCATTTTCATCGAAAATTCCACCACCACTAGCACCTGGTTCACTTCCTTGGTAACTAATACCACGAACACCTTCGCCATGATTGTTAATAGCTTCGACAGTTGTATTCAGAATTGGATCAAGCTCTCCTTTTGGATAACCAAAGACGTGTACCTTATCCCCTACTTTAATCGTAGAAGGTTTATCTAAAACTTCAACTGGAGCGTTTGCAAGAGGTTTGCGAAGTTTCACGATGGCTAAATCGTTTTTATAGCCTTTTAGAAATCCTTCACGATCCCAGTGTTTTACATCATTTTTACTAAATTTAACGTCTGGAGCGCCTTCATAAGAAATAGTATAAACATCGTCATCACTATCGATATTATCAGCAACTTTACGATTGTTTCCATCTGGAACATCCTTGATAAAGTTATGAGATACGGATAAAACGAGATTTTCCCCGATAACGATACCACTACCAGTCCCAGCATCACTCTTAATTTCGACAGTAGCTCCGTAGTTCAAGTCCCCATTTTTTGTTTTAGCAACATCTTCTGGAACTAAACTTTTATCTTCTTTGGCTAAGTCTTCTTTCGAAGCTGTATGGCCACTGTCTTCGGCCTTATCTAATTTTTCACGCAAATCTTTAGGAAGTTCATTTGCAGTTGCAGAGGTTGTTGCTGCTTCTTTTTCTTTCGCTAGCAATTCCTCTTCAGTTTTTGGCCCCTCAGTAACTTCAGGAGACCCTTGGTCCTCTCCTGTTTTCGGAGCTTCAAAGTCATGCCCATTATCATCCTTTGCATTTGCTAGAGCCGCTGCTAAATCAGCTGGCATATTTGCGGTAGAACCAGTCTGTGCTGTATCCGCTAAAACAGTGCTTGTTCCAAAGAATGTAGCACCAATAATAACAGAAGCAACACCTAATGAGAATTTTCGAATACTATATTTACAACGTTTTTCAAATAACCTTTTATCCATTATTTTTTATTCCTCCCTGCCCAAAAAGTAAGCGTTTGCATTTTTTCTTAAAAAAATAACCCCCTTCATTTTTTTCGCTTATTTTTTAAACATATAAATATTTCTTATACCATTTTAATATATCAAAAACTAGTTTAAAAATCAATACAATATTAGTTAAAATTAGTAAAAGTAAATTCTAAATCTCGAACCAAACTGAAAGTCTTTTTACTACAAGAATACCTATAATCATAGGCATACAAAAAGAAATCACCTTAAGAAATTTAGGGAAAATCCTCCCCATTTCTCAAAGGTAACTTCTTGAATTTTTATTCTATTTTCAAACAATTTATTGTTGTAAGACTTTTCGAGGTTTAGTACCTTCAGCTGGGCCGATAACACCAGCCATCTCTAATTCTTCCATCAATCGAGTTGCACGGTTAAAACCAACTGATAAACGACGCTGAATCATGGAAGCACTCGCCTTTTGTGTCTCGATGACAAGGGCTTTTGCTTCTTCAAAGAGTGGATCTCCAGCATCATCGCTAGAACCAAAATCGCCTTCAGTCTCGGACACTTCTCCAGGATCAAAGCTTTCATCATAGTCAGCATCTGCTTGGGCCTTGATAAAGTTTACAATACGCTCGACATCATCATCTGAAATAAAGGAACCTTGTAGACGAACTGGATGGTTTTCATCGATTGGTTTAAAGAGCATATCTCCTCGACCAAGCAATTTCTCAGCGCCATTTTCATCCAAAATCGTCCGTGAGTCTGTTCCTGATGAAACAGCGAAGGCTACACGAGACGGAACATTGGCCTTAATCAAACCAGAGATAACATCTACTGAAGGACGTTGGGTTGCAAGGATCATATGGATACCAGCTGCACGCGCCTTTTGTCCTAGACGGATAATAGCATCTTCTACTTCCTTGCTGGCAACCATCATGAGGTCAGCTAACTCATCGACAATCACAACGATTAAAGGTAGCGGTACTTGTTTGTATTCAGACTGAGCGTTAAACTCTTCTACCTTAGCATTGAAACCAGCGATATTTCGAACGCCGACTTTAGCAAAGAGCTCATAGCGGTTTTCCATCTCGTCAACAACCTTTTGCAATGCCTTGCTAGCCTTACGAGGATTGGTCACAACTGGAATCAAGAGATGAGGGATATCGTTGTAGACTGAAAGCTCAACCATCTTTGGATCGACCATCATGAATTTGACTTGGTCTGGGCGTGCTTTCATCAGAATACTTGCAATAATGCCGTTAACCGCAACAGATTTACCAGAACCTGTAGAACCGGCCACTAGCAAATGAGGCATTTTAGCTAAGTCAAAACTACGAGCTGTTCCGTTAACTGCTTTCCCAAGAGGAATTTCTAAAAGATTTTCAGGTTTTGTTTGTGATTGTTCCCAAAGTTCACGGAAGGATACAGTTGCAATTTCAGAGTTCGGAACTTCGATGCCGACCAAAGATTTCCCTGGAATTGGAGCCTCAATACGGACATCCTTGGCAGCCAAAGCAAGGGCCAAGTCATCTGCTAGGTTGGAAATGCGATTGACACGAACACCTACAGCAGGTTTTACTTCGTACTTGGTAACGGATGGCCCAATTTCTGCTCTTTCAACCGTTACTTTAATACCAAAACTTGCGAAGGTTTCTTCCAAAATCTTGATATTTTCTCGTACGATTTTCTTTTCTTTAGACTGATCTTTAGGTTTATCTGGTGCAAAAAGTTGCAAGCTTGGGAGTTTATACTCTAAGGCTTTTTTAGCAGAAAAATTGACTTCTACTTCTTCGTCATCCTCTTCTGGGAAAACTTCTTCCTCAGGAAGTGCAACTTCTTCAGGATATTCATACTCGGCTTGAGGGAGAATAATCTCAGGCTCTACCCATTCTTCCTCTGGAAGTGGAGGAAAATCGTGCAGTGGCTCTTCTGATAATATTTCTCCAGTTTCCATATCTACAGGAGGCATATCAATCAAAGCCTGCTCTTCTCTTTCTTTCTCAAGTCTTGCTTGTTCTTCTGCCTCTCTTCGTGCCTTTTCTTCTTCACGCTTGATAAAGCGTTCTTGTTTTTTCTGCTCATGGCGCTCCATCCAGATAGCAAATCGAGCTGAAAGAAAATCAGCGATATCGTAGATAGACCATGGACTGATCAAAAGTGCACCGATTAGGATTAAGATTGCCCCGATGAAGTAGGTACCAATGTTTGAGAATAAAAAAGCTACCGGAATGTAGAGGATAACCCCTACCAAACCTCCACCAGCAAAACTAGTTACTTGAAAACTAGTTAAATCTTTAAAAATTTGTCCGGCAGTCCCTTGGAAAACAGCGTTTGCCATGCTAAATTTCCAGACGAGGTATGCTTGAAAGATGAGAAGCAAGCCTGAAAAAATGAAGAAGAAACCTGCTAATAAACCTTCTTGCTTATGAATCCATTTAAATAAAAATAGATAGATTAAAAGAGAGAAAATAGTCAAATAAGCTAAACTCCCCACGAGTAAGCGAATCAGGTTATAAACAGTAATTCCAACAACTCCCCATTTGAGAGCTGCAAAAATTAAACAGATAGCCAAAGCTAAGGAAATCAACATTCGTTGAATCGCTTGTTTTCTTTCTAATTCTGCTTTAGACGGTCTACGTCTTGTTTTACTTGTATTCTTGTTTGCCATGCTTCTATTATACCATATTTCATGAACTTTTCGAGGGGTTAAAAAAATGACTGACCACTTTCGTGTTCAGTCATTTGAATCTATTGTAATTATTTTTCTAATGGTTTACGAAGGTAACCATAAACCACACCACTAACAAGGGCTCCAATCAAGACAAAGACAAGGTAAAGAAGGGCATTTGTTGTAAGGGCGATAACGAAGATTCCTCCATGTGGTGCCATGAGTTTGATATTTGCAAGACCAACAAGTCCACCTGCTACTGCTGAACCGAGGATAAAGCTTGGAATAGCACGAGCTGGGTCAGCTGCACCAAATGGAATCGCACCTTCAGTGATGAATGACAATCCCATGACGATATTTGTCAAACCAGAGTTACGTTCTTCTTTGGTAAATTTATTTTTGAAGAGAAGAGTTGCGACAAAGATTGCAAGTGGTGGAACCATACCTCCAGCCATTACTGCAGCCATAGCTACTGAACCACCTGTTGACACTGTTGCTGCAAGAGTACCAGTACCAAAAACATATGCTGCTTTATTGACAGGTCCACCCATATCGACAGCCATCATTCCTCCAAGAACGATACCAAGAAGAACAGCTGATCCGCCTCCAAGACCGCCAAGGAAGTCGTTCATAGCAGTGTTAATAGCTGCCATTGGGATGTTAACAGCAAGCATGACAAATCCTGTCAAGACTGTTCCAAGAAGTGGCAAGAGAAGGATTGATTTTGCACCTTCAAGTGAACGAGGAACCTTCACGTATTTCTTAACCAAGAGTACCAAGGCACCTGCGATAAATCCACCAACAAGGGCTCCAAGGAAACCTGATGATACACCTGCGAGAGCTGAAGTTGCTTCACCACCTTGAGCGTAAGGGATTTTACCAAAGGCAAAACCTTCTTTGGCGATAGCACCAGCTACGAAACCTGCTACCAAACCTGGTTTTTCAGCGATTGAGTAAGCAACATATCCTGCAAATACTGGAAGCATCAAACCAAAGGCTGCGCCACCAATTTTCATGAACATAGAAGCGAGTTCATGGTAAGAACCAAGATTTCCAAGGCTCTCATTTGGAACCCCCAAAGCACCATCAATCAAGAAGGCAAGGGCAATCATGATACCACCACCGATAACGAATGGCAACATTTGAGATACACCACTCATCAAGTGTTTGTAGAAGGCACCACCTATACTTTGTTTTTCATTAGATGCTGTTGTTGCTTTTGCTCCATTAGCAGCATGGTAAACTTCAGCATTTCGAGAAAGAGCAAGGTTGATCAATTCTTCAGTTTTACGGATACCGTCTGCTACTGGACGATTTACCAATGGTTTGCCATCGAAACGATCCATTTCAACTGCTTTATCTGCAGCAATAATTACAGCTTTAGCCTTGCGGATATCTTCTGCTGTCAATTGGTTACCGACACCACTGGCACCGTTGGTTTCAACCTTGATACCAACACCCATTTCAGCAGCCACTTTTTGAAGAGCTTCTTGAGCCATATAAGTGTGGGCAATTCCTGTTGTACAAGCAGTTACAGCTACGATAAAGTCATCAGAACCATTTGCAGGTGTTTGAACTGGTTCCTCAGCTTTTTCTGATGCTTGATCAAAGAGTTCAATAACTTGATCAGCTGATGTTACTTGACGAAGTTTGTCAGCAAAACCGTCTTTCATTAAGTATTGAGATAATTCTGCCAAGGCAGCCAAGTGAGTATCATTGGCACCTTCTGGAGCAGCAATCATAAAGAAGAGATCTGTTGGTTGTCCATCTAAACTTTCGTAGTCAACACCCTTGTTTGACTTAGCAAAGAGAACTGTTGCTTCTTTAACTGCAGCGTTCTTGCTGTGAGGCATTGCGATACCATCACCCAAACCTGTAGAAGTCAAAGCTTCACGCGCCAAGATTCCTTCTTTAAAAGTTTCGAAATCTGTCACATATCCGTGCTCTACCAAGCTATGAATCATTTCTTCGATAGCTGCTGTTTTTTCAGTTGCTTGCAAATCAAGCAACATCACATCTTTTCTCAGTAAATTCTGAATTTTCATCTTTTTTCTACCTCAACTTTTTCATAAGTCTCTTTAATAAATGCTGCAGTCGCCAAATCATCTGAGAAGGTTGTTGCTGTTCCACAAGCCACTCCCCATTTGAAGGCTTCCACTGCGTCTTTTGATTTGACAAACTCACCTGTAAATCCAGCAACCATAGAGTCACCAGCACCAACTGAGTTTTTCACGGTTCCCTTGATTGGTTTAGCAAAGTAGGCTCCCTCGGATGTTACCAGAAGGGCACCATCACCAGCCATAGAGATGATCACGTTTTGAGCACCTTTAGACAGCAACTCTCGAGCATATTTTTCAATCTCATCTAAGCTCTCGAGCTTCACTCCAAAGATAGCTCCCAGTTCATGATTATTTGGTTTGACCAAAAGTGGTTGATAATCCAAACTATCGATCAAGGTCTGACCTTCAAAGTCACAGACTACTTGAGCGCCCGTCTGACGCGTCAAAGCAATCAACTCCTTATAGATGACATTGCCTAAGTTTTTAGCACTCGAACCCGCAAATACAACTGTATCTTCTGCTGTCAGACTTGAAAGAATGGCTTTTAACTCTTCAAGTTGTTCGGGTGCAACATTAGGACCAGTTCCGTTTATCTCTGTTTCTTGATCTGCTTTGATTTTAACGTTGATACGCGTATCTTCTGCTACTTGAACAAATCGCGTTTCAATTTGCTCTTCAGCTAAAGTATCTGTGATAAATTTACCAGTAAAACCTCCGATAAATCCAGTCGCTGTATTAGGAATATCCAAGCGTTTCAAGACACGGCTAACGTTGATTCCCTTACCACCAGCAAACTTATCATCACTATCCATACGATTAACACTACCAACTTCCACTTTATCCAGACGGACAATATAGTCAATAGATGGATTTAGCGTGACTGTATAAATCATACTTCGATAACCTCCGTTTTTTCTTTGATAGCTGGCAAGAGTTCGTGACCCTTGCTTGTAATGACAATAGCTCTTTTTATAGGCGCAACCTTAGCGAAACAAGACTGACCTATCTTGGATGAATCCGCCAAAATATAGGTTTGTTTGGCATTTTCTAAAATAGCTCGCTTAACCGCTCCCTCCTCCATATCTGGAGTTGTATAATAAGCATCATCCACACCGTTCATTCCGATAAAGGCACGGTCAAAGTGTAGTTGGTTAATCTGGTTAAGAGCCACTCCTCCGATACTGGCATCAGTTGTCATCTTGACTCCACCACCGATAATCACAGTTGGAATTTGCTTATCCACTAATTGTACCGCATGGTGAATGGAGTTGGTTACAACAGTAATGTCTTTTCGCTCCAATTCCTTAATGAGAAAGGCTGTCGTACTTCCTGCATCTACAAAGATAACATCTTTTTCTTTGATGAGGGAAGCTGCTTTTTGCGCAATCAACTTTTTCTCTTGAAGGTTTTTGACAGATTTCTCTTGAATAGTTTCTTCTTCTTGCAAGGAGTGAGGCAACTCTGCTCCCCCGTGCACTCGACGAAGTTTATTTTCAGACTCTAACTCATCTAAATCACGTCTAACTGTGGATTCTGAAGTATCTAACAAGCCTACTAATTTCTCTAGAGAGACGATTTTATGCTTACTTAACTCTTCTAAAATCAACTTTTTTCTCTCGCTTTTTAGCACCTACTCACCTCCTGTTAACGATTACAATATTCATTCTATCAAAAAAAATATCAAAGTCAAGCATTTTTTATCATTTTCTTTCATTTTCTATCACTACCCCCTAAACTTCAAATAAATTTGCAAGAAAGTAGGCTTTATGGTAGACTAGGTTAGTAACTATTGGAAGATTACTCAAGAGGCTTAAGAGGCCGTGTTGGAAACGCGGTAGGCGTGTAACAGCGTGCGTGGGTTCGAATCCCATGTCTTCCGTAGACATTCAAAAAAGATACCCACGAAATCTTGGGTATCTTTTTTCTTTTATATTTGTTTTAGAACTCGGGTAAATTTCTTAGAAGATATCAAACAGCAATTTCACATTGAGGATGGTCAAAATAATGGAAACAATATAACCTAGGATAGTATTCCATTTTGCATTGGTAAATTCTCCCATCAGTGATTTTTTCGAGGTTAGATAAATCAAAGGGAAAATTGAAAATGGAAGAGCGATAGAAAGAAAGACCTGTGAATAAACCAACAACTGATCCAATGTTTTTTCCTGATGACCAAACAGAACTGCTACTATGATAACAGGTAACAAGGCAAAGAGACGAGTCGCCAAGCGAATAAACCATTGTGGCAATCTCATATGCAAGAAACCTTCCATAACGATTTGTCCTGTCAAGGTACCTGTGATCGTCGAATTCTGACCACTGGCTAATAGGGCCAAGGCAAATAAAGTTGACAAGGTTGAGCTAGCTATGGCTCCCGCAATGGTTGAATCCTGCAAGGCATTATACATTTGAGAAAAGGCAGAAATTTCAGATGCATGTCCGAAGAAGAGGGCCGCCCCCAAAATCAAAAGTAGGGAGTTAACGACAAAGGCCAAGGATAACTGGAGATTAGAATCCCATGTCATAAAGCGCACGGCTTTTCGAACATCATTTTTGTCCTTGTGATTGATTTTTCGTGTCTGTGACAAGGAAGAATGCAAATAGAGGTTATGAGGCATAACAGTTGCCCCTACGATCCCCAACGCCAAGGTTAATTGACTTTCATGCCCTGGCAGAGGACTCTCAAATAAGGTTGCATTTGGTAAATAACCTTCAGCGATTCCTTGAAGACTTGGATGTGACAAAGCTACCAGATAGGTAAAGATTGCTAGAATGGTTAAAATGAGTGTTGTAACGATCGCTTCGATTTTCTTAAAGCCAAATTTCATCAGAAGCAACAAGAGAAAGACATCCAGAACTGTCATCAAGATCGCTATCATAATCGGAATCTTAAAGAGAAGATTAAGAGCAATCGCAGAACCGAGTACTTCTGCCAAGTCTGTCGCCATCAAGGCCAATTCCAAAATCACCCATAAACTATAACGAAGCCATTTTGGTGAATGGTGTGCCGTTGCCTGGGCTAGGTCCATCTGGGTAACAATCCCAAGCTTTCCTGCCATCTGCTGAAGCTGCATGGCAATGAGAGATGAAATCAAGATAACAAACAAAAGACTATACTTATAGGAAGCCCCACCGACAACACTGGTTATCCAGTTCCCTGGATCCATATAACCAACAGCTACAAGGGCACCCGGTCCTAAAAAAGCCTTTAAATTTTGCCAGAAATGATTATTATTTGGAGTCTCGATAGACTGATTAATCTCAGAAAGTGAAACTTTTTTATGAGATGACATTTCTCACTACCTCTTTCTAACCCTACCTTTTCATTTGTTTTTATGATTGAAAAATAAGATAATCCTTAACTCATAAGGTATTGAAAACTAAATGAAAACTTAATGATTGTTTTCACCGTTGTTTAACATACCTTAATTATAACACAAAATCTTAGAAAATCAGCAAAAATCAAGACTTCATCAAAGTATTCTAGTAAATAGTTTTATCCCTCATTAGCTAGGAAATTATGCCATTATAGTTTTATCCCTCATTAGCTAGGAAATTATGCCATTTCGGTTTAAGCATTTATAGAATACAAAAAAGCAAGCAGTTCAAAATGAACTACTTGCTCAAATTTTAGACGTTACTTTTCTCTTTAGATTTGTCTGAAGATTTATCTTTATCTTTAGATTTGTCTGTAGATTTAGATTTGTCTGTAGATTTAGATTTGTCTTCGTCTTTAGACTTGTCTGTAGATTTTGCTGAATTTCCGCGAACAATTTTATCGTAACCTTCAGTATTATCAATTAACTCAGTTGCGAGAGTTCTATAGTCTTCTTGAGAAATTACCCAATTTCCATCCTTATCCTTAGACAATTTCACTTCTGTATCAAAATCTCCAGTAGTGAAAGGTGTTTGAGCAAGGTTAGGATCTACGTCATTATATGTACTGAAATCTTTTCTAAAAAGATGTTCAAAAATCCAATAAGAAATAAGTGTTTGGTACCGTTTAACGTCAGCATCTGCACCAGCTTTATTGTACTTCCCTAAGTTATCAATTCCACCAATCAAAGTAGTAAGTACATCTCTTGTAGATGATGCCAAACCTTTAGAGTGCAACTTCTTAGAGTTAAATGTAACAGTGGCTGTATTTCCTGATTCATCAACCTTCACTTCTTTAATTTTATATGAACCGATTTCTTGGAACATTTTACGTCGTTGTTTTAAGAAACCTGAAATTGTTTCTTCAGGAGTCTCTACAGGAAAATCTTGGTGCCATTGTACTGAGTATGTGGATGCTGGTGTAAGACCATCATCTTTAATTTTTTCACTTGTTTGGACTGCAATAACTGCGTCAGTCCATTTTTCGTAGGTTTCACCATAAACCTTTTTGAAACGTGCAGAGTCTGATGTAAGAACTGAATCTAGAAGAACTTCCGCATCTTTTGTTACTTTATCTTCTACTGATTCCTTTTTAGGTTCTTCTGTCGTTTGTTCAGTAGTTGCAGAAGCAGATTCTGATTTTTTAGACGTTAAAGAACATGCACCCAAGGCTAATGTAGAAAGTGCCAAGATACTGAGTAATTTAATCTTTTTCATTATTTACCTCAATGTATAAAATTTACTCTTGGAATCTCACTCCAAGGGTATGGTTTAGAAAAACATAGCGTAATTCTAACGGAGAATAAGGGATTCGAACCCTTGCGCCGGTTACCCGACCTAACGATTTAGCAAACCGTCCTCTTCAGCCTCTTGAGTAATTCTCCAAAATACTTTTGTCGTATTTTATAAAACTTTACAGAATGGAGCCGGTGGGAGTCGAACCCACGTCCAAACACCTGCCAACATATTTGTCTACAACCATAGGTTATGTATTGTTTTAACAGTCCCTCGACACATAACTCAAGCCTAGGAACTGCGAGTCTATAAATCTCTTATCAAACTGCTAGACAAAGCTTGATCGTATCTCGCTAATAATAAGACCCATCATCAGACACGAGCAATCCGAATCGGGTCACGCCTGCTGGTTTTTAGGCAGCTAGAGCGTAAGAAGTGTTATTTTTTGCAGTTATATTTAACTGAGCGTTTACGTCGCCACACGAGTTGCAAAATATGCCTCATAATGCCTGTCGAATCCGTAACGACCCCAAAGACTATAAAGATATTATACCTTATCTAGCTTTAAAAAGCAAAAAGTAGGCAAAAGCTTAGAAAATGTAATCTTTCAAGGCTTTTGATAAAGTCTGATAGCCAGAGACGCTAAGATGAAGACCATCTGTTGTATAGTCTGATTTGAGTTGTCCTTCCTGATCGAGTAGTTTGTCAAAAACAGATACATATTCTACCTGCATATAGGCTGATGCCAGTTCTTGATAGGCTTGATTCCACGCCTTGATTGTATCATTCTTACGAATATAAACAGTCTGTTTGTACTCATCACCTTCATGGACCGGCAAGATGGAAACAAGCTTTATTTGTGACAGCGGATAGTCACGTGAAATGGTTTGAATCACACTCTCAAGATTGTTTAGCGCTTCCATCATTGGAACATCTTTTCCAATGTCATTTGTCCCAATCAATAATACAATTTGATCTACTGCATCACCATAGAGATGAGCATCCAGGTTATCTAGCAAAAGTCCCGTCTGATAGCCTCGAATCCCTCGATTCACAATGGTCTTGGTTGTCCCTAGCAATTCCTGCAAGGGATAATACTCAACAATAGAATCACCGATAAAAATGATATTGGGTTCAATTACCGAGATTTGATTGAGTTCACGATACTTGGTTTGAATTTTTTCCTGCTCTTTTAAGAGCCAGTTTTCTAAAAGCTGTACTGCCAAGTTATTCTCCTCTTTCTAACCAGTTCTCTAAAACTTTGTAAACACCTGCCTGACTGTTAGCTGGAGCTACTTTTGTTGCAACTCTCTTAACAGCCTCTTCTGCATTTTCCATAGCGTATGAAATTCCTGCCAACTCTAACATTTCAATGTCATTTTCACTATCACCAAAGGCCATGATTTGTTCAGGTTTTAAGTCCCAACGTTTGAGCAATTCTACTAGTCCCCACGCTTTATGAATCCCATCTTGTAAGATATCAATACAGCCATAACCGCTGGAAACAGCTCGCACATGCCCATCAAATAGGTCATTAATTTCCTGTAAAACCGAATCCAATCGCTCTTCACCAACTACCATGCTCATCTTGAGAACACTACCGAAGAGATTAGGGTCAAATTCATCAACAAAGTTCATTCGTTGATATAGCTTCTCAATCATCTCTGGAGTCATAAATTTATCCAGTTCTGTAAAAACAGTGCCTTCCTTAACAAAACCACCATTCATACCAGTTACTACAAACTGATCCTGGCATTCTCTACCTTTAAAATGGTCTAAAGCCCTATCAACCATAGCATCATCCCAAGTTTGTGCCTGTAGCAATTTATCATTTTCGAATATACGAGCACCATTAGCAACTACGAGAATGACTCTTTCTACCAGATGCTCCAGTAATTGTCGCATGCGATGAACCTCATTCCCAGTAGCAATGACAAAACGAATGCCACGTTGATCTAACTTATCCAATATTTTTTCTAGGCGTGGAAGATCTAGTTGTCCTTTTGGATCCAACAATGTACCATCCATATCCGTCGCAATGACTTTAATATCCATCTTAGTCCTCTTCTTAGTCACTACCATTTCAAACCTACATGCTCATTCATTTCCTTGTAGGCTGTATCAATTCGTTCCTTGGTTGCCTCATCTAACTGATCACGGTATTTCCCACCTTCGATGAAATCATCCAAAATATAGGTCTGGTATAGATAAAGTGGATAGCCTTCTGGAGAATACGTTCCTTTTGGTGTTCTATTAACCCAGGTAGGATGAGCTTGTGCTGTCTCAATTGTAGTCTTACCTGCTTTTTTCTTAATGGTCACGTCCATGAGAACACCACGTTCTGTCCATTTTGCATTTTCCTCATCTTGCATGGTCTCAATTCGCTGATTTGAGAGGAAATTTCCCATAGAATAGATAATGAGTTTCTTGTCCCCATCTTTCTCAACTGTCTCAGCAGGCTCAACAACGTGAGGATGGCCACCAAAAATAATATCTGCTCCCCAGTCAATCATTTTATGATAGAGTTGCTTTTGCTCTTCAGTTGGTTCCAATTGATACTCAATTCCCATCTGAGGCATAATAACCGTGATATCTGCTTCTTTTTCGGCTCTTTCAATTTCTGTCTTCATTTTTTCTTCATTCAGGTCAGACAAATGATTATCATAATCTTCTTTAGAAATGTATTCTTCAATGCCGTTAAATCCATAAGAATAAGCTAAGAGGGCAACTTTAATCCCGTTAACTTCCTTGATGACTATTGGTGCTTTATCTCGTGGCTCATGGGTATAAACACCAATTGGTGTCATCCCAGCTTTTTTGATAGCATCTGCAGTCGAAAAAACACCCTCAATCTGAGAATCTAAGATATGGTTGTGAGCTAAGTCTAAGACCTGATAACCAGCATCCTTTATAGCGTCCATGACTTCTCCAGGAGCATTGAACAAAGGATAACCTCCCAAGTAGTGGTCTTTGTTTACAGTGCCTTCAAAGTCACCGATGACTAGGTCTGCTTGCTTGAGCCAAGGTTTTACATACTCAAAATTTTCATGGAAATCATAAGTCCCATCTTCTTTTAGAGCAGTTCGATAAATCGGAATATGATAGAGAAGATCCCCATTTGCCATAATACGCGCACTTGTTTCTTGCTCTGTTGCCGTAGTTTTATCCTTAGAATCCGTGGTCTGACTGACGACAGTTGTACTACTACTGGTCAATGGAACTCCCTTTAACCCTTGAGCTAATAAAGTCAGAGCCATTGAGATTGCAACAACAATCAACAAAACGACAATAACGGTTCTATTGCTCCACTGTCGATAGTTTTTGAAAAATCGAATTGATTTTCTAGCAACTTGTAAAACTGGGCCTTTTTGATTTCTATTACTACGTTTTTCCATCTGTTTTCTCCTTGCTTTTTGATGCAAGTCTCCTTACCTTATTATACCACAGACAAATAGGTATTTCCTTTCTTTCTATTATTTTTTAACGGCTTCTGTTACTTTCTTTCTCATCTGTTTTGTGTTATCATGTAAATGTAATGTAAGGAAGGAGAGAACATGTCTGCTATAGAACGTATTACAAAAGCTTCACATCTAATTGATATGAAAGATATTATCCGCGAGGGCAATCCAACCCTACGTGCTGTTGCTGAGGAGGTCGCATTCCCATTGAGTGATCAAGATATCATCCTTGGTGAAAAAATGATGCAATTTTTAAAACATTCACAAGATCCAGTTATGGCTGAAAAACTTGGTCTACGTGGAGGTGTCGGACTCGCAGCACCACAATTGGACATCTCAAAACGCATCATCGCTGTTTTAGTTCCAAATATCACTGAAGAAGGCGAAACACCTCAAGAAGCCTATGACTTACAAGCTGTAATGTACAATCCTAAGATTGTCTCACACTCAGTCCAAGATGCTGCCCTAGGTGAAGGAGAAGGTTGCTTATCTGTCGATCGAGCTGTCCCAGGTTATGTTATCCGCCATGCTCGAGTAACTGTCGACTATTTCGACAAGGACGGCGAAAAACATCGTATCAAGTTAAAAGGCTACAACTCAATCGTTGTTCAACATGAAATCGACCACTTGAATGGTATTATGTTTTACGATCGTATCAATGAAAAAGATCCTTTTGCAGTCAAAGAAGGTCTACTCATTCTTGAATAAAGAAAATCCCGTTGCAAGGCGGGGTTTTATGTTATAATAGAGCCATGAAAACAAATGATATTGTCTATGGCGTTCACGCCGTCACTGAAGCACTTTTAGCAAATACAGGGAACAAACTCTATCTCCAAGATGATCTTCGTGGAAAAAATGTAGAAAAGGTTAAGGAACTAGCTACAGAAAAGAAAGTATCCATCTCTTGGACTTCAAAAAAGGCTCTTTCTGAAATGACTGAGGGTGCTGTTCATCAGGGATTTGTCTTGCGAGTTTCTGAGTTTGCTTATACTGAACTGGATCAAATTCTTGCAAAAACACGCCAAGAAGAAAACCCTCTACTGCTAATTCTTGATGGTTTAACAGATCCACATAATCTCGGTTCTATCTTGAGAACAGCGGATGCAACCAATGTTTCAGGTGTTATTATTCCCAAACACCGAGCTGTCGGCGTCACTCCTGTCGTAGCAAAAACAGCAACGGGTGCGATTGAACATGTTCCTATTGCCCGAGTCACTAATCTCAGCCAAACCTTGGACAAACTCAAAGACGAGGGATTCTGGACTTTTGGAACTGATATGAATGGAACTCCTTGCCATAAATGGAATACAAGTGGCAAAGTTGCTCTCATTATCGGAAATGAAGGAAAAGGTATTTCAAGTAACATCAAGAAGCAAGTGGACGAGATGATAACTATTCCAATGAATGGACATGTACAAAGCCTCAATGCCAGTGTTGCTGCTGCTATTCTCATGTACGAAGTCTTCCGAAATCGATTATAAAAAAGTTTCCAATCGTTTGATTGGAAACTTTTTTAATTATGTTCAGTGATATATTTATAGGCTTCTTGACCTGCAATAGCGCCATCTCCAACTGCTGTTGTAACTTGGCGAAGGTCTTTCTGACGAACATCCCCAGCTGCAAAGACCCCTGCAACACTTGTCTTCATGTGGTCATCTGTCACAATCCAACCTGCCTGATCTCGAATCTGCAACTCTTGAACGAAGTCACTAACTGGATCTAATCCAACATAGATGAAGACACCACCAAAGGCTTGTTCTGTCACTTGTCCTGTTTTAACATTTTCAATCACAACTGACTCTACACGGTTCTCACCCTTGATTTCTTTGACAACAGAATCCCAAATGAAATTGATTTTTTCATTGGCAAAAGCTCTATCTTGCAAGACTTTTTGAGCACGAAGTTCATCACGACGGTGAACGATAGTTACAGTTTTGGCAAACTGTGTTAAGAAGATTGCTTCTTCAACTGCTGAGTCACCTCCACCTACAACCAACAAATCTTGGTCACGGAAAAAGGCTCCATCACAAACGGCACAATAAGAAACACCACGGCTATTAAGTTCTTCTTCACCTGGAACTTCCAATAGACGGTGCTTAGAACCTGTCGCTACGATAACTGTACGAGTTTCATAAACTTGGTCGTCTGTTACGACTTTTTTAAATTCGCCATGGTCCTCAACAGTTTCAACAAAGCCATAAAGATGCTCAACACCAAGATTTTCAAGTGGTTCAAACATCTTTTCAGCTAATTCTGGACCGCTGATATTGGCATATCCTGGATAGTTTTCAATATCCGAAGTATTATTCATCTGACCACCAGGAAGGCCACCTTCAATCAAAGCAACTTTCAGATTACTGCGAGCTGCATACAAGGCTGCAGTCATCCCAGCAGGACCTGCACCGATAATAATCGTATCGTACATTCTCTTTCCTTCTTTCTTGTTGTAACTATTTTTATTCTAACGGATTATATCCTATTTAACAACTATTATGCCTTGAGAACCAACAAGATGCTCATGGTTGCAAAAGACAATACTGGAATTGTTAGAACTCCAATCATAATCATATCATAGAGGTGAGCTTGACGCTCCTTAGCAGTTTTATCCGCACCTGATAGAGCTCTAAAACCAATCCAAAGTCCTAAAATAACCAAGACTAGTAAAATCGTCAAAACCAAACTCTCTAAATACAAAGCAAATAGCTGAACTAACATGCTTTCTCTCATTTCTATTATTTTTAAAGAGTAAACCCAGTTAGCTTAGCCAACTGAGTTTTTCTTATCTTCTATTATATCAAATATAGGTCCGTTTGTAACTAGCAAAGAACTCTTTTGTTCGTTCTTCTTTTGGATGATTGATGATTTCATCTGGTGTTCCAGATTCGATAATCTTTCCTTTGTCCAAGAACAAAACCTTATCAGCCACTTGAGAGACAAAGGACATATCATGACTCACCAAAATCATGGTTTGGCCTGATTTAGCGGCATTGGCGATAGATCTTTCTACCTCACCAACCAATTCTGGGTCCAGTGCTGAAGTTGGTTCATCCAAGAGTAAGACGTC
>FLSH01460101.1_pt1 | contig 32051 bp, 20 predicted proteins | sample 1550441 | NCBI WGS metagenome assembly FLSH01 (sample SAMEA4031756, study PRJEB14383) | metagenome | biome: human; feature: oral; material: saliva | place: Philippines | collected 2014 | reverse complement strand
GCTGCTTCCTCAGCAGCCTCTTCAGCCTTCTCAGCCTTGGGGGTGATAGCCTCGGGCAGGATCACGGAACCCTTTTCGGGAACAACGAACTCAGCCTTAGCCTCGACGGGCAGAACCTTGGACTCTGCCTTCTCGCCCTTGAATGCAGCCCAGTCGCCCGAGAGCTTCAGCAGAGCCAGAACCTGCTCGGTCGGCTGTGCGCCGACGGAGAGCCAGTACTGAACACGCTCAGAGTTGATCTCGATACGCGAGGGGTGCTCGGTCGGGTGGTAAATACCAATCTCCTCGATGGTCTTACCGTCGCGCTTGACGCGCGAATCAGCGACCACAACGCGGTAACGAGGATCGCGGATCTTACCCATACGCTTGAGACGAATCTTAACAGCCACTTTAGTGGTTACTCCTGTTTCATAATTTGGTGCGAGGCACGCGGTTCAGCACCCGTGGGGCGGGCCATTCACGGCGCCTCTATGGACACAACGGCGCGCGAAGAGAGGGGTCGCGCGTCGCCGGGTACTCAGTTAGGGTATCAGAGCCCGAGATTTTAAGCTAGCGGCCGTGCACATTTAATTGCGGTTAATCGCCGCGGGCCCCTCCATTGCCCGCAAAAGGCTGACGGAGGGGCCAGCAAAACCCCGCTAGTCGAGGTTGCTCATCTCCAGGGTCTCGCCCGTCTCCAGGGCCCGGTAGCACTCGCGCAGGCGGTGCACCATCGAGGGGCGCACGTAGCCCTCCAGGTTATCGGGAGCCACCCACTCGTAGGTCACCAGCTCGGCGTCCTGCAGGGTAATCTTCGTATTCGCCGCAATCACGCCGCCGTCATACATGTAGTAGGTGGAGTCACCCCACACGCCCAGGGCCAAGCCGTGGAAAATCAGCAGCACGCGGCCCAGCTTCAGGTCCAGGCCCAGCTCCTCCACAATCTCACGCTCGCATCCGGGCTTGGGGGCCTCGCCGGCCTCCACGGTGCCGCCGGGCAGAATCCAGCCGTCCTTATAGTTCGGCTTGACCAGCAGCATCTCGCCACGCTCGTTGCGGATCAGAGCACCAGCCGCCAGGCGGCGCGTGGGCAGGGTCGCGATAAAAGCCTTCAGCTCTTCATCGCTCAGGTAGGTATCCCTCATCGTAGTTCTCCTTAACGTTCTTTCGGCGCGCGCACGCGACGCACCATGTTCCGGACTCGCTCGCGCAGGCTCGGGTTCGGGTTCGATTCTTCCCCGGGTTCTTCCGCGGTACGGTAGTTGCCCTCGCGCAGCTCGTCAATCAGGGTGCGCTTGGCGGGGTGGTGTTCCCGCCCGCTCTCACCAGGATGCACGACCTCCGCGGGGGTCGCGGCGGGGCGACCCTCATGGCCGTGCTTCTCCAGCTGGGTACGTTCGAAGGAACGCACGACGGCCGGAATCAGCGCGGATTCAACCGTGGCGTTCAGGGCAAAGAGTGCCGCAGCCACCGAGAACTTGCGGCTCGCCTTACCCTGAGCGCGGCGGCGGCGCGCCACGGCCGCCAGGGTCATGGCGATAGCGCTCTGAGCGGTAACGTCCGCACCCAGGGCAATCCCCACGCGGCGGGTCTTCGCGCGAATCTGCTCCGGGGTCAGGCGCTTGCGGCGCGAACGCGGAGCAGAGCCCTGTACGAAAGGGCCCTGCAGCGCAGGGGGCTGGGGCGCCGGGTCTTGGGGTGTGCTCGGCGCAGGCTCATCGCTCGCCGCGGCATCATTCGCGAGCGCGGCGGAACCCTCGGAAGCCCGCTGGATTACCGATGCTTCGTGCGGCTCCTCGTGCGACACGGGGTCGGCCTCGCGCATGGCACTGTCGAGGGACAAGCGTCCTTCTTCAGCCTCCACGAAAGAGTCCGGGGCCGATCCCTCCGGCGAACCCATATGGGTGTACTCGTAGGGAATGTGCCCGTTATTGATGGCGTCCATCCACTCGGCGAGGGTTACTCGGCGACCGGTCGCCACCAGCTGATAGCTACGCTCCAGAGGCGAGGTGTAGCCATCCGGGTAGGGTTCAATCTCCTCGTCGTCCTCGAAGGAATCATCCTCCGCGGCAGTGTCCTCAGAGACAGGGCTCCCAGAGATAGTGTTCTCGGAGAAGGTAGCCTCGGCAACGGAGTCTTCCAGCGGGAGGGTAACGTCCACAGCTTCAGATGCCTGCGCCTCATCAGTAGCTTCAGCCGCATCAGCTGATTCAGCAGAACCGGCGGGCTGTGCGAGCTCCTCATCCTCGGAGCCGAAGATACGGGCCGTGCTAATCGAGGCCACGTCAAAGCCGGCGGTCGGCACCAGCGCCAGCTCGGTGGGCACGCCCAGAAGCTGCAGGACCGATTCCAGCGCCAGGGTGTTGCTCGTATCGCGAAGGTACGCGTTCAGGCGGCGGCCGGTCGTAGACTCAGCCTCAACACCGAACAACGCCATCACATTGGCGATGCTCTGCGCAAGCTCTTCCTCATCGGAACCAAAAATTTTCGAGCCGGCAAGCTCCGGAGCCGTTCCGGGAAGACCCGCGAGCAAATCCTCCAGCAGGCCGTCGTAACGGGCCAGCTCCTCCACGCTGAAGGCGCGGTTCAGGCGCTTGGGCACGCGCTGCCAGCGGAACTCCTCCACAATGCTCTCGCGAGGCTCGCCGAAAGCCTCCAGGTACCACTCGTCATCGGAGTAGGGCTCGAGGGCGGGTTCTTCGCAGACCACCAGGTGCTGCTGGTTCACGTTACCCTCAACGATCAGGGCGTTGCAGCTCAGCAGCCCCAGCAGGGCCATAAGGTCCACCGGGTCGGCCGAGATGAGGGTCCACTCCCCCGCCGGGGCGGCCACCACCTGCCGAGTACCGGCCGGAAGGTAGGCCAGGAGAAGGCCCGTAATCATGTCGATGGGCAGGTCGACGAGCATGGCGGCGTCGCCGTCCACGTAGAACTCCAGCTCCTGCACGGTGCCGGGCAGCGCCTCCCATTCGGTCGCCTCGCCCTCCATAGCGGCACCGGTGACCGGGAGCTTCTCAACCAGCTGGGCCACGTAATCCTCGATGGGGGCGCCCAGGCTCAGCGTGCCGTCTGCCACCTCCAGAACGTTCAGGTACCCCTCGGAGTCCACCGCGCAAAGCACGTGGAGCTGCACCTGCGTCTCACCCAGCTCGTAGGCGATGAGCTCGGAGTCGCCGGCCGTGGCCTCGATGAGGGCGGCAATCAGCTCCTCATCAGTGGTGGAGCGCGCCATGATGCGGCGGCGCTGAATCTTTTCCTCCAGCTCAAGGTTCCGGTCACTAGGCTCCTCGCCCCGCGGTTCGGTTTCGCCGCCCTCGCCCGAGCGTTCAGGGCTCACGGATTCGTCCGGGTCGGAGGGCGCGGGGGCGCTATCCCACAGGCCCGAGAGCTTGTCGACGGTCCACTCCTCGCTCTCCAGGTCGGCGGCGATGCGGTCCACCCGGCTGCGGTCCTGCCAGGAGTCCGCCGCGGAGTCCCGGTCGGTTCCGTGCATACTGCGTGCCTCGCGGATAAGCCGCAGCAGGGTAGCGGTCACGTCGTCGACGGCCGGTTCGTCGCTCTCGCTGGAGTAAACGAGATCGCCGGTGACGTCGGCGGAGTTCTCACCGTAGTCCAGGGCAAGACGCACCCAGAGAGGAATGTATCCGGGGAGCCCGGGTAGCTGTTCGCCGTGGCCGTCAAACGAGGGCTCGAGCACCGCTCCGAGTTCCGACTCCGTCTCGTCCGAGGCGACCTCCCCCGCGGTATCACGAGCCGGGACGCTTTCGGGCAGGGAGCCTCCGCCAGACAGTCCTCGCACCTCGCCGTGCTGGGCTTTGTCAGGCTGAATCTCGCCGTACTGGGTCTCATCGTGCTGAGTCTCGCCGGTACGCGGGTTCTCGCGCTCCCCGTTCTGCTCGTTCTGAGTCATTGTCCCTCCCTTCGGCCCCCTCATCGGGCGCCATACCGGTACGGGTGCGCACCGTAAAGTCGATGCGCACCCGTACCGCCCCTTGCGGGGTTGCGTCTGCTACTACTGCAGGAACTTCTCAAAGCCCTTCGGCAGGTTCATGCTGGACAGATCCATTTCCTGGTTCTGAGCCTGCTGACCGAAGGCAGCGCCGGCGCGTGCCTGCTGCGCCTTAGCTGCTGCCGCCTCCTGGGCCGCACGCTTCTGCGGGTTGCCGGAGCGGGCCTTCTTCTTCTTGTTGTTCTTCGCGTTCTTGCGAGCACCACCCGCCGCAGCAGCCATACCGGGCATCTGCATACCGCCGGGCATGCCGGGCATCTTGCCCGAGGCGAGCTTCTTCATCATCTTCTGAGCCTGGGCGAAGCGCTCCATCAGCTGGTTCACCTCGGACACGGTCACGCCCGCACCCTTAGCGATACGGGCACGGCGGGAACCGTTAATGATGCGCGGAGCCACGCGCTCGTGCGGGGTCATGGAGCGAACAATCGCCTCCACGCGGTCAATCTCGCGCTCGTCAAAGGCCTCGAGCTGCTGACGCATCTGAGCCGCGCCGGGCATCATCATGAGCAGCTTCTTCATGGAGCCAAGCTTACGAATCTGCTGCATCTGAGCCAGGAAGTCCTCGAAGGTGAAGTCTTCCTGGTCGATGAACTTCTTCGCCATGCGGTCGGCTTCGGCCTTATCCCACTGAGCCTCGGCCTGCTCGATCAGGGTCAGGATGTCACCCATATCCAGGATGCGGCTTGCCATACGGTCCGGGTGGAACTGCTCAAAGTCGGTCACGTTCTCACCGGTGGAGGCGAACATAATCGGCTTGCCGGTCACCGAAGCCACCGACAGGGCCGCACCACCGCGGGCGTCGCCATCCAGCTTAGACAGGACAACACCGGTGAAGTCCACGCCCTCGTTGAAGGCGTTGGCGGTGTTCACGGCGTCCTGACCGATCATCGCGTCGATGACGAACAGAACTTCGTTCGGCTCAATGGCGTCGCGGATATTGCGTGCCTGCTGCATGAGCTCGGCGTCAACACCCAGACGACCCGCGGTATCGACAATCACCACGTCGTGCAGCTTGGCGCGAGCCTCGGCCACACCGTCACGCGCCACCTGCACGGGGTCGCCGGTGGGCACGTCAAACTCGCTGGTCACACCGGGGTGCGGTGCGTACACGGGCACGCCCGCGCGCTCGCCGACGACCTTCAGCTGGGTCACCGCGTTGGGGCGCTGCAGGTCGGAGGCAATCAGCATGGGGGTGTGGCCCTGGCCCTTGAGCCAGTAGGCCAGCTTGCCGGCCAGGGTGGTCTTACCGGCACCCTGCAGACCCGCGAGCATAATGATAGTCGGGCCGCTCTTGGCCATGTTGATGCGGCGGGTAGAGCCGCCCAGGATGCTCACCAGCTCGTCGTTCACGATCTTGACGATCTGCTGGGAGGGGTTGAGCGCCTCGGAAACCTCCGCGCCGAGGGCGCGTTCCTTCACGTGGGCGACGAACTCGCGGACCACGGGCACCGCGACGTCGGCGTCGAGCAGGGCGCGACGGATTTCGCGGACGGTTGCATCAATGTCTGCCTCGGAGAGGCGGCCCTTGCCGCGCAGGTTCTTAAAGGTTGCCGTCAAGCGGTCGGAGAGAGAATTGAACACGATCCGTGATCACTTTCTTAACGTTGAGGTGGCCCCCACCGCGGGGGCGTGCGGGGATGGTTAGTCAGTCTTTAAGGATACAGGATGCGCGCTTTCTCCCCCGCTAATGCCTGTGGATAACGCGCGGGGTTCACCGCGAGCTCAGCAAAGGGCCGCCGGCGAACGCATCCGAATTCGTCTTCGGCGTGCGGGTTGCCAGACGTTCACCCGGTGCTCGGGGCTGCCCGCAATGAGGTCGGGGCTACTCTTTTCCACTCCCTCCGCACCCCGCTAATGATTAGATTTTCTAGACCGCCTGGGTTAGAATCTTAGAAGTGTCGCGCTCCGCGTGCGATGCGCCCGAGTGGCGGAATTGGCAGACGCGCCTGACTCAAAATCAGGTTCTTCGGAGTGTGGGTTCGAGTCCCACCTCGGGCACCAACGCAAAAGCGGCGGGAAAGTTTGAAGCTTTCCCGCCGCTTTTTCTATACCCGCGCATCCCAGCGTTGCCGCGCAAGCTACCTAATCCCCATAACAAAACCGCCGCCCGGCCGTGACAATTCACGACCGGGCGGCAGTTCTATATACCAAGCGTAGCCTGAGTATTACCCTCCGCTACGCGCCGGAAAGAATGATCAGCGGCTTAGCGCTTGACCTCGTTCTCCTCGTAAGGACGCAGGGTCTCACGCTCGCCCTCAGCACCGTGGACGCGGTGTACCTGAACCATGTTGGTGGTACCTGCGCGGCCCGCGGGAGCGCCGGCAGCAACGACGACCAGGTCGCCAGCTTCTGCCAGACCGTTCTTGAGCAGGTACTCATCCACGAAGTTGAACAAGCCTTCCTGATCGGTAATCATATCTACCTGCTCAGCGTCAACACCCCACAGCATGGACAGGAAGGAGCGAACCTTCGAGCTGGTGGTGAACGCAACGACCGGGGTCTCGGGGCGCAGACGTGCCAGACGACGTGCCGAGTCACCGGTCTGGGTGAAGGTCACGATGAGCTTCGCATCCAGCTGGTCGGCGATGTTCACTGCTGCACGAGTGATTGCGCCGCCGCGGGTGCGGGGCTTGCGGTCCAGCTCGGGCACGCGGTACAGGCCGCCCTCTTCGGTGTCCTTGACGATTTCAGCCATTGCCTGCAGGGTCAGAATCGGGTACTTACCAACCGAGGTCTCACCCGAGAGCATCACCGCGTCTGCACCGTCGAGGATTGCGTTAGCGCAGTCAGAAACCTCTGCACGGGTGGGGACAGGGTTGTCGGTCATGGACTCGAGCACCTGGGTTGCCACGATGACGGGCTTTGCCCAGCGGCGTGCCATGTCGATAGCCTTCTTCTGAACGAGGGGGACCTCGGAGAAGGGCAGCTCAACACCGAGGTCACCACGAGCAACCATGATGCCGTCGAACTTGTCGATGATGTCCTGCAGGTTGTCCACTGCCTGGGGCTTCTCGATCTTGGCGATGACGGGTACGCGGATACCCTCTTCCTCCATGATCTTGTGGACGGGCTCAACGTCTGCACCGGTACGAACGAAGGAGAGTGCGATGATGTCCGCACCCATCTTCAGGGCGAAGCGCAGGTCGTTGGCGTCCTTCTCGGTCAGTGCGGGCAGGGAGACCGCAGCGCCGGGCAGGTTGATGCCCTTGTTGTTGGAGATGGGGCCGCCCACGATGACGCGGGTGCGCACGCGGGTGGGGGTCACCTCGATGGCCTCGAGGCGAATCTTACCGTCGTCGAGCAGGAGCTTGTCGCCGGGCTTCACGTCGCCGGGCAAGCCCTTGTAGGTGGTGCCACAAATTTCTGCGGTACCCTCAACATCCTCGGAGGTAATAGTGAAATCGGCGCCGGGCTCAAGGTATTCCTTGCCGTTTGCGAAGCGCTCGAGGCGAATCTTGGGGCCCTGCAGGTCGGCGAGGATAGCAACGTCCTTACCGAGCTTTGCGGACTCTTCGCGGATGGTGTTGTAGCGTGCCTGGTGCTCGGCGTGGTCACCGTGGCTCATGTTCAGACGGGCGACGTTCAGGCCAGCCTTGATTGCCTCGGAGATCTTCTCGGGGGATTCGATTGCCGGACCAATGGTTGCAACGATTTTTGCGCGCCTCATGTACCTAACCTTTGTGTGTTGTTTCGCGCACCCCATGAGGGGAAACGCCGGTTTTTCGGGGAAGGTCACTACTGATTTCCCACTCATTCCCACGCTTTCCAACAAAATGGAACATGCCGAAGGCGTAGGATTCTTTCTCAATTATAGGGGTTTTACGGCCTCTTGGGTATGCCTATTTCGGTCTTTCTGCCGGGGAATTAGTGTTTCACCTCGCACCATAAAATCATCCCGTACACTCCCCACGGCACCCCTTCCGCGCAAAGTCGCGGCACACGGTGTTTAGAACACTCTCCACCCCGAGAAGATAAGCAGTGTAACAATCAGTCACGCCCATTAACCTTCGGGCGTGTTTAGGGATTCAGGGTCCCTTCTTGTGAGGACCTATGAGAAAATATAGGAGGCTTCCAAGGCTAGGCGATTTCACATTTTCGCGCGCCTAGCATATATTGGAAGCAATAATTAGTATTTGAAATGCGAAATATATCTGGAAGGTACACAGATGACTACTCGCGTGCTGATTATCTTCGGCTCCACCTACGGCTACACCGAACAGTACGCCACCTGGCTGGCAGAAGACTTGCGTGCACTCCCGCAGGCCCCCGAGGTTGAAATTGTCCCCGCCAACAAGGTCACCCCCGAGCAGGCAGAGACATTTGATGCCTTCGTCATTGCCGGTAGCGACTACGGTGGATTCCTCAACGGCGCCCCGGCCCTTCGCAAGAAGATTCTGCCGGTCATCGCCCCGAAGAAGAACCGCACCGCGTTCTTCACCGTGTCCTTCACCGGCGAGTACTCGAAGAAGCTACTGGATAAGGCTGTGGCCAAGAGCTACACTCCCGAGCTGACCGAGGGTCGCCCCGTCTACCACCTGCGTGGCGGCATTGACTTCGATAAGATTTCGCTGGCTCACAAGACCGCCCTCAAGGGTCCGGTGCGCGCCTGGCTCATGGCTAACCCGAACCCCAACGAGGGCATCAAGCAGATGCTCGAATGCTACAAGACCGGCAAGGCAGAGTACATCGACCGTGAGACCCTCAAGCCTCTGGTCGAGGACATTGCCAAGTTCCTCTAGGATTGCGCTGACCTAGCCATCCTGAGGAATCGCATAGCTTTTCGTGTGCACCCGCCCGAACGTACTGAGCCTCCCGTTCAACGGTTGAGACAGTTGCGTTCGGGTGCGGGACGCACGAATCAAAACGTGCCGAATGGCACCATAGAGTGGTCGATGACTTCATCTCTCCTGCATCGACCATGAAACTCCGGGTACCGGTGCGAGGCCGCGCCAAAAACAGTACCCGGAAACCGAGGGGTGGGTCTTTGTGTGTGCGGCCCACCCCTTCTTTCATGCCCTCTCCACCGACCCGAGGTACCCCTCCCCCGCACGACGCCGAAAAATGCGCACGGACGAAAAAATAACCGTCCAAAACCCCTCGGAAACATTGCGTTTCGCGGCGCGCGTACCGTACCCTTTTAGCTGTGCCCGTCGGCGCCTGCCACCCTATCACCGGCCAGCCACCCCGCGGTGGCGCATCTTCTTCCGGTGGCAAAAATCCAACCACGAATCCACGAGGGACCACTGCGCCTTCAACGGATTGTCGCGCCCGAACGCGGCCGCCATTTCACTCACATCACCGGCGACCGTACCCGAACGCCCACTACAGAACGACCCGTTCGTCCTACATCAACGCGTTCCATCGCACGCCGGCACCACACCATTCACAGTCATCTCAAACACAGGCATAAATATGAAGATATTCCAGACTGCCGGGCGCCCCGCGACAGCCCGCTCCCTCATGGCATCGGCCGGTGCCCTCTCACTCCTGGCATCCTCTCTGACCGCAGTTCCCGCGGCCTTCGCGACCCCCGAGGCTTCCGCAAGCCCCGCGGCTACCGCCAGCGTGCAGTCCGTCGATGCGAACACCTCGTACGAGAACCTCACCTACGCACCCGCCCCGGATCCCTCGCAGGTCGAGCGCGATAATCCCGCTATGGGTGCCGGCGAGCGCGAACGCATGGGCACCGCTAATGCCCGCACCGGCGCAACCTCCGCCCCCACGGCAACCCTGAGCGGGCTCGCCGCGGGTAGCTCTTCAGCACAGGCGCTGGCCCCGGGCCGCTCCGCCTGGACCCCCAGCGGTGGCACCCTCGGCATGGACGTCTCCTCGCACCAGCAGAACGTGGACTGGGCAAGCGCCTGGGCGGCCGGTTCCCGATTCGCCTACGTGAAGGCCACCGAGGGCGCGTACTACACCAACCCCTACTTCGGGCAGCAGTACAGCGGCTCGGCCTCCGTTGGCATGGTGCGCGGCGCCTACCACTTCGCCAACCCCCGCACTTCCTCCGGTGCCGACCAGGCCCGCTACTTCGTGCAGAACGGCGGCGGCTGGACCGACGACAGCAAAACCCTCCCGGGTCTACTGGACATCGAGTTCAACCCCTACCCCGCCTACGGCAACACCTGCTACAACATGACCGCGGCGCAGCTGACCGCCTGGACCCGCGACTTCGTGGACACCTACCGCGCGCTGACCGGTCGCGCGCCCATGGTGTACACCGCAACCTCCTGGTGGTCCCAGTGCGTGGGCTCGCAGGAGTTCGGCTCCCTGCCGCTGCACCTGGCCAGCTACTCCACGGTCGTGGGTCGTATTCCCGCCGGCTGGAACGGTTACGACATCTGGCAGTTCACCGACTCGGGCCCGTTCGTGGGTGACTCTAACTTCTTCCCCGGCAGCGTCGAGGACCTGAAGGTTCTGGCGAAGAACCCGAAGGCTGAACACCGCAACTGGGCCAAGGACAACCAGCCGACCCAGAACCCGAACGTGGTCATCACCCCGACCGGTTCGATTGATATTCGCACCGGCATTGGCGTGGCCTGGAACCGTAACCGAAGCTTCTACGGCAACCCGGTCGGCGGCGAGTATAGCCTGGGCTACGGCGTGTACGCCCAGAAGTTCAGCAACCGCAAGACCATCTACTGGACGAACGCGAACGGGGCCCACTGGGTGGTGACCGACGGCGGCCTCGATTACAAGTTCCGCTCTAACGTGGCCCGCTACCGCGGCCTGACCACCGATGAGGGGGGACGCTTCCAGACCGTGGCGGTCTCTTTCGCCAACGGGGAGGGCGCCTACTGGACCGGGAGCACCGGAACCCATACGCTCAACGAGCGCGGCGGCATCTATTGGGCCTGGCGCAATTCCGGTGCCCAGGGTGCCCCCACCACGGATGAGGAGAACCTGGGCGGCGGCATCGCCAAGCAGGAGTTCTCCGGCCGTCGCACCTTCGTGTGGAGCGAGAAGACCGGCACCCACCTTCTACGTACCGGCGGAGCGTTCTACTACCGTTTCCTGGAGAACCGCGGTACCTGGGGCGCCCCGGCAACCGATGAGACCGCCAACTCCACGGGCGCGCAGGTGCGCTTCGCCTCCGGCAAGATGCTGCTCTGGTCGGATGCGTACGGCGCCTACGAGACTAACGGTAACGGCGCAATCTACAACCGCTGGGCTCGCAACACGGCCCGTTACGGTGCGGCCCGCGGCAATGAGTCCTACGCGAACGGCGTGTACTACATGGATTTTGAGCGCGGCACGATCCGCTGGACCGCTCAGCGCGGCATCTACTAGGCCTACGCCCTAGCAAACATCGCGGATATAGAGAACGAGGGGCACCTTCTGCCACAGAAGGTGCCCCTCGCCGTTTCCGCTCCGAGGATGCTAAGCCTCTGCCGAGTGTGGGCAGAGGGGTTACACACTGCCGCGAGCGGGGTGGGTTACCGAGTGAGTAGAGAAACCCGGTCATGTTACCCGTGCCGGCAGGTAAGTTTATGTCGTACCCGAGAAGGTAGTTGAGTCATCTCGCGAGGCGGGCCCCGGACTAGTGTGGCGAACGCAATCCCCCTTGACTACGCCCGTGGGGCCCACACTAATCGCTGTGAGGCCTAGTCCCAGGAGGTGTCTAGAGGGGCAGCCTGACCGGAAGTAGGACTCATGGCGAATGACGGCACGGTACGAAGATGCTGAAATTCACCCGGGATGCGGCGTTCCGGGGAAGGAACCGATATCTAGGAGGGCGGTTCCTTCACACGCCGTGTCCCTCATTCAAGGATAGGTCGAAGGAGGGCTTTCCGCCCATCATTTCGGAAAATATTACGTCTCAACCGTTGATTGAAAGTTTACCTGATAAAAATATATTTTGAATTCTTTGGATGTCTAATAGTGCATATTTTTCGGGTGATTTACTGGAGTTTTTGAGATAATCCTCGATTATTTCAAAATAATTTTATGGATATATTACGTTTAGGTGTTTCGCACTCTCAGCGGTAACGCCGAGCTTTTCCATCCAGAAATCTCTCTTACGGAAACCCTTGCCACAGGCTGCGGAAAGCCCCAGAGCGCAACGCACACTAGGGCGCACCCCGTGCCGTATGCACCGCGAGAAAGTACCCCTACTCCCCCGCTACACGGGATGCGCCCTAGACGCTTCATCGCCCAATCAGCCGCGGCTCACGCCGCACGCACCGGGCTTGCACCTCCTAGAGGCTTGCGAAATCCAGCACCATGCGGCCGGTAATCGTGCCAGCGGCCATCTCCTTGAAGACCTCCGGTGCCTCGTCCACGGGGCGCAGCTTCACGACGGGAACCACGATGCCGTCGGCACCAAACTGGAAGGCCTCCGCCAGATCCTGGCGGGTACCCACGAGCGAGCCCACCACGCGGATGCCGTCCAGAATAATCTTCACGATGGACAGCTCCATCATCTCGGAGGGCAGGCCCACGGCCACCACGGAACCACCCGCACGCACCGACTCCACCGCCTGGTTGAAGGCGACCTTCGACACTGCGGTCACCACGGCGGCGTGGGCACCGCCGTCGGTCAGCTCACGAATACGGGCCGGAACGTCCTGCACCTCGCGGCCGTTGATCACGTAGTCGGCACCGGTCTCGCGAGCCAGGGCCAGCTTATCGTCGTTGATGTCCACGGCGATGACCTTGGCGCCGAAGACCTTCTTAGCGTACTGAACGGCAAGGTTGCCCAGACCGCCAGCACCGTAGGCGACCAGCCACTGGCCCGGGCGAACCAGCGATTCCTTAATGGCCTTGTAGGTGGTCACACCCGCGCAGGTAATCGAGCTGGCCTGCGCCGGGTCCAGGCCCTCGGGCACCTTGACCGCGTAGTCGGCGGGCACCAGGGTGTACTCGCTCATGCCGCCGTCGACGGTGTAGCCGGCGTTCTTGACCGAACGGCACAGGGTCTCGCGGCCCGAGGTGCAGTACTCGCAGTGGCCGCAGCCCTCAAAGAACCAGGCCACCGACACGCGGTCGCCCACCTTCAGGGACTCGACGCCCTCGCCAACCTTGACGACACGACCAACGCCCTCGTGGCCGAGGATACGGCCGGGCACCTCGCCGAAATCACCGGCAGCCACGTGCAGGTCAGTGTGGCACACGCCCGAGTACTCAATCTTCACGAGCGCCTGGCCGTGACCGACAGCCGGAACGGGGACCTCACGGACAACAACCGAACCGTCAACCTTCTCGGGAACAACAACAGCCTTCATGGTTTCCTTGCACATGACCTAAAACTCCTTAGTCATCAGTGACCGCACACGGACCGTATACCAGCGGCGCAGGTGCGCGTATTCTTGACACTTCCACCGTAAAATGACGAGCCGCCAATCGGAAGGACCCTTCCCAAATATGACGAAGGGGATGTTTAGGAATCTGCAAACCAATGTTGATAAGTTTTCGATAAGGTCCATTCCGACTAATGCGCTAAACCGCCAAAGGTTGAAATGACGCTATGACAAAGCAACACAGAAGATGAGAATGCCTCCCAAACCAGCGGTCTGGGAGGCACTCAGAAAAAATTTAAATATTAAGTTTGGTGCGCACAGTACCCTAAAGGTAGGGTTCAACCCGCACCTATACGGTTCCTAGCGGCATCTTAGAAGCAGAAAGCAACCTCGACCGAACCGGCACCGCGCTCACCCGAGGCGCTCGGGGCGTTCATGGCCCAGCCCAGGTCACTCACGTACGCGGTCGTATCCATGTAGGTTCCACCGCCTGCACCACCGCCGGCCAGCTGCACCGTACCCACCGCGTAGCGGGAACGAGCCGGATCGTTATTCCACTTCTGCGAAACCACGCGAGCCGAGACGCTCAGCGCCGCACCCGAACCGCCGCCGCCGTAACCGGCACCGCCGCCTCCGGATACCACCGACTGGTAGCCGTTAAACATCGCGCCCGCATTCGAGGGGGACGCGTCGGTGCCCGCGGGGGTCTGATCCCACTGGTACGAATAGCTGACCACGCCGTCCGCACCCTTCGCGCGGAAGCCGCTCGGGCCGGTCTCGCCCGCCGCCGCGCTGCTCACCAGCTTCTGCGTGGAGGTGCTCGAGAAGCCAATCACGGAACCGTCGGAGGTCGGCGGGTCCAGCTTCTCACCGCCACCACCGCCCATGCCGTTCATAGCGCCCGAACCGGGGTTCACCTTCAGCAGCGGCACCGACTGCGCCGTGTACGAGGTGAAACCTACGAAACCCGGGGAACCGTCACCGTCGCTGGAACCGGCGCCTCCGCCGGTGCTGAACTGGTGGCGGCCACCGGAGCTATCCAGGGAGTAGTAAGCCGTCGCCTGCAGCGCACCCGGCTTCGCGGGGCTCGGCAGATCCGTCGCGTACGTGGCCAGAGTTCCCGCGCCGCCGCCACCGCCGGCGACAATCATCGGCACGCCGTCCACCTCAATCGCGGAAGAGCCGCCGCCCGAGGAGGAATAAAGCACGGCGTTCATGCCGCCATGGCCCATCACACCACCGGTGCGGCCGGTCAGGCTCTCAATCGCGGCGACCACATCCGCAGGGACCGGGGAGGAAGCCTTCGAGGAGCCGCCCACGCCGTAGCCGTCACCGCCCTCGGCCGGGGTCAGCTCACCGTTACCGATGCCGCCCGAACCGGCCGTCAGGGTAATCACCTGGCCGCCGCGCACCGGCATGGATCCCTCTACAAGGGCGCCCGAACCTGCGTCCGCAACGGCGTAGTTCGTGCCGCCGGCGCCGCCAATCACGGTGAAACGCATGCGTCGGGCACCCGCGGGCACGGTCAGAACGGCAACCTTCTTCACGCCGTCACCGGCGGTAATCAGGGTGGAATCCTCGTAGGGGCCGGTACATTCGCCTTCCTCGGGGGAGGCGGCAAATGCGGGAACCAGGGTCGAAGCCGCGACGGCGGGGGCGGCCCAGGCCGCACCGGCCACGAGACGACGACGGGTCAGGCCCGAACGGGAGAAGGGAGAAATTGGGCGTGAAGAATCGCCGGAAGAAGAGCTCACGATATGTGTCCTGTAGTTGAGTGAATAATTCTGAGCGCGGTGCGTGCCGCGCGGAGGGGGTCGATTCCCAGAGGCTATGCCCCCACGCGAGCACGTATTACCGTGGTTCCTCTATTATGCCTTCTCGGGCCCCTGTTTTCACAAGTCGCCGAAAACTCTCTGCGGTGTGGAAGCAGAGTTGGGAACTCCACGAGAGCAGAACGCAGGTAGGGGGGCCCAAAACGGGGTCAGGCACGGGAACTGAAAGACAGAAAACCGCCGGACGGGGTGCTCCCCCATCCGGCGGTTTTCAGCATGAATTATCGGTTACCGAGAGCATCAGCTGGACGCGGTGTCCTCCGGCTCCCCGGCCTTTTCGGTCTTTTCGGCGCCCTCCGACTTCTCGTCGGAGTCGTCCGAGTCCTTAGCGTTCGCGGAGTCCTCGACCTCATCGGCCTTCTTCCCCGAACGCTTCGGGTCGACCTCCACGGGGCCGGGCTCAACACCCGCGGCGGCCTTCGCCGCCGCGCGACGACCGGCCACCACAAAGCCCGCGGCACCCAGCAGAACCAAAATCAGGGCCGTCCACACGTGAATACGTACGCCCCAGAGCATCTCCGAGGTATCGATGCGCAGGAACATCTCGATAAAGAGGCGACCCACGCCGTAGTAGAACACGTACAGCCACAGGGTCTGGCCCAGCTTCAGCACGCCCTTACGGCTCAGCCACAGCAACAACGCCACGCCCAACAGGTTCCACAGCGACTCGTACAGGAACGTCGGGTGGAACAGCGTGCCGGCCGGATACTGCGAGGGAAAATTACCGCTCGAGGTGCTAATCTCCAGGCCCCACGGCAGAGTCGTCGGCTTGCCGAACAGCTCCTGGTTGAACCAGTTGCCCCAGCGGCCAAAGGCCTGAGCCAGCAGGATTCCGGGGGCCACCGCATCCGCGAAGGCCGGGAAGTTCATGCCGTAGCGGCGGCAACCGTACCAGGCGCCCAGCGCACCCACCGACACGGCACCCATGATGCCGATGCCGCCCTCCCAAATCTTCAGGAAGGCCCACGGATCGGTGGCCTTCGGGCCGAAGTAGCTACCCGGGTCGGTAATCAGCACGTGGTAGGCGCGGGCACCCACGATGCCGGCCGGGATAGCCCACATCGCCACGTCAAAGACGCGTTCGCCCGTGCCGCCCATCGCCTTCCAGCGGCGGGCGCCCAGCCACAGGCACACCGCCATACCGGTCAGGATGCACAGAGCGTAGAAATGCACACGGAACGGGCCCAGCTGCAGGTACGAGACGCTCGGGGAAGGAATCGACAGCGCCGGCAGGGCCACCGCCGAAAGCAGAGCCGACATTAAGCCTCACGCCCCGCCAGCTCGCGGGTCAGGCGGGCTACCGCATCCACGCCGCCGGAGGCCAGGGCCTTCACCAGCGCGGTACCGACGATCACACCGTCCGCGTAGGCGCCAATCTCCTCCACGTGAGCGCGGGTCGAAACGCCCAGGCCCACACACGCGCGCTTGGCGCCGGCGGCCTTGATCTCCGCCACCAGGGTGCGGGCCGCCTCAGACACGGAGGTGCGGGCACCGGTCACGCCCATGACCGACACCGCGTACACGAAGCCGCTCGAGGCCTTCGCCACGGTTGCCAGGCGCTCCGGCGAGGAGGACAGCGCGGCCAGGAAAATACGGTCCAGTCCATACTCGGCGGAAGCGGCGAACCATGCCGATGCCTCGTCGGGCACCAGGTCGGGGGTAATCATGCCCGCACCACCGGCAGCCGCCAGGTCACGCGCAAAATTCTTCACGCCGTACGCCAGAACCGGGTTCCAATAGGTCATGACCACGACCACCGCGTCGGTGGCCTCGGTAATGCGGCGGACCGCCTCAAAGAGCTGGGAAAGCTTGAAGCCGTTCTCCAGGGCCTGGCCGGTCGCCTTCTGAATCACCGGACCGTCCATCACCGGGTCGGAGTAGGGAACGCCCAGCTCGATGATGTCGGCGCCGTTGTTGCCCAGGGCAATCGCCGCGTCAATGGACTCCTCCAGGGTGGGGAAACCCACCGGCAGGTAGCCAATCAGGGCCGCACGACCCTCGGCCTCGCACTGCGCGAGACGAGCGGCCAGGGGCGAATCGGAGTTAGCGGGAGGGAAGGTACCGTCCACCACCTCGTAGGGGGCGGCGTGGGGAATGAAGTCCTGGTAGCTCATTACTTAGCCTCGCTCTCGGTCTGGGCGTTCTTTTCAGCGGAGGCGGCGGCCTCCTTGTTACCGGTCATCAGGGTCGAGGACGGGATGGCCTTACCCAGGCCGAACCACTTCTGAGCGGTCTCCATGTCCTTATCGCCGCGGCCCGACAGGCACACAATCATGGTCTTCTCGCGGGCGGCCTCCGGGTCCTCGGCGGCCCAGCGCTGGCACACGCGCAGTGCGCCGGCCAGGGCGTGCGAAGACTCAATCGCCGGGATGATGCCCTCGGTGCGGCAGAGCAAGCTCAGCGCATCCATGGCCTCGGTGTCGGTCACCGGCTCGTAGGTCACGCGGCCAATATCGGAGAGGTACGAGTGCTCCGGGCCCACACCCGGGTAGTCCAGGCCAGCCGAAATCGAGTGGGACTCGATGGTCTGGCCGTCCTCGTCCTGCATCAGGTAGGTCATCGCGCCGTGCAGCATACCCGGGCGGCCCAGGGTGATGGTCGCCGCGTGACGGCCGGTCTCCACGCCGTCGCCGCCGGCCTCAAAACCGTAAATCTCGACCGAAGGGTCGTCCAGGAACGCGTGGAACAGACCAATCGCGTTCGAACCGCCACCCACGCAGGCGGCCAGGCCGTCGGGCAGGCGACCGGTTAGCTGCTGAATCTGCTCGCGCGCCTCCGTGCCGATGGCGTCGTGGAAGAAACGCACCATCGCCGGGAACGGGTGCGCACCGGCGGCGGTACCCAGCAGGTAGTGGGTGTTCTCGACGTTCGCAACCCAATCGCGCAGCGCCTCGTTAATGGCGTCCTTGAGGGTGCGGGAGCCGTTCTGCACCGCAATCACCTTCGCGCCCAGCAGCTGCATACGAGCCACGTTCAGGGCCTGACGCTCGGTGTCCTCCTCACCCATGTACACCACGCACTCCATGCCGAACAGGGCTGCGGCGGTCGCGGTGGCCACGCCGTGCTGGCCGGCACCGGTCTCAGCAATCAGGCGGGTCTTACCCATGCGCTTGGCCAGCAGGGCCTGGCCCAGCACGTTGTTGATCTTGTGGCTACCGGTGTGGTTCAGGTCCTCGCGCTTGAGGAAGACGCGGGCACCGGCGTGCTCCGAGAACTTCGGAACCTCGGTCAGCAGCGACGGACGGTTCGAGTACTCGGCGGAGAGGCGCTTGAACTCGGCCAGGAATTCGGGGTCGTTCTTCGCCTCGTTAAAGGTGGTTTCCAGCTCATCCATGGCGGCAATCAGCGACTCGGGCATCCACCGCCCGCCGTACTCACCAAAGTATGGGCCGGGGGCGTTCTTCAACGACTTACCGTTGAGGAAAGCATCTGCCAGGTTTTCGCTCATCACTATTCCTTCCCTGGATGGTTGATGCCGGATGCGCGAATCTCGCGGGTCCGCGGGTGCGGGGGCGGCGCATCGGGCCTGAACGGGGCGAGCCCGGCCGGCGTGTACGGGTTTTCCCGCGCCGTTTTAAGAAATGCGCGGAAAAAATCCGAAATGCTTAAAGAAAGCGTGCCGGCGGGTGTTCACCCATAATTTTCAATAGTACCCTGGGCGCGCCTGCCCGAATGTCGTCGAGGTGCGTGATAAAGCCCCAAGCGGGTCCATTCCGAAGGAAACCTAGAGCAATTCGCGCAGCTCTTCCATATCCTGAGACAGTACGGCGGAGACGCCCTCGCGCATCGACACCCCGTACAGGGTCTGCGCCATCTGCATCGTGCGCTTCTGGTGCGTCACCACAATCAGCTGGGAGCGCTCCCCCAGCTCGCCCAGCACCTGCAGCAGGCGCGAGAGGTTGCGGTCGTCCAGGGCGGCCTCCACCTCGTCAAGGGCGTAGAAGGGCGAGGGGCGCGACATGTAAATCGCAATCAGCAGGGCCAGCGAGGCCAGGGAGCGTTCACCGCCCGAAAGTAGGGAGAGTCGCTTGACCTTCTTGCCGGCCGGGCGAGCGTGAATCTCCACGCCGGCGTTCAGCGGGTCGGCGGGGTCGTCGAGCTCCAGGTGGCCCTCGCCGCCGGGGAAGAGCGTCGCGAAGATGCGGCGGTAGTGGGTGTTGATGTCCTCCAGCGCGGCGGTGAAGACCTCGGCGATGTGGGAGCTCACCTCGTCCATGACCGTGTTGAGGTCGCGGCGGGTCGCCTTCAGGTCGTCAATCTGCTGGTTCAGGTAGGTGTGGCGCTCGGAGAGGGCCTCGTACTCCTCCAGAGCCAGCGGGTTGATGGCGCCCAGGGCGGTGAGCTCGGCGCGGGTCGCCTCCAGTCGGGCACGCACGACGGAGGTGGGGATCATACGTTCGGAGGGCTCGTCCTCGGGGTTTTCCGCGCCGTCGGCATTTTCTACATTCTTTGCGGCGCTTTCGGTATTTTCGGTCGCGCCCTTTTCCGCGGTATTTTCGGGCGCCCCAGCGAGGCTTTCGATATTTTCGGAGACGTCCACGGGCAGCTGTTCGGAATAGTCCTCCCCCAGCTGCTCCAGGCTCACGCCCGTCTGCAGGCGCACCCGCTCGGCCAGGGCCTGCAGACGTTCCTGTACGCGGGCCGCTTCGGTCTGGGTGCGGGCCAGCAGGGTCAGGGCCGCAGCGTGGCTCGACTGCAGGTCGCGCACCTCCTCATCGGCGGCGAGGGCGCTCTCGCGGGTCTTCTCCAGCTCGGCGCTCAGCTCGCGCAGCTGCCCCTCGCGCTCGCGTACCTCGGCGGAGAGCACCTCGAGCAGGCGGCGGGCACGGCGCTCCACCGTGGCGGCGGGGGCTTGCTCCCCCGTGCCGGCCAGGTACTCGTCCTCGCGGGTACGGGCGGCGCGGTAGGCGGACTCCGCCTCGCTCACGGCACGCTCGGCGGCGGCCAGTCGCTCGACGTGGCGGGCGCGCTCGTTCTGAACGTTCAGCGCGGAGTCCTTCAGGGACTCGGCCTCCGCGCGGGCGCGGGCGTGCTCGGCGGCGGCCACGCCGGCGGCCTTGGCGGCCACGCGTTCGTCCTCGACCGCGGATTCCGATGCGGCGCGGGCGCGGGCCACGGCGGCCTCGGCATCATCCAGGCAGGCGCGGGTGAGGGCCACTGCGCGCTCGGCCTCGCGGTGGGCCGCGGCCAGCTCCAGGGCGCTCACACCCTCGGCCGGGTAGAGCAGGCTGTAGCGGGTGTACTCGACTCCGCGCGCGTCAAAGACGCGCCAGAAAACGTCCCGGCCGGCGGTTTCTCCCTCGGGGGTCGAGGTGTCACTCTCGGAGCTTTCGAGGTTTTTGGAGTCGTTGGAGTCTTCGGGGGTTTCGGGGTACTCGGCGGTCAGCAGGCGCAGGGCAGCCTCGGCCGCCTTGGGGCTCGGGGCGAAGAGGGTCCCGGCCAGGCGCTCACGCAGGGCGGCAACCACAACCCGCAGGGTCTCCCCGTCGATGCCACTCAGCGCGGCGGCCTCCTCGTTCAGGGGCTCGACGACCTCGAGGGCCGCGCGCACGCCCAGCTCGGCCAGGCGCTCCGCGTGAGGCTCGGGAAGCGAAGCGGCGGGGACTCGCTCGTGCGAGGGGGCCTCCCCGCGCAGGTGGGAACGGTCGGGGCCAGCGGAGGACTCGGTGAGTGCGGCCGTGGCCAGGGCGCTCAGGGCGCAGGCCGCCGCGCGAGCGTACTCGGGGTCAATCTGCACGGCGTTGAGCACGCGCAGGACACCCGCGGCGGGCGCCCCGGAATCGGCCGGTTCGGCGTGCTCCAGCAGCTCGCCGGTCTCGGGGTCGAACTCGTCCTCGCCCGAAGCGGCGGAATCCTTCGCAGGATCCCCGGCCGCGGGGGCCTCGATCACGGTCCCCGCGGCAGGGTCCTCCCCCAGGCTCTGCCCCAGCGCCTCACGCAGGGTCGCGGCACGCTCGGAGGCCGCCGCGTAGGCGCGGGTCGCCTCCACCGCCTCGGCGCGGGCCGCATCCAGCTGTTCCTGCGCGCGGGCCCGGCGGTGCGCTGCCTCCCCGGTGCTCCGCTCGCAACGCTCCACGGCCTCGGCAGCACGCTCCACCCGGGCGAGGGCCTCCGCGTAGCGCTCCTCAAAGCCGGCGTACTGCTCGGTGGCGCGCTCGGACTCCTCGCGGCGCTCCTCCAGCGCCTCCAGGGCGCGCTCGTACCCGGCGCGGGCGGCGGCGGTCGCCTCCGTCAGCTCCACGCGGTAGGTGCGCACGCGCTCGGCCGCGATGGACTGCACCGAACGGGTGCGCGCCGCAGACTCGCGCAGGGAAGACACCGCGGCCTGGGCTGCCGTCACCTCTGCGGTGAGTCGAAGCTGCCCCTCGCGATGCGCCTCGGCCGCTTCGCGGGCCGCCCGCAGTTGTTCGCTCAGGCCCTCGGCGCGGCGGGTGCCCTGCGCCTCGGCGGTGGCGGCCTGTTCCTGTTCGGCGCGCAGAACGCCCAGCTGACGGGCCAGAAGCACCGACTCCAGCTGGCGGATGCGCCCCTGCAGCTGCCGCGCGGTCGCGGCGGACTCGGCCTGATCGCTCAGCGGCTGAAGCTGCGAATCCAGCTCGCTCGCCAGGTCGCTCAGGCGCGTCAGGTTAGAGGCCACCGACTCCAGTTTGCGGCTGGTCTTCTCCTGGCGGCGGCGGTACTTCACCACTCCGGACGCCTGCTCAATCATGTCGCGGCGCTGCTGCGAGGTTGCGTGCAGGACCGCATCCAGCTGGCCCTGGCCCACGAGCACGTGCATGTCCTGGCCCAGGCCGGCCTCCGACAGCAGGTCCTGGATATCGGCCAGGCGCGCCGGGGAGCCGTTAATCTCGTACTCGCTGCCGCCCGAACGGAACATGGTGCGCGAAATCTGCACCCGATCAGCGGGAATACTGAGGGTGCCGCCCGAATTGTCGAAGGTCAGCGTCACCTTGGCGCGGCCCAGGGGTGCGCGCTGCACGCCGTCGCCCGAGCCGGCAAAGATGACGTCCTTCATGCTGCCGCCGCGCAGGCTCTTGGCGCCCTGCTCGCCCATGACCCAGGCGAGCGCATCCAGCACATTGGATTTGCCGGAACCGTTCGGGCCCACCACGGCGTTAATGCCGGGGGCGAACTCGAAGGTCGTGGCCGAGGCGAAAGACTTGAACCCGCGCAGGGTCAGCGACATCAGGTGCACAAGGGGCCTTTCTGCAGAGGAAGGTGCCGGAATCGGAGCGCCGCCGCGGTGAAGCCCATCGGCTCGAACCTGCAGGTCGAACCTGCAGGTCGAACCTGCAGGTCGGGCCTTTCCGGTGTACGGGCGGCATCCCTCTAGTGTACGCGGTGCGGGGCCCGCCCGGGGCTTACGCGCGCGGTGAACGGGGCCGTCCAGAACGAGAAATAAGTGGGGGTCTCCTCCGCGCCATGCGGTACATTGGAAGGAAGCATATGTCATCTGCGGGGAAGCAGCACGCCTCCCCGCTTTTACGTATGCACCCACTGACTTCTACCTCAAAGGCCCACATGTTGAATGAACCCGCCGATAAGGTCGGCACAAACTCCGACATTCGTCATTCCAACGCTGCGCTGCTCTCCATCGCCCACGAGCTACCGCCCGAGATTGTCACGAGCGACTATTTTGACGAACAGCTGGCCGATACCTACAAGCGCCTGAAGATGCCCAAGGGCCTGCTCGAGCGCCTTGCCGGCATTAGCACCCGCCGCGGCTGGGCCGAGGGGCAGACCTTCGAGGACGGCGTGGTCGCCGCCGCAGAGAAGGCTATCGAACAGGCGGGTATTGACCGCTCCCAGATTGGCCTGCTGATTAACGCCTCGGTGACGCGCGATAACTTCGAGCCCGCCGTGTCGGTGGGTGTGCACGACCGCCTGGACCTGCCGCGTCACGCCCTGAACTTCGATATTACGAACGCATGCCTGGGCTTCGTGAACGCGATGACCGTCGCCTCCACCATGATTGATGCGGGCGCTATCGACTACGCCCTCATTGTGGCTGGTGAGGATCCCTCCCCGTGGCACCGTACCGCGGTGCGCATCCTGAACAACCCCGATTCGACCCGCGAGGATGTGCTGGCGCAGTTCGCGACCCTGACCCTCGGTTCGGGTGCGGCGGCGGCAGTGATTGGTCGCGCTGACCGCCACCCGGAGGGCCACCGCATCGTCGGTTCGGTATCCCGCGCGGGCACCGAGCACCGCAACCTGTGCATCGGCGGTGAGGCCGATCAGGGCATGAACACCGACGCCGAGGGCCTGCTCAGGCACGGCCTGGAGCTGGTGGCGCAGGCCTGGGAGCAGGCGCACGAGGACGGCTGGGAGTGGAACGACATGACCTCCTACGTGACCCACCAGATTTCGAACGCCCACACGAACGCCATTATCGAGGCGGTCGGCATCGAGCGCGACCGTATCCCCCTGACCTTCCCGAAGTGGGGTAACGTGGCCGCCGCGGCGCTGCCGATGACCCTGGCCGAGTGCGCCCCCACCTATAGGGAGGGCGACCGTATTCTGTGCATGGGCGTGGGTTCGGGCCTGAACACCGCCCTGCTCGAGATTCAGTGGTAGCGACTCACCCCCGCGGGCCCTTCGGCCCGTTCGCCGCCCCCAACCCGGCATCCCCTCACCGATTCCGCTAACCGCCGAAGCCCTCGGCCGGAAGGACCCCCAGTATGCGTCACCTGAACTTCCCCAAGACCCAGCCTCCCTACAACCCGGAGGAGTGGGCGGGCGTGGACCCGCGCTACTCCCAGCGGCTGGAGGTGCCCACCACCGCCCCCATTGAGCGGCGGGCAAAGCAGGCGGACGCGCGCCGCTGGCACTACCTGGATAACCTGCCGGTGCTCGCCGAACGCGGTCTGGAGCCCATCGGCACGATCCTGTGCGTGCACGGCAACCCCACCTGGTCGTACCTGTGGCGCACCGTGCTGGATGCGGGCGTGAACGAGCGTGCCCCGTGGCGTGTGGTTGCGGTTGATCAGATTGACATGGGCTTCTCGGAGCGCACCCACCTGGACCTGGAGGGCGAGCGCCGCAGCCTGGAGGACCGCATCGCCGACCTGGGCGACTTTACGAAGGCCCTCGGCCTGGATCAGACCGATCAGCCGGTCGTGACCCTCGCCCACGATTGGGGCGGCCTCATTTCCTTCGGCTGGGCCCTGGAGCACCGCGACCTTCTCTCGGGCGTGCTGCTGACCAACACCGCGGTGTACCACGACGGCATTGAGAATATACCCGCCGCCCTGCGCCTGGCGTTGGGCGTGCACGAGCTGGGCACCCGTGATTCCACCGCGTTTATTGATGTGACCCTGGGCCTGGCTCAGAACGAGGGCCGCCTGCCCGCGCAGGGTTCTGCCGGTGCCGGCCCCGCGGGCGGCCCCCTGCCGCAGCCGAAGGGTAAGCAGCCCAAGCGCCTGTACCCGAGCCCGCTGAACGAGGCGATTTACCGCACCTACCGCGCCCCCTACGCCCACCCGGCCTGGCGCGAGGGCGTGCGCAACTTCGTGGGCGATATTCCGACCGGCACCGACGTGCCCTCGTACGCGCCCATGCAGCGCATTGCCGAGCAGATTCGCGACCTGGACGTGCCCGCGTTCTTCCAGTGGGGCACGAAGGATCCGGTGTTCCAGCGCCGCTACCTGTTCGACCTGATGGAGCGCATGCCGCAGGCTAAGGTGCACCGCTACGAGAAGGCTTCGCACCTGGTGGCCGAGGATTACGATATCGCCGCGCCGATTATGTCCTGGCTCGCACAGACCTTCGGAACCCGCGGCGAGGACGGTTCCCTGGTTCCGGCGCGCAACGCTGAGGCCGAACACCGCGCCGCCCGCGCGCGCCGCCACGGCCTGGACGCCGAAACCTCGGCGGGAGCCGCCGGCGAGGGTACCGCTGCTGAGGGTACTGTTCCCGAGGCGTTCCGCCCCATGCTCGCGGCCCTCACCGAGCGCGCCGACGACACCTCCGTGGCCGTGGTCGATATGGATCCCAAGGGCGATGGCACCACCGTGAGCGTGACCCTCACCTGGGCCGAGCTAAACCGCCAGGTCAACGCCGCCGCGGCCCGCCTACACGCCCTGGGTGTACGCCCGGGCGACCGAGTGAACCTCATGGTGCCGCCCGGTGCACGCCTGACCACCCTCATCTACGCCTGCCTGAAGCTCGGCGCGGTCATCGTCGTGGCCGATACCGGCCTGGGCCTGGCGGGCCTGACCCGCGCGCTGAAGGGCGCCAACCCGAGCTTCCTGATCGGTATTCCCGCCGCGCTGACCGCCGCACGCGCCCTGCTCTGGCCGGGCAAGCGCATCTCGGTGGAACCGCTGGGTGCCGCGCAGGAGAAGCTACTGGGCGTTGCCGGTTCCGTGTTCGCTGCCTCCGCCGAGGGACGACTCGGCGAGCCTATCCCCACCCCGACCGTGGTGGAGTTCCCCTCCCCCGTTCCGGATGCTGACGCGGCGGTGCTGTACACCTCCGGTTCGACCGGCCCGGCCAAGGGCGTGGTGTACACGCAGCGGCAGCTGGCGGGTATGCGCGACGCCATCGCAAACACCTACGGCTTCGCGCCCGGTAGCGGCCTGGTTGCCGGTTTTGCGCCGTTTGCGCTGTTGGGCCCGGCGCTGGGTGCTACCAGCGTGACCCCGACGATGGATGTGACCCGCCCGAAGACCCTGACGGCCTCCGCCCTGGCCTCCGCTGCGGCGGCTATTGATGCGTCGGTCGTGTTCGCCTCCCCCGCCGCCCTGGTGAATGTGGTGGCGACCGCCGATGAGCTGAACGCTGAGCAGCGTGCGGCGTTGGCTAAGGTTCAGACCGTGTTGAGTGCTGGCGCGCCGATTCCCGTGCCGTTGCTGGAGGCGCTCTCCGCCCTGGTGCCGAATGCCTCCCTGCACACCCCCTACGGCATGACCGAGGGTCTGCCGGTGACCGATGTGTCCTTCGAGATGATTCGCCAGGCGATTGCCGAGGGCACCCCGAACGCTGCCGGTGAGGTGCTTGACCCGTTCGCCCGTGACGGCGTGTGCGTTGGTTTCGCGGTGTACGGTGCGGCGGTGGCTATTGCGCCTCTGCTGCAGGACGGTTCGGTCGATTCGCAAATGACCCACGAGCCCGGTGTGACCGGTGAGATTCTGGTGTCGGCACCGCACGTGAAGGACCGCTACGACACTCTGTGGGTCACCGAGGAGCAGTCCATTAGCACCCCGGGTTGGCATCACACCGGTGATGTCGGTCACCTGGATGCTTCGGGTCGCCTGTGGGTTGAGGGCCGCCTCGCCCACGTGCTGCTGACCTCCCAGGGCGTGCTGACCCCGGTGGCCGCCGAGCAGTCCGCCGAGTCGCTGCCGGAGGTGCGCCGCGCCGCCCTGGTTGCGGTGGGCCCCGCCGGAACCGCCGCCCCCGTGCTGGTCATCGAGGCTTCCGCGAACACCGCCGTACTGGAGGCGCGTCAGTCGGCCTCCGTGTTCAAGCGCGCCCTGCTCGACCGCGTGCCCGGCGTGGGCCGCTTCCCCATCGCGGAGGGCGTGGCACCCTTCGAGCTCTCCCAGCTGGTGCGCCGAAAGGTCGCCGAGGATACCGGCGTGGAGGTGGCCGCCGTGCTGGTGGTGCACGAGCATCCGACCGATATTCGCCACAATTCGAAGATTGACCGCCCCGCCCTGGGCGAGTGGGCGGCAAAGGTCCTCGCCGGGGCGTAAATCCGCCGGGTCTTTACTTTCTAAGGAGCATGATGTCCCCTCATTCTTCTCGTGGGTCCTCTTCTCGCGAGGTTGCGTCCCGCCTGTCGACCGCGCACACGGCGGCCTCCCCCACGGCTCGTTTCCGTAAGCCGGCGCGCCCCCTGGCCGCCCGCTACAGCGACCCCGCGCCGCGTTCCCTGCGCGCCGTCGAGGAGTCGGACTTCGCGCCGCGTATTGGCGAGCGCATCCTCTTCACAGGCGCGTCGGGCCTGCTGGGTCGTGAGAGCGTGCTGGAGCTGCTGCGCGTCGGTTACGATGTGCGCGTTCTGCAGCGCGGCGACTCGGGCATCGCGGCCCTGCTACCCGATTCGATTCGCCCCCGCTTTGAGCAGGTGCGCGGCGATATCACGAACGAAAAGGTCGTCGACGAGGCCATGACCGGCGTGGACGGCGTGGTGCACGCGGCCGCGAAGGTTTCGGTCAGCGGCGAGTGGGCCGACTACGAGCGCATTAATATTGGCGGAACCCGCGTCATGCTACAGGCCGCCGTGAACCACTCGGTGCGCACCTTCCTGTACATTTCTTCGCCCTCGGTGGCGCACGCGGGATCTTCCATCGTGGGTGACGGCGCCGGCGTGGCGTCCCCGGAGCATGCGCGCGGCAACTACGCCCGTTCCAAGGCGGCCGCCGAGCTGCTGGTTCTGGAGGCGAACGGCACGCCCCTGCCCTCGGGCGGGGTCATGCACACCGGCGCGTTGCGCCCGCACCTGATGTGGGGTCCGGGCGATACCCAGCTGGTGGAGCGTATTCTGGAGCGTTCCGCCGCCGGGCGCCTGCCACTGCTTTCGGGCGGTACGGGCCTGATTGACACACTCTACATTGATAACGCCGCGGATGCGTTGGTGCGCGGCTATCAGCGCCTCGACGCCTTTGCGGGCCGGGCGCTGGTGGTGACGAACGGCCAGCCGCGCACTATCTCTGAGCTATTGGGCGGTTTCTGCGAGGCGGTCGGCGTTCCCGCCCCGCGCTTCTCGGTGCCCGCGAAGGTTGCGGCCCTGGCCGGGCGCGTAATCGAGCGCGTGTGGGAGCGTCTGCCGAAGAACGTGACGGCCGGCGATGAGCCGCCCATGACGGAGTTCCTTGCCGAGCAGCTCTCGACGGCACACTGGTTTGATCAGCGCCGCACCCGCGAGCTGCTGCAGTGGGAGCCCGCCGTGTCGATTGAGGAGGGCTACGAGCGCCTGGGGGCTTTCTACGGAGACAGGTACAGCCGCTAGGCGCAGGCGATAGGTACAGCCGCGGCTAACATTGATTAACTCGGGTAGCTTTCTTTACCACTTTCTTCAACCCTGCGAAGTAGATCCAACACCGCCTCGGTGCTTATCACCATGAGTTTTGGGTACCCGCATCCATCACTTACCGTGCTGAATCCGTAGCGCCCTTCGTAGTACTTTTCGAGTTCCTCGTTCCGCACGTGTAAGCAAAGGAAGCGGCTTCCAGAGATAGCAACCACATCACGATATTTACGGAAGACCTCCAGCATGAGCAATTCCCCCATGCCTTTACCTTGACCCTCAGTACGTAGGGCGAATTTTCCTAAAAGGTGTGCGGGATGGGTCTGGCTCGGCTCAATGCCAGAGCGCAGACGCTTCCTGAGGGACCCACCTGTAATCTGGTAACCACTTAGCGTAAAGTATCCAATCACGTCCTCCGGATCATCTGCGTCCCCCATGATCCATACGACGCTCCGGTGGAGTTTCTGGTACTCCCGAGCTTTGGTTTGCAACCAGTCGCCTAATTCGGTGCCTTCTCCCGAGCTCGTGGTAGTCTCAAAAAATTCCAGGTAGTGTTCCTCGTCAAGCTTTCTAACGGAGTAGTTCATGACGCTCGTCGTTAGTTAACTCGCGCCATGAGACGCTCAAGGAAGGGGGCGTGAGCGACGACAGGAACGGCTTCCAGATGTGCCCATTCACCCTCGGTAAGACGTTCAACGAGGGGATCAGGTAGCTGGGCACGCAGGGCTTCAGGAATATCGCGCTTCAAGGCAAAGTAATCAATAATATCCGTTGCTTCCAGAGGAGCACGTCGGGAGCCCTCACGTCGGGAATCCCAAGCGTCCCGCCAAACCTGCTCCTCATGGGTCATATCGACCAGTTGCCAACGCGAAAATTTACCGTAGTACCCCCAGACGGCCTCAATAATCTGGATGTAGTAGGGATCTTCAGGCTGAGGCTCGTCCTCCAAAAGTTCCCGACCCATCTCTAAAACATCACGGTCAACATCGAGCCGACGAGCGTGAGCGGTCAGCAACTCACCTACCACGGGCCCCTTGGGCATTGCGTAGAAAGACTGCTCGAAAAGCCGTGAACCGGTCAGGTGAGCGTACCACCCGTAGGTGTAGAAGACCAGCTTCTGCAGGGTGAGCGTCGGCAGGCTCTCCTGTCCGGAGACCTTTAGAATGTCGAGTGAGACATCAAAAACAGAGCGCATGGTTTTCACATCCTTTCGGCGCTGAAGTTCAAAAATATTAGATAATCTGGGCGGTATGCTCTGCCAGCCGTCCGTTTATATTTAGCGTACACCAATTAATATTTTGGTGTATATGTACTCGTCATTTCCATGTCGTCCGTCTTAGAAAGGACTATCGGACGTGCAGGGTTAGCGAGAACGCGGCGCCCGCTGGCAGTGCGGGCAACGGTAGGATGAGCGGTTCTGGAACGGCTCGCGCACGATCAGAGAGGTGCGGCCCGCCTCCGCGCAACGGTGGCAGGGCTCCCCCGCCCGCCCGTAGGCGTTCAGCGAGCGCTCGAAGTACCCCGACTCCCCGAGCACGTTCACGTACAGGGCATCGAAGCTTGTGCCGCCCGCCGCCAGGGACTCGCGCAGCACCTGCGTGACCGCCTCCAGCAGTTCGCGGGTTTGCGCGGCGCTGAGGGTGCGTGCGGGCTTCGCGTAGTGCAGCCGCGCACGCCACAGAGCCTCGTCGGCGTAGATATTGCCCACCCCGGAGATTACCGACTGGTCCAGCAGCACCTTCTTGATGCCGCTGGAGGTGCGCAGGAACTTGCGGCGCACCGCCGCGGGGTCGAAGAACTCATCCAGCGGGTCGCGGGCAATGTGCTTGACTGCCTCCGGTACTAGAAAATGCTCCGGTACTTCACCCGGCGCTGCTTTATTCGTTGCAACCGCCGCGGGTACGTCCGGCACGAGCGGGCTGAGGAACATGCCGCCGAAGATGCGCTGGTCTACGAAGAGCAACCGCTGTCCGGTGCTTGCCCGGTTGGCGCTCGCCATGCTACCGGTAGCTCCCGCCGGTCCTAGCTCGAGCACCACACGCAGGTGCCGCGGCTGCTCGTCAAAGGCCGCGCGAGCCTCCGAATCATTACCCGAGTCGCTACCGGAATCATCGCCCGGCTCATCGCGCACGAGCAGCTGACCGCTCATGCCCAGATGCACCACGAGCGCCTCATCGGCGAGCGCACCGTCCGGCTCGCTCAGGGTCAGCCACAGGTACTTGCCGCGACGGTAGGCACCGCGCAACGCCCTGCCGGTGAGCGCCGCCTCGAAGTGGGCGGGACCGGGCAGGTGTCTACGTAGCGAACGGGCATCGACCACGCGCACCGCCCGCACGGGGCGGCCCAGCGAATGGTCGGCTAGACCTGCGCGAACGGTTTCTACCTCGGGCAGTTCGGGCATGAATCTCTCCAATCAGCGGGGCTGCAGAATCAAGAGCCCGCAGAGCTAACAGACCTGCAGGATGCTTGAATGAGCCTAAACCAGAACCCGGTATGCCTGCTCGGCGGCCAGGCGCTCCGCTTCCTTCTTGCTCGGGCCCACGCCGGTGCCCGTCATCTGGTTCGCCACGATTGCAACCGCGGTGTATACGCGCGCGTGGTCGGGGCCTTCACCGGTGACTTCATAGCTGACGTCTCCCCAACCGCGGGCGGTGGCGAGGTTCAGCAGGTCGGTCTTCCAGTCGCGGCCGGAGTTCAGCACCTTCTCGTCGTCGAGCAGCGGCGCAATCAGGCGCAGAACCAGCTCGCGGGCTGCCTCGCGACCGCACTGCAGGTAGGTCAGGCCGAAAATCGCCTCCATGGTGTCGGCAAGGATCGAGTCCTTATCGGCGCCGCCGGTGTGAATCTCGCCCTTACCGAGCAGGATGTACCTGCCCAGATCCAGGTCGCGTGCCACCTTCGCCAACGCCACCGTAGACACCACCACGTGGTGCAGTTTCACGAGCTCACCCTCGGGCAGCTCCGGATAGCGGCGGTACACCTCCTCAGCGATCGCCAGGGAGAGCACGGAGTCGCCCAGGAACTCCAAGCGCTCGTTATGCTCCACTCCGGGGTTCTCGAAGGCGTAGGAGCGGTGGGTTAGGGATAGCAAAAACGTCTCGGCGTCGATATCGACCCCGAGACGTTTACGCAACTCCCTAGTATCAACACTAGGAAATTCAGTCATAAGGATTCACCGCTTCTTAGGCGTCTGCAACCTTACGGCCCTTGTACTCCAGGAACAGGGCGTTGCCTGCAGCGTCGGTTACAACCTTTGCCTGGTGGGGCAGGCTGTAGGTCACGCGACCGTTCTCAACGGTCTTAACCAGCTGGGGCACGGATGCCTTCCACTGGGAACGGCGTGCGCGGGTGTTAGCGCGGGACATCTTGCGCTTGGGAACAGCCACAGCTATCTCACAATCTCTAGTAACAACAATTTAGTTTTCGGTATCTGCACCGAGCAGGCCCTGTAGGGCCGACCAGCGCGGATCCAACACCTCGTGATGATGCCCGGGGTCATCCTCCAGGCGCGCACCGCAATCGGCGCACAGACCCTGGCAGGTGTCCCTACAAACAGGCTGGAACGGCAGTTGAAGGATTACTGCGTCCCGCAGAGCCGGTTCAAGGTCGATCGAATCATCCTCAACGGCGTACTGCTCATCTACTTCATCTTCGGGGCCGCCAGCCGGGGCCTTCTCAAAGACGAAAAGCTCTTGAATATTGGCCGACATCTCGTAATCAATCGGATCCAAGCAGAGGCTACACTCGCCGTGTACATCCACAACGACGGAGCCGGTAACTAGGATACCATCAACAACAGACTCCATACGAATATCGAGGTCAATATCCGAACCCTCTTCCACGCCGATGAGCGCGTTACCCAGGTCTGCCGGTGCGGGCACGACCTCGGTGAGGGTTTCCATGGTGCCGGGACGGTGCATCAGGTTAGTGACCGATACCACCAGCGGCGATGCGTCTGCACGTGAAATGGCGTTTCTCCTTACGAAATGTATAAACCAAAGTCCCATTTTAGGGGT